>BNJT01001663.1_pt1 | contig 100489 bp, 116 predicted proteins | sample 8540491 | NCBI WGS metagenome assembly BNJT01 (sample SAMD00202455, study PRJDB9452) | human saliva metagenome | host: Homo sapiens | reverse complement strand
GTACCTTAGGGTATATGGGTGTGTGGATAGAGCTATATAGAATAGCGAAGGAGGCTATATAGCTTTAGACTGATTCCGTATAGCTTTCGGTGTGAAGCTATATAGCTTTGTGAAGTGACCTCTATTAGATTATTGCTCCGCGTAGGGATAAAAAGTTGTGGACGAGTGGCAGATAATTTTTGGACTACGCACGTGGCTCTAATATCTACGTACGTGGACATTTGGATTTACGTGCCTGGTCTTTAAGACTACGTACATAGATAGAGAAAAACCACTACGTGAAGGTGCTTTTTCTTCACGCGAACGATGCTTTTCCCTTCGCTGGATAAGAGGTGTATTCGCGATAAGGCGAAGGGCTTGTGTGTCACTTCGGAGAGGCCTATCGGGGAGCTGGGTGCGTGATGCCTTGGCGCTCTAAATAGCGGGCAGGACTTGCGGCAACAGGCTCCACAGATGCAGTGAGCCCCACACGCCCCCGATAGTCGGGGAGGTGTGGGGCTCACGGTATGTCAGAATAGTAGGGGGCGGAGGCTTAGTATTCTTCGCCGCCGGACTCTGCGCCCGTACCGTTGTAGAGGCTGATGAAGTCAGCTGCGACCTTGAGCCATTCCTTCGTGCCGAGGGCTTCCATCAGGTGGTTAGCCATCTTCAGGTACTCGCTACGGAGCTGGTCGAGGGGCAGGGGCTTGTCGGAGGCCGACTTTAGCTCGTCGGTGAATTCGCGCGTGCCACATACGAAGAAGGGTACGCTGGCTTCGAAGAGCTTCTTACCGCCTTCGCTGGTGAAGTTCTTGTTGGGCGCATAGAAGGGGGCGGGCTGGCCGTCCACAAGCTTACCCTTGGGAGCGTGGTAGAAGACAAAGTGCAGGTTGAACTTCGAGATCTTCTTGAACTGCAGGTAGCCCTTCATACCGATAGGCTCGGTGTCGGGGAGGAACTTAGCCTGCTTGTCTTCAGGGTCTTGCTTGCGGCTCTTCTGTACGCTCTTATCCCAGGGGGTCGCTGTCGCAGTACTCGTAGTGCATCAGCTCAGGGGTCTTGTCGAGCGTGAAGTCAATGAGGCTCATCTCCGTCGAGATGCCTTGACATCGCTGGGATAGATGAAGAGCTGATACTGGCTACGGACCTTGGGATCAGCGTAGGCGCCATTGACCAGCTTGCCCGATGCGTCATAGTAGCGCACCCAGAGAGCGTAGTCGGGGGCTGCGGAGGTCACACTGCCATAGCTCATCATCTCGGTGCCGATGAAGCGCTCGGGGCTTCCCTTCTCGAGCTGCCAGCTATCGCCCTGCTTGACGAAGGTCATAATCTGCTCTTGGGAGGGGAGCGAGAAGTTCAGCTTGGCGTTGTTGGGGATGTAGTGGACACCCTTCTTGGAGTGGAGGTGCGATTCGCCGAAGCGGAGGACGACCTTCGTGATCTCGGGTAGCTCACCTTCCTTGGGCTTGGGGGTAGGCTTGACATCTTCCTTCTTGTCGGGAGGAGTGGGCTTAGGTTCGTCGGACTTCTTGGCACAAGAGGCGAAGAGGGAGGCTCCCACGAAGAGAAGGGCGAGAGCGCGTGCAGTGCTGCTGATTTTCTTCATACTGCTGAGGGTTGATTATAAGGATTATGGTTATGGATTACATATGGAAGGAGCTGTCGTCATTGCCAGGCTCGGAGGTCTCGTCATTCTCCTTCATCTCATCAGGGAGTCTTCTTGAAGGCGCGAGCCATATCGCTCCAGTAGCGGGCGGGGTACTTCATCAGGGTCACGCTTGTTGGCGATGACGCGTACAGGCAGGAGGACTTCGAAGACGGTCGTCCACTGGATGCTGGGCTCAGGCTGGTAGGGACTCGGGCTGATGAGACCGTGCTGATCGTGCTTGAAGAACTTCGACCCCGTGCTTTGCTTGAGGCTGATCTTGAGGGTAGAAGGAGGCCAGCTGGCTGGGTGAACCCTTTTTCATCCCAGTCCCAGTCACGGTCGAGGAACTTGAAGTGACCCTTCATCCCGATCTTGTTGAGGTTCTGCGTGCCAGGGATGCGCAGGAGGTGGTCCTTAGCATCGCCGTCGCCCTTCATCTCATAGTAGGGATCCTTGGTGTCACGGTAGACGTACTCGAAGATGGCCTTGGTGCGCTGCTCCAGCGTCGTGGTGGGGATGCTGGGCTTGGCCTTGGTGTAGTGATCCCACGCGATGAGGCTTATCCGTACGCAGATCCTTGACTTCGTGGATAGCGCCCGTAGCGTCCTTCTCTGCGATAGTGAAGAAGATCTGGTAGTGGTCGCTGAGCTCGGTGAGCACGTCGTTCACGCGGTTGCCCTTAGCATCCTTGAAGGTGAAGAGCATACCGAAGAGCGCCCCGCCCTGATGGGCCTGGAAGTAGGGCATATCCTTGAGCTTGTCTTCCCACGTCAGCGTGACCTTACCACCGCCATCATTGCGGAGGGTGAAGCGCTGCTCCTGTGGGTAGAAGAGGCCACGGCGAACATTGTTGCCGTGCATATTGCCGTGACCGTGGTCGTGACCTTCCTTGATGAGGACATCACAGGTCGCCCACTCGAAGGTGCGTGGTGTGGGTGAAGGCTTAGGCTGAGGCTGAGGAGTCGGTGTGGGGGTAGGTGTTGGCTGGGGCGTGTCGCCCTTAGAGCCGCAAGCCACGAGCCCTGCGGAGAGGCCGAGGGCAAGCATCCAGGCTGCTGCCTGGCTACGATACGTACGCATAGTCTGATGTATTGATGATTGGGTGATAAATAGTCGGTGCTACATACGTGCCTTAGGGTCAAGCTGCATACCGCCATCGAAGAGTGCTTGGCGGATAGCGGTGGCTGAGCCGCCCGTCTCTCGGGCGATATCGGCAGCGCACTTGTCGGGCGAGCCATCGGCGTCGGCGATGACGCGGAAGGGGAGCTTGAGGTTGATGTCCGTGACCGTCCAAGCGTCGTGACGCTCATTGAACTCAAGAGATGGTCAGGTGCAGGCCCGATATACTTACTGCCGACGGTGATATGCACGGTCAGCTGCATCTGGAAGGCGATGTCAGAGCGTAGGAACTGGAACCATCCCTTCAGCCCCGTCCTGTCGAGCGGTGCCGTGGGGGTCAAGTGAGCGGCGCTGACGCAGGAAGCCTACAGTACGCTGCTGCTTGGTCTCGGGATCGGTGTATTCCTCTCCGAGTGTCAGCTCGATGGGGTCGGTGTCGCGGTAAGTGAAGTGGAAGACGTCGGGCGAGAGACGCTTGAGGTCATTCGGGCGGAAGCGCTTGAAGGGATCGCTTTCGCGGTAGTTCGGTGCGGTCTCAGGCTGCTTGTGGCCCGCATCATCGAGGATGTAGGGTGAACTCCTCGTAGGGGCTTGCCGTCGAGATGCGTCAGGGTAGCTGAAGCGCCCGATGCGGTCGACATTCATGATCTGGAAGAAGTGCTGGTGGATAGGCAGCATGCTCCCCTCTTCGTCGTCAGGGAAGAAGCCGATGAACTGGTAGTTCATCAGCTCGCGCTTATCGTTGTAGTAGCGCATCTCCAGCGTATAGTAGAGGTCCTTACCCTTGATGACGTCGAAGGACTGGCGGTCGCCGTAGAAGGTGATACTACCCGTCTGCCCCGATGAGCGGCGCAGGTCGATGGTCTGGTAGACGGGGAGGATATCATTGTGTCGCTGGTCATAGGCCTCGACATAGTTGCCCGAGGGGTGCATTCGCCCGAGGCGTGGGACGATGAGTGCGCGTGCCCACTCTTCGTGTCCCTTGATCATATCCTCGACCGTGGGCTCCACGGCCTTGACTTGAGCAGGGAGGGAGGAGAGGCGAAGATGCTCAGAAGGAGGGCGAGCATCGAGGGTGAGACGCTGACGGCGCAGGGTCATAAGGAGGGTGGTCGTGGTCGTCACTTGGGGAATTAGAGTATAGGATCGTGCGGAGGGTCACACTGCGGCCAGGCGCATGGGCGTAGTAGCGGAAGCGGTCGAGGCCTCCTTGTAGAGGGGCGTTGAGCGTGTTCTCCGAGGAGAGCAAGAAGCGCAGAGGCGGCGTGCATCGAGGGTATAGCGAGCTCACCCTGCAGCCCTAAGAGGAAGTACCCTGCGGGCATATCGGATACCAGCTCGTGCTCGGGGTCGAAGCGCGTCTGCTTGGCTACGCTGATCCCTTCGGCACTGAGGGCGACTCTGCCAGCGACCTGTGCTGCCCCAGCTTCTCGTCCACTGTGCCCCGAGGGTATAGCGGTCGGCAGGCATAAAGGGAAGCCAAGTGCACGGGAGACATTGCGCCCACGGATCCACTCGCCCTTGGCTGTGAAGGTCAGCTCCTCGGTGGGGCGCGCTGTCAGCGTGAGGTCGCCACCCCAGAAGCGGCAGTCGTCTTGCTCGAAGGCGAAGATGGGGTGAACACCGCTCCAGTGGACGTGAATCCCATTCTCACCCTTGTTCTTATTCGGAGCGTCGTAGATATAGTTGTCGATGTGCTGGTAGAAGATGCTGGGCTCGATGGTCAGCCAATCCTTGCGGTAGTCAGAGAGAGGATCGCCTTGTAGCCGTGCTCGCTGCGGAGGGTGCGGTCCCCGAGGCTCCAGGAGCCACCGTGGTGCAGGCCAGTGCTGTACAGCTCGTTGACGTCAGGGAGCGCGCCAAAGCTGGCCCGAGGCTGGCACGGGCAGCAAGGCCTTCGCTGAAGCGGTAGTGCGCCCCGAGGCTCCCCGTCATATTGGTGTAGGGTATTCTTCTCGCCATAGCGTAGACGGCGCCAGTCACGGCCAGCGGCATCGGTGATGCGGTGGTCATAGCGCAGACCAGCCTCGAGAAGGAGGGCATCAAAGCGTGCCTTCTGCACGACATAGGCTGCGAGGTTGAGCGTGGCGAAGTTCGGGATGAAGGGCGTCGCAGCCGTACCTGGCTGGTTCGTATTGCGCTGGAAGAGGTGCGAGAGCCCTACCTGAGTCTCCCAGTCGGGGCGTGCCCAGCGTAGGCGGTAGCGCAGGTCGGTCGTGTAGGTGGAGAGGATGAGGTCCATGACGGGGGTCTGTGTCCAGACATCGACCTTGCGATTCTCGTACTCACGGCGGTGTTGTCTTGGTAGGCTGCCCAGAGGGCGAAGCTCCTGATTGTCGTCGAGCTGGTAGGTGACGTCGCCCTTGATGAGCAGGTGACGGGCGCGCTGACGAGGTGCCTTGATATGGTAGGAGAAGGGCGTGATGTTGATGGGGTTGGGGCGTCCAGCAGCGAAGACCTGCTGTAGCTCGAAGAGGTCACCGATGTGCGAGCCGATGAAGACCCCGCTCTCTGTCGAGTAAAGACTCCCGTAGAGCGTAGCACGCAGGCGGTCCTTGGTGTAGCCGGTGAAGAGCGAGGCACTCCATTCCTCCAGTCCCGTATTATTCAGCAGATAGTCTGCAGTGCCGTAGTCGCCTGCACGGCGATAAGAACCCTGCACGCGCAGGCCGAAGCCGTGCTGTCCGCCCTCGAGACTGCCCGAAGCGTCTACACCTCGACCGTTGGTCGTGTAGCCGAGGTTGCGTGACCTCGGTAGGGAGAATTCGTCGGCTGTGGGGAGGGGAGGGATTGATGAGGACGACACCGCCGAGGGGCTCCTGCGCCATAGCGTACGGCTTCGGCGCCCTTGATGACCTCGACTGACCTGCGCCCGTGTGGTCTACTTCGGGAGCGTGGTCGGCACCCCAGCTCTGGCTCTCGAGGCGGACACCATTGCTGATGAGGAGGATACGACTACTGTGCATCCCCTGGATCGTGGGCTTGGAGATCGTCGCACCGCTCTTGATGGAGCTGACACCAGGCAGGGGCTTCCAGCAGACGTGCGATGGACTTCTCACTCTGCGCCTGCAGGTGGGCGGTGCGTAAGACCGTGCTCTGCTGGGTAAGTGAACTTTCTCGCCCCGCACCCGTGACGGTCACACCCTCCAGATGGCGCTCGCTGCGCAGCTCGAGGTCGATGATGAGGGGCTTGCCTTCGGTGGGAAGGGAATAGCTGTGCTCACGTATCGTCTGATAGCCTGGCTTAGCGAGGGCTGAGGACGATGGTGCTTCCTGTGCTGGACGGGAGTGAGGCTGGCAGCGCCCTTCGGCATCCGTGCTGGTCAGAGGCCCTCGCTTGAGGTGGAGGGACACGGAGGGAATAGGGTGCTGCGTCTTGGCGTCACGCACCAAGATGAGTAGTTGCCTAGCGACTTGCGCGCGCTTCGGGGGCTGCCCCAAGCGCACAGAGGAGCAAGAGGGATAGGCAAAGCAGTAGAATTCTTCTGGACATAGCTTGCCGTATGAGGTAAATAAGGTGAACGTAAGGTCGGAGCTTGCGGGGGAGATGTGCTTTCCTCGTGGTCGCTGAGGGCCTATGGGTTCTGGTCGGTACCACGTGGTGGGGAGTTTAGTTAAGGCTCCGTCGCCACACGTACGGAGGCAAAGTTAAGGCATTTATTCACGTGGGCAAAAGTCGCTCGAAGTACCTCCCGATGAGGCTCAGATAGTTATGGGGATTGCCCTGTAATATCTTTGTTATATTAATGATATCTCTTGTTGCGAGAACATCTGTAAAATAGAGGAAGATTCCGCAAGGGTTGTTGTTCCATAAGAATGTTATGTCGAAGCTTGCGTAGGTGTGGGGGATAAGGAATACGTAGCGAGGGTGAACCAATAGTGGTCCACCCCTCGCTACAAATTGTGTTGTTTGGAATTATCCACTTAAAGGCGGAGTTTGAACGGTCTATAGATTGGCATTGTCCTTACCCATAAAAATGAGGTCTATATAAAAAGACATCCTATTTAGTCCTCATTTTTAATCCTCATTACAGGTTCCTTTTCGGTCAAGCGCCAATATCCACACCATTCATTCTCTGTCACTCTCCACCTCTTCTGCAGGCAAATACCTTCACCCCAACGATTGTAGATACGTCCTTGCTCTGCATAGAGTAAGATCTTTCTCTTGCTCTTGACAAGAGGATAATGCCAAGGTATCCTCTCATCATACTCATAGGATTGGTGGAGCTCCTCACAGACTTCTGTAAACTCTCTATCCTCATCCTGTAAGCATCGTTCAAAGAGACTTAGTAGGGCCTTAGTAATATGAGGGACGATTAAGGAGATTCTGCAGTCGCCAATGTATACCAGAGCCGTGTTCCTTATGAGAAAGGTAATCAAACTTACCCTCATAGGATAGATCAAAGAGAGGCTCTTCTAGGAGGCTTATTAGAGCGGGCCATAAATACTCAGCCTCCCAATCCCAATCTGCTCTGACATTCTTTTCTGTAAGCTCTACAATCTTTGAGAAATGATCATCATCCCCTCTATTCCAAGTAAGAATCCTACCTGTCCCTGCAAACAAGGGATACACTCAGCCCTAAGCAAAAGCCTCTCGTCGATTAGGATAGCGTCCTATGTAGCGTAACTTATCCTGCTCCAGTTTTTAATCGAGCTTTTTCATCTCCTGTGGAACTAATACCTATCTTCTCTATATCAGTACTGATCAGGAAACTCTCTATAGTCGTGCTATGAGGGGCGAGTTGAGCAAGTAGAAGCATATAGCGCCTCTGAGCCTGATAGCTACGTAGCTTAGGGTCAGCAATCAGATTCCATACGACCCTCATCCATTGCTTGATGGTGCTCGGGGCTCTGGAGATCTTCATCCGATGCATTATCTACGTAGAGCATCAGAGCATAGAGAGCTATTCGATCGAGCATGGAGAGTTCCTCTACATCTAGTAGATAGGGATAGACTGAATCCTGTTCCTTGTTCTTATCTCTCCACTGGGTTACGAAGGTAGTCGCTGTACACAATACCTCTATCACTAGCCAAGAAGTTGAAGAAACGTACCAGTACGCTCTATGCGGTCTTCCTTATCAGAGAGTATCTTTTTATAAGCATCAAAGCCTCGATAGTCCGTCCCTCGTGAAGTGTAAATTCAGATCCTTTGGAGTTGAATTTTTCTCCTCTTCCTTGGAAAGATTATCCATGATCCATAGGGTTGTAGAATTATCTATTGAAGAGTCGTAGATATCGGATATCAAACTCATCATTCTCCCGAGACCCCCAAGCCATATCAGCCCACTCAGTGATCGAGCTTACGATCATAGCTATCGGACTTACTAAAGTCGTACCCTATCTCCTTGAGGTAGCCCACAAACTCAGCCTTAAGATTCTCTATACTCTCCAGTTGCTTTCCACGGCGATTCATCTTGATATATAGCTCATCTGTCAGCTCATAAGCACCAATATCAAAGCTACGGAACTGTAAGCGCTCCAGCTGATCAAAGGATACGGGGTGTTCCTTCTGCTCCTGAGCTATGGCGTTGAGCATATTGAGCATAGCCTGTATCGTAGGGTCATAGCTGTACTTGCTCGTAAACCATATCTTCTCGAGGGAAATACTCCAAGGGGTTGGCTAATTCATCCTGAGTCAGTCTCAAGGAGCCAAGGCGCTGACAGAAGTCTCGTGCTGTACTACGTGTAGCATAAGTGAATCTCTGGAGCAGGGGGCAATCTCTTCGCTCCTCTCCTCCCACTGAGAGAGATACCAATGCAATAGCCACAGCGTGGTCAAGCGCTGCTGTCCATCTAGTGGAATAAAGGTTTTTCCTCTGGATGGTCACCATCTCTGGTTTCTATCGAGACCATATATGATATCCATATGAAGCCCTCTCTCCTCACGCATAGCAGTGAAGAGAACTTTTATGAAAGTTCTCTCCTTTTTCTATTTATCTCCTTTCTATTTCTCTCCTTTTTCTGGGGGGCTAACCGCCCTTGGGCATAGTCTCTCTGAGTATGGGTATCTCTACAGCTGTATATCTAGAGAGAAACTCTCGTAGGGAATGATTGGCTATCATATTATTTGTTCTTGATATAGTCTTTTACCAAATCGTATATATATAAGCTTCAGTGCACGCTTATCCTCTGTACTCCACTTATCGAGAGCAAGTCTGCTACCAGTGAAATACTTCATAAAGGCAATCTTCGTACCCTGAGGAATAAACTTTCCCTGCTGTTCTCGCTTCTGAAGCTCTGCTCTCTTGTTTATAAAGAGACTATTACCATAACTTCGATTCGTCTCCGCATCTAAGAGGGCAAGGTTACCAATAGACTGGCTATAGTTATCTTCTTTTTTTCTCCAGCAAGGTCTTGCAGTTGTTCTCTAAGCGCTTCGAACTTCTCTTGTTCATTCAATTTTTGAGCTATATACTTTTCTATACTCTCTCCTAACGTCTCATCAATCTTAGATCCAAGAGCTTCTTTCGTAGCTTTGAGCCATACGTTCTGCTCTTCCTTAGACTTAATTTCCTTGGAGTCTGAGAGTCAATATGCTCTATATCCCACATAATGTGTTTCTCTCCTTCGACCTGGAGGGTCTCAAATGGGAATCGCTCGGTACTACCTTCACGTAGGCACAGCTCTATATTGTAGAGCAGGAGTAGCGAACGCACCTCTTTACCATCATATAGCTCTTTGCTTTTCTCTCCTTTGCTTAGCTTGTAAAAGCCATCTTCTTGAGAGTAATGAAGCTTTCGAATCTCACCCTCACTAATCTTGCTGCGGAGCTTATTGATGAACTGAGCCTTCGTATCATCCTCACTTATTAAGGCACATATACTCTGTACCTTTACGCCCATCTGAGTGAGATAGCCGATGTAGTGATAGGTCTTATGGTTGTGGTACCAATCTATAATCATACTATATAGATCCTTCACACGCTGCCACAAACCCTCGAGATAATCCTTTTTCTCCTCAAGCTTTCTCTCTACTATATCATAGATCTTGGGCTTCTTCTCGTCTTCAAGGCCTAGTGCTACGACAAAGAGTTGTCCTATGCAGATATCAGGCATAGGCTTATTACCAAAGATAAATGCCCATAGATTGGGATTACGTAGTCCCTGCTCTATCTCATCCCACTCTCGTGCTATCTCCAGCTGTCGGCGCAGATGATTATTATCAGCTCTATTATCTCCTTTAAGTATGAAGGCCTTGATGAGTTCTGCATCAGCTAGCGGTATCTTACCTATATTATTACGCTCAAATACCTTTATAGGATCTTCGCCCCTGTCTATCTCGTACCAAAATGACTTTCACCTGATCAAGGAAGACTTCTTGGAAGGTATTGTCATTAAATCAGTCATCCTCTTCCTTTTCGCTAAACCAGCTATGGATATGCCCATAGGCGTGCTTGATGTGCCAAAAGTCAATACTAGGTTTTTAAACCATCTTCCATCCGTACCCGACCATCCTCTCCAATACAAATCGAAGAAAAAGCCTTACTGCTCTCAGGGCGGGTCTGATAGTGTAGGTACATCTCTGGATATTTCTTGTTTCCACGAAAATGCTCATTGATATAGTGGACGATGAGATTAAGTGTGGTCAACCTCTGCTGACCATCGAGTACCTCATACCATACAGTTTCCTCTGCATCGCTTGGCTCTTGTGGCAGGATGATAAGGGGTTGTAAGCAATAGAATTCAGACTTCCTTTGGCTGGCAAAGTCCCAAATATCATCTAAGAGCTTAGTTACTTCATCCTTACCCCAACGATATCCCCTCTGGTAGTTGGGTATGTAATAGTTCTCTCCTAGGAGGTCACGTACATTCTTGAGTGGCATCTCCCTGTTTCGGAAGTAGTGTTTTGTGCTTGCTGCATAGTTTGTGTAGTTCGATTGCTTGTGGCTAGCTTAATTCTATTGTAACGAAGGATGTCTTGTCAAAGGTGTTGATTTAATCTTTATTGCCAAAGTAGGACTCTTTTTTGATAGGAGTCGAATAAAAGGAATGTCCTCTTTTTAGTAGGTCTTGGGTAGGTGTGTCCGCTTAAAAAAATGCAGTGGACGTGTGTCTCTCCGATCATAGCCTTTGATCTATGACGTCTAGGTTTAGATACTTGTTGGTCAGGGGTTGGAGATTGAGTTATTGCACATACGATAGGATGTAGAGTAGTATTGACCCGTGAGCGAACCACTATAGGTTTGCACTATGAACCAATAGTGGTTCACTCGCTGACCAGTAGTGGTTCACTCACGGACCAGTAGTGGTCGGAGCGGTGACCAGTAGTGGTTCGTATCACCCTCGTATAGTGCTTTGCGGAGCGAGGTGCGAGAGGAGGGGAAAAGCAAGCGCCCCAGTCGGTAGCAGGACTACCGGCTGGGGACGCTTCGTTGAGTGGGGGAGAAGGGAGGCTACTTCTCGCGAATGAAGATGTTGATGGGCGTACCGGAGAAGTCCCAGTGCGCACGGATCTGATTCTCAAGGAAGCGGCGATAAGGCTCCTTGACCCACTGGGGGAGGTTCGCGAAGAAGGCGAAGCTGGGCACCGCCGTGGGGAGCTGCATGACGTACTTGATCTTGATGTACTTGCCCTTGGTGGCAGGAGGAGGCGTGGCCTCGATGATGGGAAGCATGACCTCGTTGAGCTTCGAGGTGGGGATGCGCTTGCTGCGACGCTCGTAGACCTGCTGGACTTCCTCGAGGACCTTGAAGATACGCTGCTTCGTCAGGGCCGATATGAAGATGATGGGGAAGTCGGTGAAGGGAGCCAGACGCTCGCGGATAGCGTTCTCAAAGGTCTTGATGACGGCATTGCTCTTGTCCTCGACGAGGTCCCACTTATTTCACGCAGACGATGAGCCCCTTGCTATTCTTCTGGATGAGGGAGAAGATGTTGAGGTCCTGGCTCTCGATACCGCGGGTGGCGTCGAGCATAAGGATACAGACGTCGGAGTTCTCGATAGCGCGGATGGAGCGAATGACCGAGTAGTACTCGAGGTCTTCGTTGACCTTGCCACGCTTGCGGATACCAGCGGTATCGACGAGGTAGAAGTTCATACCGAACTTCGTGTAGTGCGTGTAGATCGAATCGCGCGTGGTGCCTGCTACGTTGGTGACGATGTTGCGCTCCTCACCGATGAAGGCATTGACGAGCGAAGACTTACCCGCGTTGGGTCGGCCGACGATAGCGATACGTGGAGCATCGAGGGTCTCGTCGACGTATTCGCCTTCGGGGAGGTTCTTCGTGATGGCATCGAGGAGGTCACCCGTACCGCTACCGCTGACTGCGGAGATGGGCATAGGGTCACCGAGCCCGAAGCTGTAGAACTCAGCTGCCTCATAGTGCTGGGCGAAGTTGTCCGCCTTGTTCGCCACGAGGAGGACGGGCTTCTTCGTGCGGCGGAGCTTGGCAGCGACCTCATCATCGAGGTCGGTGATGCCGCTCTCGACGTCGACGACGAAGAGGATGACATCGGCTTCCTCCATGGCGATCTCTACCTGCTTGTTGATCTCGCCTTCGAAGATATCTTCGCTACCTACTACCCAACCGCCGGTGTCGACGATGGAGAACTCGCGGTCGAGCCATGATACCTTGCCGTACTGGCGGTCACGGGTCGTACCTGCCTCTTCGCTGACGATGGCCCCACGGGTCTGCGTCAAGCGGTTGAAGAGGGTGGACTTCCCTACGTTGGGGCGCCCTACTATTGCTACTAAATGACTCATATCTGATGCTGTGATTGGTGGGTGAGGCTTACCGCTCTTAGTCGAGGCGGTAGCCGTAGGCGCGGAGGATCTTGTCGCGATTGCGCCAGTCCTTCTCTACCTTGACAAAGAGCTCGAGGAAGATCTTCTTCTCGAAGAATCGCTCCATGTCGCGACGTGCCATCGTGCCGACCTTCTTGATGGCGACACCGCGGTGGCCGATGATGATGCCCTTCTGGCTGTCGCGCTCGACGACGATGAGGGCCTGGATGTGGATGCGCTCGTCCTCTTCCTTGAAGGATTCGACGACGACTTCGACGGAGTAGGGGATCTCCTTCTTATAGTAGAGGAGGACCTTCTCACGGATGATCTCGGTGACGAAGAAGCGCGCGGGACGGTCGGTCAGTGCGTCCTTCTCGAAGTAGGGGGAGAGGGTGGGATGAGGGCTCTCAATGCGCTTCTTCAGGGGCTGGACGTTGAAGTTGTTGAGCGCAGAGATGGGGATGATCTCCGCCTGAGGAAGCTCCTTGTGCCAGCGCTCCACGAGCTCGACAGAGCTTCTCCTGGGTCGTGAGGTCTACCTTATTAAGAAGGAGGAGTACGGGGCACTTGACCCCACGGACGCGCTCGAGGAAGAACTCATTCTTATCGGCTGTCTCGACCGTGTCGGTGACGTAGAGTAGGACGTCAGCATCACCGAGAGCCGACTCGGAGAACTCGAGCATGCTCTCCTGGAGCTTGTAGTTCGGGCGCAGTACCCCAGGGGTATCGCTGTAGACGATCTGCAGCTCGGGGGTATTGACGATGCCCATGATGCGGTGACGCGTCGTCTGGGCCTTGGAGGTAATGATCGATACGCGCTCGCCGACCAGGAGGTTCATTAGGGTGGACTTCCCCACGTTGGGGTTGCCCACGATATTGACGAAGCCCGAGCGGTGCGTGACTTCTTGCTTGTCTTCCATCGTCCGAAGTGTGGAGGGTAGGAATGAAAGACCTTGCCCGTCCTCTCCCAGCGAAGGGAAGAGTGGCAGGCAAGGTCTGTCGTATGGGGAGATTAGTTCTTGGGATCGTAAGCCCACTTGACGTAGACTGCACCCCAGGTGAAGCCTGCGCCGAAGGACGTGAGGATGAGGTTGTCACCCTTCTTGAGTTGCTTCTCGAACTCCCAGATGCAGAGGGGGATCGTAGCTGAGCTGGTGTTGCCTCGGTACTCGATGTTGACCATTACGCGATCCAGAGGTACCTGCATCTCACGCGCTACAGCGTCGATGATACGGAGGTTAGCCTGGTGGGGGACGACCCAAGCGATGTCGTCATAGCTGAGTCCGTTGCGCTCCATGATGGTGCGGCAGCTGGAGGACATGCCCTTGACTGCCTGCTTGAAGACGGCAGCACCCTCCTGATAGACGTAGTGCTCACGGCGATCGACCGTCTCGTGTGAGGGAGGATTAGCCGAGCCACCGGACTTCATAATGAGGTTGGTGCGACCCGTACCATCCGTGCGGAAGTAAGAGTCGAGTACACCTTCGTTCTCCTCAGTAGGCTCGAGGAGTACGCAAGCAGCGCCGTCGCCGAAGAGCGGGCACGTAGCGCGGTCGGTGTAGTCGGTGATGGCGGTCATCTTCTCAGCGGCAAGCACGATGATGCGCTTGTAGCGGCCTGAGCGGATGTAGTTAGCTCCAGCTTCGAGAGCGTAGATGAAGCTGGGGCAGGCAGCCTGCATATCGAAGGTAAAGGCGTTGATACAGCCCGTCTCGAAGGCTACGATAGAAGCCGTCGTGGGGAAGTGGTAGTCAGCCGTATTCGTAGCCACGATGATCCCGTCGATGGTGGCGGGGTCAATGTTGTTGCGGGAGAAGAGATTCTTGACGGCTTCGATGCCGAGGAAGGAAGCACCCTTCGTGGGGTCCTTGAGGATGCGACGCTCGCGGATCCCGACACGGGTCGTGATCCACTCGTTGTTGGTATCGACCATCTTCTCGAGGTCGGCATTGGTTATCTTATCTTCAGGGAGATACCCTCCGACAGCCGTGATGGCTGCGTTGATGATACTCATAGGGTTGTTGGATATACTGATGTAGATTAATTTCAATCGCCTTAGCTTGTCGCTCACGAAGTTACAAAAAAAGCCCCAAAGGGGATACCTTGGGGCTTTTCTTTGTGTTGGCTAAGTGGGGCTATTAAGCCTGCTCGATGGCAAGCTTACCGCGGTAGTAACCGCACTCACCACATACCGTGTGGTAGATGTGCCATGCACCGCAGTTAGCGCACTTTGCGAGCGTAGGCATAGCTGCCTTATCATGAGTACGGCGCTTAGCGGTACGCGTCTTGGACTGTCTTCTTTTAGGATGTGCCATAAATCTTATTTTTGTTTTAATTACTAATCTCGCTTGAGAGCCTTGAGTGCAGCCCAGCGCTCGTCGATCCCCTCATCATCGAGGGTGGGGGCGGGGCCTTCGGCTTCGTCGCGCACTTCATCGGTAGAGACGCGGGCATAGGCCGACATCATCTCCTCGTTGCACTCGCCCTCGAGATGCATTCGCTGTAGGGGAAGGCTCAGGATGATATCCTCATAGAGGATCCACTCCAGGTCGAGCACCCCATCTTGCTCAGAGACGACGAGGATCTCGTCCTTCTCCTCAAGGGCTTCATTGCCGAACTTGACTATAAGCTCGCGCTCGGACTCTACATCTATATCTACCGGGTCAAGGCAGCGATCACAGTCGACCACCACATAGCCCTCATAGTAGAGGTCCAAGCTAAAGACGTCTCCCGTACGGCGCAGACGTAGGTCGACATCGACCTCACCGCCGTGTACGCTACCCTCCGATCGGCGCTCGAAGTAGCTGTCCTCGAGGAGCCAAGTGTACTCGTGATCGCCCTCCGGGAGACTCCGTAGATTGATCTTGTACTGGTCGGTATGCATGGGTGACTCTTAAACTATGCGTAAAAATCTGCGCAAAGATACACAAAAGCCCCCATTCCCACAATTAAAAAGTGAGCAATGTTTGCCAGCTCTTGAGAGGAGCAGGCTATGCGGGGGCGGTGACTAAGGGAGGAGACCACGGGAGCGCCCGTCGGCGATGGTCTCGCGAAGCCCTTCCTCAAGGTTCTTGCTTGGGGTGAAGCCCAGAGCGAAGAGCGGTGAGGGATCACAGCGCCAGTTGCGCTGTGCGAGGATCGGGTACTTGTCCCGATTGAGTGGCGTCGTCTGCCCCGTGATAGCTGCTCGGAGCGAGCCGAAGAGGCAGGTGAGGCGCACCAGAGGCAGGGGGATACGTATATGGAATACGTGCTTGCGACCCAGCAGACGCTGAGCCAGATGACCGAACTCTCGGTCGGTATAGGTGTCGCCGTCGGCTACGATATAGCGCTGACCGCGGGCACGCTCATCGCGTAGTACAAAGAGAGCAGCTCGGGCAACATCCCCGCCATAGACGAAGGTCAGATATTGCTTGCGCAGGCCGGACATCGCATTGATACCACGGGCGATACTCTGTAGGGGCGATGAGGGTAATCCTTGTCCCCAGGACCATAGACGCCTGTGGGGAGGAGGATCGTGAAGGGGATACCCGACTGCTCGGTGTAGTGCTCTGCGAGGCATTTACTACGGCCGTAGCGGGTATTGGGCTTCTGAGGGAGCTCGGCGTGAAGGGGCTTCGTCGGGGCCTAGCTACATTGCCGTAGCTACTGAGGCTACTCATCAGGACGAAGCGCTTGGGCGGCTCCGAGAGACGGCTGAGTGCGTGGAGCAGTCGTCGCGTATGCTCGGCGTTGACCTCTGCGAACTCCTCGAGGCGGGCGGTCTTCGTGATGCCCGCATTGTGGATGACGTAGTCCCACTGGGGAGCGCCTTCCTCTAAGGGACGGACCGAGTCGAGAGCGCCGAAGAGCTGTTCCTCATCATAGTAGTCGACTTCAAGCAGCTTGACCCCTTGCTTCTCAAGGAGGGTCTTGTCACTGTCCTTACGTACAGCGGCCCATACCTCGTAGCCCGCTTCGAGAGCTTGGCGGACGAGATGGCTGCCGATGAAGCCAGAGGCTCCGGTGATGAGTAGACGCTCCATGGTAATCGTGTCGGTCGTGTGGGCTTAGAAGATGGAGAAGTGCACGTAGCGCTTGGGGGTTCTCCTGCAGGTCACGCATGAGACGGTCTGCACTGCCTACGAGGCTGTCAAGGCGGTTGTAGAGCGAGGGGTCGTTGAGGAGAAGACCTGCGGTATTGTCCTTGCCACGGAGCTGCTGGGATACCATCTGAAGCTGAGCCGTCGTCTCCTGAAGGCTGAGCATCAGCGAGTCAAGGCGCATCGAGGAGAGCTGACCGGAGAAGTTCGCAAGGTTGGAGCTCATATGCCCGACATTGTCGAGGACAGGGGCCAAGGCTGCGACTCGTGCGGTTCAGCCCTGCCATCATGCCGTGCAGCTGCTGTGTAGAGGCACTCAGCCCGTAGAGCATGCTGTCGATGCTCTTGTCGTTGAGCAGGGCATTCAGGCGCTCCAGCGTGTTGGTGATCGTGGGCATCATCCCTGCGATAGCGGGGAGGATCTTCTCAGAGACGGAGGATAGAGGTCCGTCGCCTGCGTCTTGGCTGGCGATGGTGTCCCCCTCGCTGAGGTAGGTCTGGCTCTGGGGATTGATGATGAGTACAAGCTCAGCACTCCCAAGAGGATTCGACTTGATCTTCAGCTGACTCCCTACGGGGATGCGCATATCGTCATCGAGCGCCAGCTCGAGCGTAGCGCCATAGCCTCGGCTGTAGTCGAAGGCTACCGAGCGCACGTTACCCACCTTGAAGCCACTGGCTTCGACAGGAGCTGCTGCAGAGATGCCGCTGAGGTCGTCGAAGTGGGCGTAATAGATCGAGGTCTTCTTAAAGACTTCGATACCCTTGAGGAAGTTGACCCCGATGTAGCCGAGGGCAACAGCGACGATGGCCAGCAGGCCGATCTGTACCTCTTTCTTTATCTTCATATGTATCTGTATCTTATTTCTATATATGCTCTGTGATAGGGGGCTTAGAGGCGTGTCTTGCCTCGGTAGCGTGCGATGTAAGCATCGCGGTAAGTGCGGGGGAGGGCACGGAGCTGCTTCTGTGCTTCGGCGTTCGAGTTCGTGGGAGCGAGTAGATAGATGTACGCGCGCCCGACCTTTACTCGCTCTACTGCGCTGGGGAGCTTGCGGAAGCGTGCATCTTTCGTGTCGATCTTATCGGGGCTGGAGAGGAACTGGACGCGGTACGTGATCTCCGATTCGGTGCTCTTCGCTTCACTCTCCTTCTTGGTTTTCTCCTTGTCCTTACTACGCTCGCGACTCTTGTTCATCGCACGCTCGACCTCTGCGCGGGGACTGGTGTCCTTGTCTGCGGTAGGCTCTTCAGCGGTCTCGTCGCTAACAGTAGCGGTCTCTTCCTTCTTCGTCTCGGTGCTGTCGGCCTCCTTGCTGTCCTGGGTCTTCGTGCTCTTGCCGCGATAGCTACGGTAGTAGAGCTGAAGCCCGCCGCGATAGCCGAGGCGAGTGACTGCTGGCCTGCTGCGCTGAGCATGAGAGGAAGCTTCGTTGGCATTCGAGAGGAAGCCGATCTCGGTGAGGATGCTGGGCATAGCCGACTGGCTCAGTACCCAGAGGATGTCCTGACGTACGCCACGGCTGTAGCGTCCAGCGGAGCGGTATTGGCGCTGGATCTTGTTTGCCAGCTCGATGCTCTTGTTGAAGTAAGCATCTTGCATGAGGTCAAACATGATATAGCTCTCCGTCGACGTCGGGTCAAAGCCCTTGTAAGTCGTCTTATAGTTGCTCTCGAGGAGCATCGCCTTGTTCTCACGCATCGCCACGCTGAGGTTGTTGGCGAACTTAGCGATCCCCAGTACATAGGTCTCCGTACCGTGGACGTCCTTCGACGGTGCGCTGTTGACGTGGATGCTGAGCATGAGGGAGGCCTTGTTCTTATTGGCAAAGTCTGCACGGGCCTGCAGACCGACGAAGACGTCCGTGCTACGCGTGTAGAGTACACGTACTTCGGGGGTGCGCTGCGTGGATCTTCGCCCCGACGAGCTTAGCCACCGCGAGGGTGATATCCTTCTCCTTGCCACCATTCCCTACGGTACCCGAATCCTTCCCCCCGTGACCAGCGTCGATGACGACGGTGAAGAGGCGCTGGGCTTGCATCCCGAGGGGAGCAAGAGCGAGACAGAGGAGGAGCGTAAGTATCGAGGCGCGGATGTAGCGTATAGCGTGGATCTCAGCGAGCGGCATATGCTTGGGAGGGAGCCGTATAGGCTCTACGAACAATGATTTATTTAATAACGCAAAGATACAACGCTTTTGTAAAAGGGACTTGTATCCTCACGGAGGATTATGTGAAGGCCCCTCCCCACGACTTCACCTGTCACTGGGGAGGGGCCTTCTTCGTTGTAGGCACGCGTAGTACGCTCTACTATTACTATATAGCGAGGATGTAGCGCAGGATAAGGAGTGCTGAGACAATGTAGAGGGTGATGGAGACCTGGCGCCACTGTCCGCTGAGGAGCTTGACCAGCGTGTAGGAGATGAGCCCGAGGGCCATCCCTTCGGCGATATTGTAGGTCAGCACCATCGTCAGTACGGTGATGAAGCTGGGCAGTGCCTCGGAGATATCCATGAGGTCGATATCCTGGATAGAGCTCAGCATCAGTACACCTACCAGCACAAGAGCGCCCGTCGTCGCTGCGGAGGGGATGAGCAGGAAGAGCGGCGAGAGGAAGAGTGCGAGGATGAAGAGCACAGCTGTAGACAGTGCGGTCATACCCGTGCGGCCGCCCTCAGCGATACCTGCACCACTCTCCACGAAGGTCGTCACGGTCGACGTGCCGCAGACGGCACCGATGGAGGTAGCCAGAGCGTCAGCCATCATCGCCTGCTTGATATTCTTCACGTTGCCCTCGCTGTCCATCATCTCGGTCTTAGCGGCAGCACCGATGAGCGTACCCACGGTGTTGAAGATATCCATAAAGACCAGAGCGAAGATCGTGAGCGCCATATCCATATTGAGCAGTGCCTTGAAGTCGAACTGCAGGAATGTAGGAGCCAGCGAGCGGGGTAGAGAGACGGGGATGAAGCTATCGGGGATCTGTGTCACGCCGAGGGGAATCCCGATGATCGTGCAGAGGACGATGCTGTAGAAGAGCGCACCGCGTACACGCAGCGTCATCAGGACACCGCTGAGGATGATACCGATGACGGCGAGGATCGCCGTAGGGGTGAAGGGGCCGAGGGGCTACGAAGGTAGCTTCGTTGGCGACGATGAGCCCCTGCATTCTTCAGCCCGATGAAGGCGATGAAGAAGCCGATACCTGCCGAGATAGCGAAGCGGAGGTTCTTCGGGATACAGCGGACGATCTGCTCGCGGATGTTGAAGGCGGTGAGCAGGATGAAGATGATCCCTTCGACGAAGACGGCTGCCAGACCTGCCTGCCAGCTGTAGCCCATACCCATGACGAGGGTGAAGGCGAAGAAGGCATTGATACCCATGCTGGGGAGCCTGGGCGAAGGGCAGCTTAGCTAAGAAGGCGATGAGGGAGCGTGCCGACGGCCGATGCCAGGGCGGTAGCGGTGAAGACGGCGCCCTTGTCCATACCTGCAGTGCTGAGGATGTCGGGGATTGACCGCGAGGATGTAGCTCATCGTGAGGAAGGTCGTCAGGCCTGCCAGAAGCTCGGTGCGGAGCTTGTACTTCGTGGGGTCAAAGCCCACAAGACGATAGAGTGCTTGCATTAGAGTGTGCGGGGGCTTAGAAGGTCCACTTGATGGCCAGCGTGGGGTTCACGACGGTCTTGTCCAGTACAGCGAAGTTGCTGCTGATCTCCCATTCGGTACCGATGCTGAGGTTGAACTTGGGGTTGATACCCTCGAACTTATTCAGGTTTCACCCACAGCTGCGGCTCGGTGATGAAGATGATGTTGTTCTTGCCCGTGACGAGATGACGGTCGCCCCAGAGGTCAGCGAAGCCCAGGAAGGAGAGCTTACCACCCGCCATGTGCAGGTACCACGTACTCGTCAGCTGGAAGGAGTGGGGTCTATCCTGACGTGCCAGATACTTTATACATCGGCGTGAAGGTGAAGCCTGCCTGATAGTCTGCTTGGTTCCACGCGTAGGTCAGACCTGCGAGGTAGGCATTCTTATGGGAGAACTGATTGCTCAGCCCGCCGTCGTACTCGATATGCAGGGGCCAGAGGGAGCTTGCCGAGGCTGAACTCACGAGAGATCTCCCAGTAGGCCGAAGTGATGCCCTCGCGCTGATAGTTCATATCGACGAAGAAGAAGGTATTCCCCCAGCTATCGGGGCGGAAGAGCTCCACGGTCGTGGTGAGCTTGGGGCGCTCGGGCTGGTCCTTGCTGTAGAGCTGGCGCCCGAAGTCGTAGTGGAGCTGAATGTTTTGTGCTTGTGCTCCGAGGGTAGTCAGGAGGAGTACAAGCGCGATACGATCAAAAGCTGTCGCATGGATGGATTATTGTGAGAGTTAAGTTAGTGCTTCGTAGTAGGCTCCTCGCGATCCTCCTTGCGCTCGGGGAGGAGCAGGTTCAGCAGGACGGCGATGACAGCCGAGAGACCGATACCCGAGAGGGAGAAGTTGCCGAAGGAGGTGCGGCACCCCCGATACCCGTGGTGAGGGTGACGGAGATGATGACCACGTTGCGCGACGAGGCGAGGTTCACACGGCTATGCAGGGAGGCTCGAGATCCCTGCGCCAGCGATCGTGCCGAAGAGCAGGAGCATGATCCCACCGAGGATAGCCTGGTCGATGCTGCGCAGGAGGGCGCTGACCTTCCCGATGAGGGAGAAGAGCACGCCCGTGACGGCTGCGATACGGAAGACCAGCGGGTCGGTGACCTTCGTCAGCGACATAGCGCCCCGTGACCTCAGAGTAGGTCGTCACAGGGAGGCCCCCGACGAGTGAGGCGAAGAGGCAGGCGATACCGTCGCCGAGCATCGTGCGGTGCAGGCCGGGGTCCTTGACGAAGTTCTTCCCTGCCACGTTATTCACCACATACACGTCACCGATATGCTCGATGACGGGGGGCGATGGCCACGGGGATCATAAAGAGGATGGGGGCAAAGGAGAAGTTCTCGGGGAGCGTGATCTTCGGGAGGCTGAGCCAAGAGGCCTCAGCGATGGGCCTTAGATCGACCTCGAAGAAGATGAGGTCAGCGATATAGCCCACGACGATACCGAGGAAGATGGGGATGAGCTTCGTGATCCCTCGGCCGTAGAGCGTGACGATGATCGCCGTAGCGAGCGAGATGACCGCCAGAGGCCAGTTCGTCGCCGCCATCTTCACGGCGGAGTCCGAGAGGGAGAGCCCGATGAGCATGATGATGGGGCCGATGACGACCGGAGGGAAGAGGCGGGAGATGAAGCGCAGCCCGAAGAGACGGATCAGGAGCGACATCACGAAGTACACGGCACTCACCCCGATACAGCCGAAGAGCGCGCCGCTGAGTCCGTAGAGCTCTGTGGCTTTGATGATCGGTGCGATGAAGGCGAAAGCTACTACCGAGGAAGATAGGGTACCTTGCCCTTGGTCACGAGGTGGAAGAGGAGGGTGCCGATACCCGCCGAGAAGAGGGCGGTCGATGGATCGAGTCCCGACGAGGATGGGTACGAGGACCGTGGCTCCGAAGGCAACGAATAGGTACTGGGCGCCAGCGATCCCCTTGCGCAGGGGGCTGAGCGGGGTGGTGTCAGAGGTCATGCTTTTCTCAAGGGGAGAGTGTGATTACGCTCACAAAAGTAGCTAATCTCTTCGCTATATAGAGTGCCCCAATCATTGATTGTGCAAACTCTCTCCATAGTAGAGTGCTAAGGTATCGCCTGCCCAGCTCCACGATATACCTCTCCGAAGAGATACACAAGCCCTTCGCCTTATCGCGAGTATTCCTCTTATTCAGCGGAAGGAAAAGTATCCTTCTCGTGAAGAAAAAAGCACCTTTATGTAGTGGTTTTCTTCTGTCTACACACGTAGTCTTAAAGACCAGGTGCGTAAATCCAAATATCCACGTACGTAGATATTAGAGCCACGTACGTAGTCCAAACTTATCTACCACTCGTCCGCAACTTTTATCCCTACGCGGGGCAACAACCTAATATTGGTTGACTCGTCGACCTATATAGGTTGCAATCCCTCCCCCGTAGAGATGCGTGTAGCCTCGTCTGGAGCAAGGGGGCTTCACGTCGATATGAAAAGCCCGCACGAAGATGCCGAGGAGCATACTTCGTGCGGGCTTGGTATGTCGAGCCGTGAGGGAGGCGGTTAGTTGTCGAGCGTGATGCGCAGGGAGAGACCGTAGCTGCTGGTGGAGATGGGGAAGGAGTAGGCGCTGACGAGTGGTACATTGCGGCTGTACTCGTAGTACGCCTCGAGACCGAGCTGTCGGCTCAGCTCATATTCGGCGCTGAGGCGTAGGCGTCGGTCGATGATCCCTGCGGTAGCTTGGGTATAGCCCTCCTCAAGACGGCGCAGAAGGGTGAGCGTGCGACGGTGTGCATATTCGCCTCGGAGGGTGAGCCCGTGGGCGGAGGTCGTCGCAGGCTCCTTGCTCGCACGGCGCTTCTTGCGGCGGGCGGTGGTGGGGCTGATGAGGCTCGTGAGGTCGTCGATCTTGTAGGTGAGGCCAAGGCTTAGCTCACGTGAGAGGGCTTCGATGAGGCTACGCGCCCCGAGGTGCAGGACGGCACCACGGCTTTGGCGCCACTGCGCACTCGTCCCGAGACCATTGAGCCACGTCAGGTCAAGCCCGATGAGGGGGAAGAAGTTCTCCTGTAGTGCTACCGACGGGATGTCATAGGCGTAGCTAAGGCGTGCGCTGCTCATCGCTCCTCCTCCGCCCGCTGTCGTCTCGCTCAAGAGGCCGATGGCATCGGGATCGCTTCCCCTGCCAGCCTGCCAGCGAAGAGAAGCCCCCGACAATGTACGTGGCGCGGTAGGTGTGGCGTAGGGTCACGCTACGGAAGTGACGCTTGAGGAAGGGCAGCTCGGAGAGCCCCGTGTAGCTCACCGACCAGTTCGGGAGCATACCGAGGAGGTCGGGTAGGGCGCTCAGCCCCTTGCGCCCCTTCCCTGAGCCGTGCATATAGGGCTGCGCGGAAGGCGGGGATAAGGACGGCAGAAGCATTGCGGTCGATGGTGAACCCTGTGGCGAGGGCTACCTGCCTCCTCCTGCCTGCGAGCGATGGGCTCTCTTAGCCGGAGCATCTCGGCGAAGGTCTCGGAGAGGTAGCCCTCCTCGGAGCGGAGCGGGGCGAAGAAGCCCTTGAGGCCGATGGTCGTCATCGTGAAGTCCCCGCCGTAGAGTCGGGGGCTACCAGCATACATATATTGTACCTCGGTGCGGTCGGTGCGGGTGTGATTGCCCGAGAGCGTGATGGTGAGGTGGCGTAGGGGCTGGAGCGTAGCACGTAGGTCCACCGTGCGGGTGTGGGTGAAGACCCCTGGAGTGAGGTGCTCGGTCGAGATGAGGGAGGTCGCCCCGCTCGGCAAGGCGATCGATGAAGTCCACATCACTTAGCCCGAAGGCAAAGCCCACACCGGGGAGAGCGCACCGCCCGAAGAGCCTTGTCCCCCGATAGCCTCGGATGGTGGGGAGGAAGCCAGGGAGGAGTGTACTGCGTGTGGAGCGGTAGGTCAGCGATACGTCCTTCACCATAAGGAGGGCGTAGAGAAGGCGGTCAATGAGCTCGTTCCCCTCGTTCCCACCCTTCGCCTTCTTCCCGCGCCCTTCGCTGGCGGTCATACCAGCCGTGCCGAAGCGGCGCTCCAGCCGAGCGAGTGCGGGGATATGCTGATAGAGCTGGCGGAGCTGGAGCTGCGTAGTGGACTCGAGTGCACCCTGCGCCATGAGGGTATGCGCCAGGCGGATGGTCGGGTCGGGGAGTACCGCCCCACGGTCCCACGAATAGGCGCTGCTATAAGAGAGCTGTGAGCGGATGAAGGAGAGGGGCGCGATGTCGGCAGTGGGGAGCTGATAGCTGAGGCTCGCCTGCTGAGCGTAGTGGACGGGCGTACCTCCCTCACGGATACTCTGCCCGACGGAGTCACGCCACGCACGCCACGCATCGGGCTGGAGCTGGCGATTGACCTGCACGTGGGGCTCTTCGATACGTGCGTCGGTGCCGGAGTTGAAGGCCAGCTGGAGCGAACGGATGGGATTCCAGTTGAGCTGCAGACGGCGGTTCCAGATGAACTGCTGGGCGAAGGTCGCGGGGAGGCGCGTGCCACTCAGCTCATCGCCGAGGCTACGGAGCTGCTCCTCATCGTAGCGTCGCACCATCGAGGTCTCGAGGACGAGACGGCTGGGCCACGGAGTGAAGGTGTACTGACGGAGGAAGTCCGCCCACGGGCTGGAGCCCGAAGCCTTGGCAAAGGGCCGTAGCGGGCGGAAGGTAGGTGTATAGTCGTAGCGCAGGGGCTGCGTGCCAGTCGAGGTGACGGCTGTACTCGATATCGGGAGTCTCTTCGGAGGAGGTGTTGTGCCCGTAGCTGAAGGAGAGGTTCGCAGGGTCGTAGGGGCATAGGGCTCCTCGGAGCGGATGCCGACGGCGACCTTCGAGAGGGCAAGGCCTTGGCTGCGGCGGTGTGTGAGGCTGCGAGCACGAAGCTCCTGCGCTCGCGCTCCGTGGAGAGGTCGCTGAGGGGCATCGGTGAGCTTCACGTCTTCATCGAGCGGATTGTACTGCGGGTGTCAGCACTTCGTCGCTCACCGTGTAGTAGATGGGGAGGGTGACCTTCGCCTCGGGAGGGAGGAGCTGGCCGAGCTCGAGCGTGGAGGCGAACTGGATAGCACGACGGCTCTCGAGCGTGCGGCTCATCAGCGGGGCGTCGATAGCACCGAAGCCTGCCGAGACGTATTGGGCTCTTAGGGCTGGCTTCGCCCAGCTCCGCCAGCTGGAGCGTGCTGTGTAGCTGTCCTGCCCAGCCCTGCTTCCTCGTGGTAGTCGCTGGCGCGAAGCTCATTGACCCAGACCTCGACACTGCGCGTGAGGGCCCGCGCTATTGCGCACGCCGATGACCAGCGCCCGCACGCTGGAGAGGGAGGGATTGCCGAGGACGGTGAGCGTATGGGTGGGGTGCTTGGCGTCGGGGGCGTGAGAAAGGGGCGGTAGAGTGAGGCGCCACCGAGCCCTGCGGAGAGCGAGGCGTTACGGCTTCGCTTGAGGGAGACGAGGTCTTCTAAGCTGAGGTCGATGCTATTCTCCTCAGGCCATACACGACGGCGGTCGCTGGGGCTGAGACTGCTGTAGCGTCCTGCGGGAGTGAGCGTGAGCGGTAGGCTGTACTCGTAGTAGTGCTGGGTGTAGTCCGAGCCGAGGCGCACGAAGAGCGTCATATCCCCATCACCCAGCCCTGTGAGGGTCGCCGAGGAGCGCCTCGGCATGGGCGAAGAGCTGCAGACGGCGGTAGCGACGCAGGTCGTACTGCACACGGCGGTAGACGCCACGGCTCTCACCTGTGGGGAGATCCTCGAGGCGCAGGGAGAGGGCTTGCTCATTCTGCTGGAGGCTCTGCCCACGCTGGGCATCGAGCGAGCGAGAGACGCCTGGGGGAGTGTGTAGCTGACGGGAGTGCGGTCGGAGTGCTCCTCGATGTTGACCGACGTGACGGAGAAGCGGGTGGAGGCACTGGGTGCGGGCTGTCCCTCATCAAGGCTCCCTTCGTAGGTGCGCCAGTCACCTCGCACCAAGCGTAGCGAGGCAAAGCGCAGCTGGGTCTCGCGGTCGAAGCCCGTGAGGTAGAGGCGCATGAAGCGCACACTCCTCAGATCGCTGATGCCACCGATACGGCTGGTGAAGGCAGAGAGGGGAACTTTGAACTGATACCACGTCACGGGAGAAGTCCTCCCATCACGGAGCTGGGCCTCGACCCTGCGGCTGCTGGTGATGAACCCACGGCCCCGCGACGAGATCCTCGGGGCGCAGTGAGATCTTCCACTCATAGTAGCGGTCGAGCTCATTCATGCTGTAGTCGCCGTTGACATCCTCGGTGTCAGGGGCTCACGGTAGCGGCGGTGCTGTAGCCATCGCCCCCAAGACGCTCCGACGAGTTGCCCTCCGTGCCGTTGAAGTACTTATAGCGCTCGAGGATCGGTAGGCGCTCGGTGTCGTAGTCTGCCCCGCGGTAGTGGTGGAAGTCATCGCCTGCAGGGTCGTGGAGTGGGCTCTGTGGGTCGTCTTGCCAGCGCTGGAGGGTCGTGCTGGAGAGGCGGGAGCGTAGGGCGCTGAGGAAGGAAGCGTAGCTCGGATGCTGGCGCTCTTCGGCGGACGACAGGCCATTCAGCCCGACGTCCTGCTTCTCGCGTGCCCCCGCCGCGTTGTCGAAGGCATAGCCTGCACTCGGGCGTGTCGGCACGATCCCCCAAGGTGTGGAGACCGTAGCCCCTGGCTGAGGCGTGAGCGGCAGGCCACTCTCGTAGAAGCGGCGCTCGTCATGCAGGATGTCCTCCGAGATATCTCCGAGGTTGATGTACAGGTCGCCACCGCTCCTGCTGGGAGGTGTGCCCTCGTCGGCATAGGGATCCATGAGCCAGAACTCCACGTACTCGACGTTCGCTGCCTCGAAGTCCGTCTGGTCGATCTTGCGCATGATGCCCGCCCAGCTCCCACGGGCATCGCTGATCTTCCCATCGGCTGTGAGGCTCGCGGCATTGAGGTTGTACGGGCCGAGCTCCTCGGGATAGAAGCTGAGTGAGAAGGTGGGGATGTAGCTCGGTAGGCTGGCATTCACCTCACGATTCGGGTAAAGCTCTGCCGTCGGGATATCGCGCACCAGATGTCGGCTCACGAGGCTGAGGTCGCTGCGTATATAGGCGGGGGTGTAGGCACTGCGCTCACGGGTGAAGAGCGGGTCGATGGTGAACCACGCAAGTCGTGCTCTACGCTCTCCGTAGCGCAGGTAGTCACTCGCGCCTATTCCCGCAGGGACGAGCGTCGCGGGTGTGGAGGACAAGCGCCAGGCCTGTGGGCTCATCAGGTCGATGGCGGTATGTGCTGCGTCGAAGTCATCGAGGTAACTACTACCGTCGCTGTACTTACTCTTGTAGTGTCCAGGGAGAAGCTGCGCCACTTCTGCCGAGAGGGAGAAGGAGGCGGGCTGTGTGAGGTCGACGAAGGGAAGGTGATTCAGTAGCCGTGTGAGCTGGGGTGACTTTCGTCTGGTAGAAGAGGTTGGCGCCCCACATCGTATTGCGCATACTCTCCTGTCCGAGTGCTGCCTTTGCCGTCAGAGGGCATCTCCGAGAGGTGCATCAGGGTGGCGCCGAGGCGGAGGTCCTTAGAGAAGCGGTAGTTGAGGTCGAGGCCGATGAGGGTCTTGCGCTGCTGGCTGAGGGCATCACCGCCTTGGAGGCTTATCTCGATAGGCGTCTTGGCGTCGATGAGCTGGCGGTTGAGGATCTTCACGCGCCCTGCAGTGTAGTCGACGGTGTAGTCCGTGCCCTCGGTGAGGAGTGTGCCAGCAGCCGTCACACGCACCGAGCCTGGGGCGACGTTCACCGTGCCAAGGGAGATCTCTCCCGCAGAGGTGGCACGGTATTCACCCCGCAGATAGTACTTGTTCTTCTCCGAGCGCTGGGCGGCCTCGACGGCGGTCATCGTGTAGAGCTCGGGGAAGGCATAGCGGTCGCTCCAGCTCCCTGCGCCGAGAGCCGTGGTGAGTGTCGAGCCGAAGGGCTCTGTCGTGGGGAAGAAGACCAGCCCTTCGCTGGAGCGTATGGTATAGCCCTCCACGAAGTCGAAGCGCCCGTCACTGCGTGCCTCCTGCTGGGCATCGAGGCGGTCCAGTCCGAGGACGCTGAGGAGCTGCTTGCCCTTCAGCGGGCCATCAGGCAGGTAGGGCAGGGCGCGTCCCGTGGCATCATCGCGGTAGACGACGTCGAGCTGGAAGCCCGCACGCTGCAGAGCGGTGATACCTGCGCCAAGGCGGTAGGCATTGCGCATCATCAGCGACCACGTCGGAGCCTTTCGGCGAGAAGTCCGTGCCCTTGAGGAGCTTGACGAAGAGTAGGGAGGAGGTGCCTTCGGATTGGTCAGCTGCGAACTCCCCCACGCGGTAGACCTTCCCCTCGTAGGTGAACTCATAGGCTACGGCGAGCGCCTCATCGGCGGCGAGTGGCGTCGTGAGGCTGAGGTAGCCGAGGGTGCTGTGTAGGGTGTATTCGCTCGGGGCAAGGCGTCGTGCGCTCTCGATGCGCTCGTAGTCGAGGGCGGGGCGTAGGGGCGGGTAGTCCCGAGCTGAGGGCGCTGAGCTGGCGAAGGGCGGGGGAAGCGGTGAGGGTGGAGTAGAGGCTATTCGCACCGTTGGTGGGGACGGGGCTGGTGGGGCTGGTGAGCTGGATGAAGCTGTTGTGCAGGCGCTGGGGCTCACCGAGGTCAGCGAAGCCTGCGACGTCACGGGCATCGTCGAAGCGCCCACGGCGGTTCGTCACCCATACCTCGATGCGGGTGATCTGTATCGAGGAGCGCACGTAGGGTAGGCTCTTGAGAGCGCCGTCGTACCGAGTGCGGAAGAAGTCCCCGAGGAAGAAGTGGCGCAGGGCATCGTAGCTCGAGGCGGAGAGCTCGAAGCGCTCGGTCTGCTCGCCCCCACGGCTGGAGGCGCGACGGCTCTCAGTGCGCTGCTGGCTCAGGAGGAGGTCGGCCTCGAGACGCCCCATCTGGAGCTTGGTATGCAGGCCGAAGAGGGCGCCCTCCACCACTGATGAGACTATTGCGAGGGCTCATTGAGACGCTCCCCACCTCGATGAGCTTGATGATGTCGTCCTCCTCACCCTCGAAGGCTAAGCGGAGCTTCTTCGTGTCGAAGTCAAAGGAGGAAGCGGTGTTGTAGTTCAGCCCCGTCTGGAACTTTGTCCCGAGCGAAGCCTGCACACCAGCCTGGATCTTCTCCTCGAAGTCGAAGTAGGTCTGCTTGCGCGCGCCCTGCGGTAGGGCCGGGGTTGTCGGAGCGAACGGTCTTCCCCCTGCCGAGAGGTCGGCGTGTCCCCTGTAGCTTGAGACGCAGGCCGCCAGGGCCGAAGATGCGGTCGATGACCCCACGGCGTACGGGCTTGCTCGTCCGCTGGGTGCTGCTGCGCATCGGAGCGTTGAGGCTGTCCCAGTGGAGCCCTTGACCACGGAGGCTCTGGTAGCGGAGGTATTCGGCGAAGGTATAGGGGAGGGGAGTGCCGAAGGGCTTGCCGTCGAGGAAGGTCGTCAGCAGGTAGCGCTCACTCTTCGGCTCATAGACGAAGCGCGTCTCGAGAAGAGGCGCAGCGAGGGCAGGCGTCACCCCTCGCGGGGAGATGCTGTCAGCTGTGGTGGGGAGTATGGGGGAGTTGGGCGGCGAGGATAAGGGGGACGGCCGTGCCGAGAAGGAGGCTTCCCAGCAGGCGTCGGATGTGCCTTGTTACCCGCCACGTACACACGAGCCTTAGAGGAGCTTGAGGCTCTGCTTGATGAGTTCCTCGACGCTGATGGTCGGGTCAGAGGCGATGAGCTCGCGCACGACCTTCTGAGCGGAGGCTTCGGGATAGCCCAGCATCTTCAGGGCACTGACGGCTTCCTGCGGGAGTGGTGGTGTCGAGTGGCTGTACCTTCTTGCCACGGGAGGTCGTCGTGGGGATGGTCGTCGCGGGGCTGGCGTCTCCCTCGAGAGCGGGGAGCTTGCCGCGCAGGTCGACGAGGATACGCTGTGCGGTCTTCAGGCCAATCCCCTTGATCGCCTTGAGAGGCTCGATCTGCCCGAGCGTGATGATGCTCGTCAGCTCGTGCGGGGGTAAGAGCTGAGGATGATGCGGGCGGTATTCGGTCCCGACACCCGAGACGGTCATCAGGTGACGGAAGAGATCTTGCTCAGCCGCCGTGGCGAAGCCGTAGAGTAGGTGAGCATCCTCGCGGATGATCTCGGTGATGAGGATCTTGCCCTCCTTCTGTCCAGAGAGGGCGGTATAGGTGGTCAAGGAGATGGCCACGGAGTAGCCCACGCCTGCGCACTCGACGAGGACGGCGGTGGGGGTGAGCTCCGTGTAGGCTCCGCGAAGGTAAGCTATCATCGGATATGGGATATTGTCTTGCTGTACTGTCGCTGGCAAAGTTAGGGAAAAGGCGCTATCTCCCCGCTAACCGCCTGTCGTCGGCGGCGCTCCCGCATCAAAAGCTCTACCTCATCAGCAAGCCGTGTGGAGGCAAAGTTGATTTGCAAACGACTATTGCTGCAGCTTTGGAATCTCTACTCTCTGTCGTTTTCGCTCGCGCTCCCAGCCTTGTAGTGCAATCCCCAAGAGGGAGCGTGCGACCGAGATGCTTTGTGCTTTGATGCAGCTACCCTCGTGCCATCGGAGTGCCGTCGTTAGTGGGGAGAAGAAGGCTCCGTGTGTAGGGGGAGGGTGCAGTCAATATAAAGCTACTGAGCCAGCCTATATAGGGTCGCTGAGCTGACCCAATATAGGATGCTCTATGTGACCTATATTGCTTCGCTTCGTGACCTATATATAGGTTGTTGTTCTGCCTCGGGATAAAAGTTGCAGACGAGTGGCAGAAAAGTTTGGACTACGTACGTGGCTCTAATATCTACGTACGTGGATATTTGGATTGACGTACCTGGTCTTTAAGACTACGTACATAGATAGAGGAAAATCCACTACGTGAAAGGCGCTTTTTTTCCTTTCACGAGAAGGACGCTTTTCCCTCCGCAGAATAAGAGGAATACGCGTGATAAGGCGAAGGGCTTGTGTATCACTTTGGAGAGGTATGTCGGAGAGCTGGGCGCGCGATGCCTTAGCACAATAAGTAGAGGGGCAGGACTCGAAGGCAACAGTCTCATATAGGTTCACTCGCCGACCTATATAGGTTCGTTTTTTCCCCTCCTATTCGCCCCATTCTATCAGCGTTGGACGGATGGTGCTTCATCCTTCTCATCGCTTGACCTCTTCCCGCTCTTACGCGCGCGTTCATTACTTATATAGAGGAGAGCGATCGGGTGGGGTAGCTTGATGGGGTGCGAAAATCGATCACATCGTGGCGTGCGTTTTGGTATATTCAAGAAAGTGCGTATATTTGCAACCGAATTAGCGGGGATACTTATCTCATAAGCCCAGCTGAATGAGGAGAAGAGGCGTCTTCTTCGCACTCGTAGATAACAAGCCAATGTAGCTCAGCGGTAGAGCACTTCCTTGGTAAGGAAGAGGTCCCGGGTTCAAGTCCCGGCATCGGCTCTCGTTGGAGTCGACGTAGTGATACGCACTTAGAATACAACGAAGTATTTCTTAAGAATAGATAATTTTAGTTATGGCTAAAGAAACATTTAACAGATCGAAACCACACGTAAACATTGGTACGATCGGTCACGTCGACCACGGTAAGACGACCCTTACCGCAGCAATCACGACGGTGCTTGCTAAGAAGGGTCTCTCTGAACTCCGTTCTTTCGACTCCATCGACAATGCTCCTGAAGAAAAGGAACGTGGTATCACGATTAACACCTCGCACGTTGAGTATGAGACGGCTAACCGTCACTATGCTCACGTTGACTGCCCAGGTCACGCTGACTATGTGAAGAACATGGTCACGGGTGCTGCTCAGATGGACGGTGCTATCATCGTAGTTGCTGCTACGGATGGTCCTATGCCCCAGACGCGTGAGCACGTACTTCTGGCTCGTCAGGTAAACGTTCCTCGTCTCGTCATCTTCATGAACAAGTGTGACATGGTTGACGACGAAGAAATGCTCGAACTCGTAGAAATGGATATGCGCGAGCTTCTCTCCAGCTACGAATTCGACGGCGACAACACTCCTGTTATCCGTGGTTCTGCCCTCGGTGGTCTCAATGGTGAGCCTGTCTGGGAAGACAAGATCATGGAGCTGATGGATGCTGTCGACACCTGGATCCCCCTGCCTCCTCGTGACATCGATAAGCCCTTCCTTATGCCTGTCGAAGACGTATTCTCGATCACCGGTCGTGGTACGGTAGCTACGGGTCGTATCGAAACGGGTGTTATCCACACGGGTGATGAAGTTCAGATCATCGGTCTCGGTGCAGAAGGTCTCAAGTCCGTTGTTACGGGTGTTGAAATGTTCCGCAAGATCCTCGACGAAGGTCAGGCTGGTGACAATGTCGGTCTCCTCCTCCGTGGTATCGACAAGAACGAAATCAAGCGTGGTATGGTCATCGCTAAGCCTGGTCAGGTAAAGCCCCACTCTCGCTTCAAGGCTTCTGTCTACGTCCTGAAGAAGGAAGAAGGTGGTCGCCACACGCCATTCCACAACAAGTATCGTCCTCAGTTCTACATCCGTACGCTCGACGTAACTGGTGAGATCACTCTCCCCGAAGGTGTAGAAATGGTGATGCCTGGTGACAACGTTGAGATCAACGTCGAACTCATCTACCCAGTAGCTTGCAACGTAGGTCTTCGCTTCGCTATCCGTGAAGGTGGCCGTACGGTAGGTTCGGGTCAGATCACCGAAATCCTCGACTAATCATCAGATAGTCCTCAAAGTAAGGGACAGACGAGGCGCCTCGTCCCGTCTGTCCCTTCTTCTACGGGTTTAGCTCAGTTGGTAGAGCACTGGTCTCCAAAACCAGGTGTCGGGAGTTCGAGTCTCTCAACCCGTGCTAAATAGAAAACGATAATGAGTTTCATTAAGAAGATAGGGGGCGCGTTCAGCGCCTCGTATGTCGAGCTTACACAGAAGGTGTCCTGGCCGTCAAGTTCAGAGCTCACCAATAGTGCCGTGGTGGTGATGGTTGCTTCCCTCATCATCGCTCTGGTCGTTTTTAGGGATGGACAAGACTTTTCGAGACCATCCTTGGTTTTTGTGTATAGCCGTATCGGAGCCTAAGCTTCGCTGAGACCCTTCCCCATCGTGACTGAAGTAGCAGAAAAGAGATTCTATGTGCTCCGAGCCGTCAGCGGCAAGGAGGCCAAGGTGCGTGAGCAGCTGGAGGCTGAGATGAAGAATACTAATCTTGGTCAGTATGTCTCCCAGGTGGTCATCCCCACAGAGAAGATCGTGACCCAGCGTGCTGGTAAGAAGGTCATCAAGGAGCGTCCTTACCTCCCAGGCTATGTGCTCGTGGAGGCCGCATTGCTCGGCGATGTAGCCCACACCCTGCGCAATATGCCTAACGTCATCGGCTTCCTCGGAGCGAATAAGGGTGGAGAACCCGAGCCGCTCAAGAGAAGCGAAGTGGAGCGCATCCTCGGTCGTGCAGACCAGATGGCTGACTCCGAAGGGGTGTACGACCTCGAGCTCTACGTGGGCGACGTGGTACGTATCATCGATGGTGCTTTCGCTAACTACGAGGCTACCGTCGAAGAGGTAACCCCCGAGAAGCAGAAGCTTCGCGTGATGGTGAAGATGTTTGGACGTAAGACTCCGCTGGAGCTCAATTATTCGCAAGTGGTCAAGGAGTAAGCTGGTTACGCAGGTGCTCCTTCTCACGTTCTAGTGTGTAACACTTAAGATTCAAGACAATGGCTAAGGAAGTTGCTGGACAACTAAAATTGCAAATTAAAGGTGGGGCTGCAAACCCCTCACCTCCCGTGGGACCTGCTCTTGGTGCCAAGGGGATCAATATAATGGAGTTTTGCAAGCAATTCAATGCCAGAACTCAAGACCAGGCTGGTAAGGTCCTCCCCGTAGTGATCACTTACTATGCTGACAAGTCTTTTTGATTTCATCGTCAAGACCCCTCCCGTCGCTGTACAGCTCAAGGAAGTAGCAAAGCTCAAGAGTGGCTCTGCACAGCCTAACCGTAATAAGGTGGCTGAACTGACGTGGGAACAGGTCCGCGCGATTGCACAGGATAAGATTGTCGACCTGAACTGCTTCACCGTCGAAGCTGCGATGAAGATCGTCGCTGGTACGGCTCGCAGTATGGGTATCACTGTAAAGGGCGAATTTCCCGGTAACTAATCAATAGAAAGATGAGTAAACTTACGAAAAAAAGCAAAAAGATCGCTTTTAGCAAGATCGAGCCCGGGAAGATCTATTCACTCCGCGAAGCTTCTGCGCTGGTAAAGGAAATCACCGATACCAAGTTCGATGCTTCTGTTGATGTGGATGTTCGCCTCGGCGTCGATCCTCGCAAGGCAAATCAGATGGTTCGTGGCGTCGTTACCCTCCCCCACGGTACGGGGAAGCAGGTACGTGTGCTTGCGCTCTGTACTCCTGATAAGGAAGCTGAAGCCCAGGCTGCTGGTGCTGACTATGTCGGCCTCGATGAGTACATCGAGAAGATCCGCGGTGGCTGGACTGATATCGACGTCATCATCACCATGCCTGCTATCATGGGTAAGATCGGGGCTCTGGGTCGTGTACTCGGTCCTCGTGGCCTCATGCCAAACCCCTAAGAGCGGTACGGTAACTAACGACATCGCTGCTGCTGTCAAGGAAGTGAAGTCTGGTAAGATCGACTTCAAGGTCGACAAGACGGGGATCGTCCATACCTCTATCGGTAAGGTCTCCTTCTCGGCTGATCAGATCTACGACAACGCTAACGAGATCATCACGACGCTCCTCCGCCTCAAGCCATCTGCTGCTAAGGGTACGTATGTCAAGAGCATCTACCTCTCCAGCACGATGAGCCCAAGTATCAAGATCGATCCTAAGTCAGTAGAAGAATAATAACAGAGGAAGAAATCATGAGAAAGGAAAATAAAGGCACCGTCGTAGAGCAGCTCAAGGGCTACCTCAACGAGTACCCACACTTCTACCTGACCAACATCGAAGGCCTGGACGCCGCTAAGACCGCCCAGCTCCGTCGTGCTTGTAACAAGGGGGGTATCCGTCTGGTAGTAGCTAAGAACACCCTGCTTCGCCGCGCTCTCTCCGAGTCCGAAACAGACTTCGCTGCAATCTACTCAGCCCTCAAGGGGAACACCGCTATCATGTTCACCACGGTAGCTAATGCCCCCGCTAAGATCATCAAGGACTTCGCTAAGGACAAGAAGGAAGAGTCCAAGCTCCGCCTCAAGGCTGCTTATGCTGAGACGGGCTTCTACGGCGCTGACCAGCTCGCTGAACTTGTCGCTATCAAGAGCAAGGAAGAGCTTATCGCAGACGTCGTCGCTCTCCTCCAGTCTCCCATTCGCAACGTCATCTCTGCTCTTGAAAACAAGGGCGAAGGCGAAGCTACCGAAGCTGCTGCTGAATAAGAGGAGTCCTAACTATCCCACAAACAAAAAAACAACAACAACGAAATAACTAATCGACATGGCAGATATCAAAGCAATTGCCGAACAGCTTGTAAACCTGACGGTAAAGGAAGTAAGCGAACTCGCAGCTATCCTTAAGGACGAGTACGGAATCGAACCAGCAGCTGCAGCTGTTGTCGTAGCTGGCCCCGCTGAAGGCGCTCAGGAAGAAGAAAAGAGCTCCTTCGACGTTATCCTCAAGAGCGCTGGCGCTGCTAAAGCTCCAGGTAGTAAAGGCTGTTAAGGAACACTGCGGCCTCGGGCTCAAGGAAGCTAAGGACATCGTAGACGCTGCTCCCGCTCCTGTTAAGGAAGGCGTAGACAAGGCTACTGCAGAAGCTCTCAAGAAGGCTCTTGAAGAAGCTGGTGCTGAAGTAGAACTTAAGTAAGCCCACCTATAGCACCTCTAATCAGGTGATTATGGTTAAGATCCCCCGACGAGGGGGGTCTTAACCATTTCGTGTCTAAACATTCCCGAACCCCCTTTTTACTCAAAGAATCAATAGATGGCTTCCAATCCAAAATCAGGGAGAATCAACTTTGCTTCGATAAAGAACCCTCTCGTCTTCCCAGACTTCTTAGAGGTGCAGCTGAAGTCCTTCCGCGACTTCTTCCAGCTCGACACCGCTACGGAGAGCCGTAAGTCTGAGGGCCTATATCGAGTCTTCAATGAGAACTTCCCTATCGCTGATACGCGTAATAACTTCGTTCTCGAATTTCTCGATTACTATGTCGATCCTCCTAAGTACACTATCGAGGAATGCCTGAGCCGAGGTCTGACCTATAGCGTCCCCCTCAAGGCGAAGCTGAAGCTGTCTTGTACCGACCCCGACCACGAGGACTTCAGCACTGTAGTGCAGGATGTCTTCCTGGGCTACATCCCTTACATGACGGAGTCGGGTACGTTTGTCATCAATGGGGCTGAGCGCGTCGTCGTCTCGCAGCTCCACCGTTCTCCCGGGGTGTTCTTTTGGCACGAGCACGCACACCAACGGCTCGCAGCTCTACTCGGCACGTATCATTCCTTTCAAGGGCTCTTGGATCGAGTTCGCTACGGACATCAACAATGTCATGTATGCCTACATCGACCGTAAGAAGAAGCTCCCTGTGACGACCCTGCTGCGTGCTATTGGCTTTGAGTCGGATAAGCAGATCCTCGATCTCTTCGATCTCTCCGAAGAGGTGAAGGTCACGCGCGCTAACCTTGAGAAGCACATCGGTCGCCGCCTTGCTGGTCGCGTCACCAAGACTTATATCGATGACCTCAGCGATGAGGATACGGGTGAAGTCGTCTCTATGGAGCGTATCACCGTCCTCGTAGAGCGTGAGGCAGAGATCACTGAAGACAACATCGACCTGATCCTCGAGTCGAGCAATAAGACGATCCTCCTCCACAAGGAGAAGACCGAGGATTCTCTGGACTTCACGCTGATCTTCAACACCCTGCAGAAGGACCCCTGTAACTCCGAGCACGACGCCCTCTACTATATCTATCGTCAGCTGCGTAATGCAGACCCCTGCCGATGAGGCCAACGCTCGCGAAGTCCTCTCTAACCTCTTCTTCTCCGACAAGCGCTATGACCTCGGTGAAGTAGGCCGCTATCGTATCAATAAGAAGCTCGGTCTCGACATCGATCCCGAGGTACGCGTACTGACCAACGAGGATATCGTGGCCATCATCAAGTACCTCATCGGGCTTGTCAACTCTAAGGAGGTCGTCGACGATATCGACCACCTCTCGAACCGTCGTGTACGTACCGTCGGTGAGCAGCTCTACAATCAGTTCGGCGTCGGTCTGGCTCGTATGGCCCGTACCGTCCGTGAGCGTATGAACGTCCGTGACAACGAAGTCTTCGTGCCCCACGGATCTGATCAACGCTAAGGCACTCTCCTCGGTCGTCAACTCATTCTTCGGTACGAACGCGCTGTCGCAGTTTCATGGACCAGACGAACCCTCTGGCCGAAATCACCCACAAGCGTCGTCTCTCTGCCCTTGGCCCTGGCGGTCTCTCCCGTGAGCGTGCCGGCTTCGAGGTGCGTGACGTACACTATACCCACTACGGTCGTCTCTGTCCTATTGAGACGCCTGAAGGGACCAAACATCGGTCTGATCTCTTCGCTCTGTGTCTATGCGAAGATCAATGACCTCGGCTTCATCACGACGCCTTACCGTAGCGTCGAGAATGGGAAGGTTGACTTCTCTGATGAGGCTCTGAAGTACTATACCGCTGAGGAAGAAGAAGACCTCATCGTAGCTCAGGGGAATGCTCCTCTGGATGACGAAGGTAACTTCCTCCGCGACGCTATTAAGGCACGTAAGGAGGCTGACTTCCCCGTCGTGACGCCCGCTGAAGTTCAGCTGATGGACGTTGCGCCTACGCAGATCGCCTCTATCGCTGCTTCGCTCATTCCCTTCCTGGAGCACGACGATGCTAACCGTGCGCTCGTGGGATCGAACATGATGCGTCAGGCTGTACCTCTCCTCCGTCCCGAAGCTCCTATCGTCGGTACGGGTATCGAGGCTCAGCTGGTACGTGACTCTCGTACGCAGATCGTAGCAGAGCGCGCTGGTGAAGTAGTCTTCGTCGACGCTACCTCTATCAAGATCCGCTACGACCGTACGGATGACGAGCTCTTCGTAAGCTTCGAAGATCCTATCACGACCTACAGCCTGCCCAAGTTCCGCAAGACGAACCAGAGCACCACGATCGACCTTCGTCCCTATCTGCTTCAAGGGTCAGCGTGTCGAGGCTGGTGATGTCCTCACCGAAGGGTACTCTACCCAGGCCGGTGAACTCGCTCTCGGTCGTAACGTCCAGGTCGCTTATATGCCTTGGAAGGGTTACAACTATGAGGATGCTATCGTGCTGAACGAACGCCTCGTCCGCGAAGACTTCTTCACCTCTGTCCACGTCGACGAGTACACGCTCGAGGTACGTGAGACGAAGCGCGGTCTCGAAGAGCTTACCAGCGATATCCCCAACGTCAGCGACGACGCTACGAAGAACCTCGATGAGAACGGTATCATCCGTGTCGGGGCTCGCGTCGAGCCAGGTGATATCCTGATCGGTAAGATCACGCCTAAGGGTGAGTCGGATCCCACGCCAGAAGAAAAAGCTCCTCCGTGCTATCTTCGGTGATAAGGCTGGTGACGTGAAGGATGCTTCACTCAAGGCTACGCCCTCACTGCGTGGTGTCATCGTCGATACGAAGCTCTACTCTAAGGCTGCTAAGAAGAATCGCTCCGAGCTGAAGGATGCTGTCCTCGCCCTCGAAGAGAAGGCTGAGCGCAAGCAGGCTGAGCTCCGTGAGCTCTTCATCGACAAGCTCTTCAAGCTGACCTCAGGCAAGACCTGTAAGAACAGCGTGAAGGACTTCCTCGGTGTCGAGAAGATTCGCAAGGGTGCTAAGTTCACCCGCACTGAGCTCGAGGCTCTGAACTACAACGAGATCATCTTCTCGGGGTGGACGGGCAACGAGCACACGGATAAGCTCATCACGGAGGTGATCTCCAACTATCTCAAGAAGTCTAAGGAATACGAGTCGGATCTCCGTCGTAAGAAGCTCGACGAGACCATGGGGGATGAACTGCCCTCCGGTATCATCCAGATGGCTAAGGTCTACATCGCTAAGAAGCGTAAGATCCAGGTCGGTGATAAGATGGCAGGTCGTCACGGTAACAAGGGTATCGTCTCTAAGGTCGTCCGCCAGGAGGATATGCCCTTCCTCGCAGATGGTACGCCTGTCGACCTCTGTCTGAACCCCCTCGGTGTGCCTTCGCGAATGAACCTCGGTCAGATCTTCGAGGCTGTCCTTGCTTGGGCTGGCCGTCGTCTTGACTGCAAGTTCGCTACGCCTATCTTCGACGGTGCTTCGCTCGATGATATGCACGCTTGGACGGATAAGGCTGGGCTTCCCCGCAATGGTAAGACCCTACCTCTTCGACGGTGGTACGGGTGAGCAGTTCGACCAGCCCTGCTACGGTCGGTGTGACCTACTTCCTCAAGCTCGGTCACATGGTCGATGACAAGATGCACGCTCGCTCCATCGGTCCTTACTCGCTCATCACGCAGCAGCCACTCGGTGGTAAGGCTCAGCACGGTGGTCAGCGCTTCGGGGAGATGGAAGTCTGGGCCTCGAAGCCTTCGGTGCTTCGCACATCCTCCAGGAGATCCTCACCATCAAGTCTGACGACGTCCACGGGCGCTCTAAGGCCTACGAAGCGATCGTCAAGGGTGATCCCATGCCTACGCCTGGTATCCCTGAGTCGCTCAACGTACTGCTCAACGAGCTTAAGGGCTTAGGTCTAAGCTTCTCCCTCGAATAAGATCCGCATTATTTCCCTTTCTATTATGGCTTTCAAGAAAGACAATAAGATAAAGAGCAACTTCTCACAGATCCGGATTTCTCTTGCCTCCCCCGAGGAGATCTTAGAGAACTCCAGCGGTGAAGTGCTGAAGCCCGAGACCGTCAACTACCGTACCTACAAGCCCGAGCGTGATGGGCTCTTCTGCGAGCGCATCTTCGGCCCCGTCAAGGACTTCGAGTGCCACTGTGGTAAGTACAAGCGTATCCGCTATCGCGGTATCGTCTGTGATCGATGCGGTGTCGAGGTTACGGAGAAGAAGGTACGCCGTGAGCGTATGGGGCATATCAAGCTTGAGGTGCCCATCGCACACGTCTGGTACTTCCGCTCACTCCCCAACAAGATGGGCTACCTCCTTGGTCTCTACCAAGAAGCTCGAGTCTATCATCTACTACGAGCGCTATGTCCTCATCCAGGGTGGTGTGCTCCAGTCTCGCATCAATGATGACCTGACGAAGGAGACCGCCGCTAAGTCGCTCGACAAGGATCCCAATCCTGTCTTCACCGAAGAGCAGTACCTCGACTACCTTGATTACCTCGATCAGGAATATCCAGGTAATGCACAGCTCGAAGACTCCGATCCCGAGAAGTTCATCTGTAAGACGGGTGCTGAGGCGATCTACGACATGCTCGCTCGCCTCGACCTCGATGCCCTGTCCTACGAGCTGCGCCACCGTGCCAGCACCGACGGCTCACAGCAGCGTAAGAACGAAGCCCTCAAGCGCCTTCAGGTCGTAGAGAGCTTCCGCGCCTCCAAGAATGTCAACCGCCCCGAGTGGATGATCATGAAGGTGCTGCCCGTCATCCCACCCGATCTCCGTCCGCTCGTACCTCTCGATGGGGGACGCTTCGCTACGTCTGACCTCAACGACCTCTATCGTCGTGTGATCATCCGTAACAATCGTCTGAAGCGTATGATCGAGATCAAGGCTCCTGAGGTCATCCTGCGCAACGAAAAGCGCATGCTCCAGGAGGCTGTCGACTCACTCTTCGACAACTCGCGTAAGTCAAGCGCTGTACGCTCGGACAACAACCGTCCGCTCAAGTCCCTCTCCGATAGCCTCAAGGGTAAGCAGGGTCGCTTCCGTCAGAACCTCCTCGGTAAGCGTGTCGACTACTCTGCCCGTTCGGTCATCGTCGTCGGCCCTGAGCTGAAGATGCACGAGTGCGGTCTGCCTAAAGTACATGGCCGCTGAGCTCTACAAGCCCTTCGTCATCCGTAAGCTCATCGAGCGCGGTATCGTCAAGACGGTTAAGAGCGCTAAGAAGATCGTAGACCGCAAGGATCCCTGTCGTATGGGATATCCTCGAGCACGTCGTGAAGGGTCATCCCGTCCTCCTGAACCGTGCTCCTACACTTCACCGTCTCGGTATCCAGGCCTTCCAGCCTAAGATGATCGAGGGTAAGGCTATCCAGCTCCATCCGCTGTCCTGTACCGCCTTCAACGCGGACTTTCGACGGTGACCAGATGGCTGTCCACCTCCCTCTCGGCAACGAAGCTATTCTCGAAGCGCAGATGCTCATGCTCGCTTCGCACAATATTCTCAACCCCGCCAATGGTGCGCCTATCACCGTTCCTTCGCAGGACATGGTGCTCGGTCTGTACTACATCACCAAGCTCCGTCCCAGGTGCTAAGGGTGACGGCTACACCTTCTACGGTGTCGAGGAAGCTACCATCGCTTATAACGAAGGTAAGATCGACCTCCACGCTCCTATCAAGGTCTACGTCGACGACGTCAGGGATGGCGAACCCATCCGTCATATGGTCGACACCTCTATGGGGTCGTCTGCTCGTCAACGAGTACGTACCTAAGGAAGTGGGCTACGTCAACGAAGTCCTCGGTAAGAAGAGCCTGCGTGACATCATCGGCCGCGTGATCAAGGTCTGCGGTGTGGCTATCACGGCACAGTTCCTCGATGATATCAAGAACCTCGGGTACTATATGGCCTTCAAGGGCGGTCTCTCCTTCAACCTCGGTGACGTCATCATCCCCGAAGAGAAGGCTAAGCTCATCGCTGAGGGTTACGAAGCTGTCGAAGAGATTATGATGAACTATAGCGGCGGGTTCATTACGAACAACGAGCGCTACAATCAGATCATCGACACGTGGACGCACGTCAATAGCCAGCTCACGGGTATCCTGATGAAGCACCTGAGCGAAGACAACCAGGGCTTCAACTCCGTCTTCATGATGATGGACTCTGGTGCTCGTGGTTCGAAGGAGCAGATCCGTCAGCTCTCCGGTATCCGTGGTCTGATGGCTAAGCCTCAGAAGAGCGGTAGCGAGGGTGGACAGATCATTGAGAACCCAATTCTCTCGAACTTCAAGGAGGGTCTCTCCGTGCTCGAGTACTTCATCTCTACCCACGGTGCTCGTAAGGGTCTTGCCGATACGGCTCTGAAGACGGCTGACGCTGGTTACCTCACGCGTCGTCTCGTAGACGTCTCGCAGGATGTCATCGTCACCGAAGAAGACTGTGGTACGCTCCGTGGTCTCGTGGCTACTGAGCTCACGAAGGAAGACAACGACGACGAAGTAGTAGCTACCCTCTATGAGCGCATCCTCGGTCGTGTCTCTGTACACGACGTGATCCATCCTTCTACGGGTGAAGTCCTCGTCCACGCTGGCGAAGAGATCCGCGAAGCTGCTGCTGAGCGCATCCAGGCATCGCCCATCGAGCAGGTCGAGATCCGCTCGGTACTCACCTGTGAGTCTAAGAAGGGTGTCTGCGCTAAGTGCTACGGCCGTAACCTCGCTACGAACATCCTCGTCCAGAAGGGTGAGGTCGTCGGGGTCATCGCTGCTCAGTCTATCGGTGAGCCTGGTACACAGCTGACACTCCGTACCTTCCACGTCGGGGGGGTAGCTTCGAACGTCGCTACGCGCAATAGTGTCGCTGCTAAGTACGATGGTATCGTCACCTTCGATGACCTGCGTGTCGCCGAAGTGGCTTCCGAAGATGGTGGCAAGCCCGTCAACATCGTCGTCAGCCGCATGACCGAGCTGAAGATCTCCGATAAGAATACGAAGATCGTCCTCCGCTCTGTCAAGGTGCCTTACGGTGCTAAGCTCTTCTTCGCTGAAGGTGAAGAGGTCAAGAAGGGTCAGACGCTCTTCGAATTCGACCCCTTCAATGCCCTCATCATCTCCGAAGTCTCGGGTAAGGTCGTCTTCGATAACCTCATCGAAGGCTCTACCTACCGCGTCGAGTCTGACGAAGCTTCGGGTCTGAAGGAAATGATCATCACCGAATCAAAGGACCGTAACGTCGTACCTGGTATCCATATCGAGGACGCCAACGGCAACCTCCTCAAGAGCTACAACCTCCCTGTAGGTGCTCACGTCGTCCAGGAGAACCACTCCGAGATCCACGTCGGGGAGACGCTCGCTAAGATCCCTCGCTCGATGAGCAAGGCTGGTGACATCACCGGTGGTCTGCCACGTGTCACGGAGCTCTTCGAAGCACGTAACCCATCTAACCCTGCTGTCGTAGCAGAAGTCGATGGTGTCGTCTCCTTCGGTAAGAGCCTCAAGCGTGGTAACCGTGAGGTCATCGTCACCACCAAGCTCGGCGCTGAGCGTAAGTACCTCGTACCTACCTCTAAGCAGATCCTCGTGCAGGAGGGTGACTCGGTCTACGCTGGTATGCCTCTCTCTGATGGTGCTATCACGCCTACCGATATCCTCGAGATCAAGGGCCCCACGGCTGTCCAGGAATACATCGTCAACGAAGTCCAGGACGTCTACCGCCTGCAGGGTGTGAAGATCAACGACAAGCACTTCGAGGTCATCGTCCGCCAGATGATGCGCAAGGTAGAGATCCTCGATCCAGGGGATACGCTCTTCCTCGAGCAGCAGGTTGTCGATAAGCTTGAGGTCATGGATGAGAACGACCGCCTCTGGGGTAAGGTCGTCGTCGTCGACGCTGGCGACTCCGAGACCCTCAGCCCAGGTCAGATCGTCACGCTCCGCAAGCTGCGTGATGAGAACAGCCAGCTGAAGCGCCGTGACCTGCGTACCGTAGAGGTCCGCGAAGCTAAGCCCGCGACGGCTCGCCAGATCCTTCAGGGGATCACCCGCGCTGCTCTGCAGACGAAGAGCTTCATGTCGGCTGCTTCCTTCCAGGAAACGACGAAGGTCCTCAACGATGCTGCTATCAACGGTAAGGTCGATACGCTCGAAGGCCTCAAGGAGAACGTCATCTGTGGTCACCTCATCCCCGCCGGTACGGGTCTGCGTGAGTACAAGCGTCTCGTGGTCATGCCTGTGAGCGAACACGAACAGGCACTCGCTGCCTCCTCTGGTCTCGACCTCGAAGGTGACATCAGCATCGCTGGCTAAGCCCTCCTCCCCATAACATCTGCCCCGCCCGCACGAGCCATGCTCCTGCGGGCAGGGGCTTTTTGTGCCTATACTGATGGGGGCTTCTTTTCTGGGGAGGTAGCCCCATTTTCGCGGTGATGTATGGGGTTTATTTATAGGGAGATAGAGGGTAGCTCTCGGAGGGGCGATTTGAACCAGTATTGGTCACTCATCCGACCAGTACTGGTCGCAGCGCGAAGCAGTATAGGTATCTATTGTCAACCAGTACTGGTTGGATGAGTGACCAGTACTGGTTCATTTTTCTTCCTATATAGGTTGCGCCGTGCGGTAGGGGTGAGGGCTATTCTGTTTCCGTGGGTGTCGCCATTTTTGCTCGGGTAGATATGGCGGGAGGGGCGAGGCTCTTTGTGCTTTGTGCCTATTTTAGTGCGTAGCTACGGACTCTAGGTGTCCCTTCTTGCAGAAGGGTGTGCCTTTCTTATTGATAGAGTATGGTGAGCTTTCATAGTGTGAGGGTTTCGAAGTAATAGTACTTCGTGTGCAAACCACTACTGGTTCATACCACCGACTAATATTGCTATTCTTCGGTTATGTTCCACAGGGAATATTTGGTTCATCTATAAAGAATGTTTACTTTTTGATCGTTACGTTGCCTCTGGTAGAGAGTTTGACTGATCAGCTATATGATTATCGTGGCTCTACACAGCCCTCCTTTGGGTATAGATTTCTTCAAAGGGTCTTTTTGATACTGGTTGAAATGGATCCCAGATGAGGTTGAGGCTGATAGTTATCATTCTAATCTTTTTGTTCTATGAGAAAATTTCTACTACTGCTCTTTTTGTTACTTGTGCAGATGCCGATTTGGGGGCAGGATGTCGTATCTACCTGAGAGGCTCTCGCGGATACTATCACAGGGCGCCTCTTTGAATATGTTGAAGATGGTGCGGAAAAATGGTTGATGGGGAATTCTCTATCCTCCGCATACCTGCTAATGTTTGGAACTACTTTTAAAAGTAAAGAGAAGCGCCAGGCAATCTTCGAGCAGCGTTTGTCCAAGTATATCACGATAGATAGTGTTGCTGCTATCGTTAATCAAGAAATTGAGCCTATAATAAAAGTCATCCCTCCAGCCAGATTAAACCAATTGCACTAGAGCAGGTGAAGGGGTTGCTCTCAGATGATGCTGCGCAGGCTATCCAAGATAGAGCGAGTATGGAAGTTCTTGACATAGCAAGTGAGATAGCTATTAGTGTCATTGCCTGGCTTGCTGTGGTACTTGCCATGCGCTTTTTTATTGCGCCTTGGTTGTCTGCTAAGATTGAAGATGTTAATATGCAGGAGGCTTTTTGGGGGCATGTGATTGAGAAAAAAAGACAGGGGGTAGCGGCATCTGGAATACCCTCGGGCAGATAGTAACGTCAGCGGTAGCAGGGGCTAGTCGTCAAAGAGCTGTTGAAAAAGCTGTTAAGCTTAAGAAGACAATCAGGCGTTGTGTCTCTTGGCCGTTGACGATTGCCTTCTTTGTTTGGCAGGTTGTTGAGGCTCCCAAGAGAGAAGTAAAGGCAAGGACTGAGATACAGAAAGGGTATATAGAGGTGCTTAGTAAGAGTAATATTATTTCTCATATACTCCATGAATAGATTATTTATGAAAAGATTTCATTGGCTTTCATTGCTTGGGGAGTCTTCTTGATTCTTGAGTTGATGAGCTGTTCGAAGGTGGCAAAGAAGGTCATCGAGTTTGTTACGAAGGATGCCATAGAAGAGGCGGTCGAGGAAGGGGCTGAAGTGGCAGCAAAAAAAGTCGGCCAAATCACTCTTGAAAGAAGGTGGGGGAGAGGGCGCTGAGCAAGGTGCTAAGTTGGTAACAAAGCAGTTTGCTCAAGAGAGCGCTGAAGAGGCTGTAGGGGAGCTTGCTGAAGATGGGGTTAAGGTTGCTGGGCGTCGTACTGCGCTTAACAAAGCCCAGTCTGTGTCATCAGAAGTTGTTGAGCTTACCATTGATCAGCTCCCTCGTAAGGCTAAGGCCCTAGAGGTGCTTCCTTCTAAAGGAGGTGGTTTTGTTCCTGCCCTGAATAATTTAGGGGATAATGCTGCGCGCTACACCCCTCTTACGAATCAGCGGTTATTGGCAGTCCGAAGAAGAGCTATCAGCCCATATAATCAATATGCAACGCTGGATCAATTAAAGCGACTCTCGCCAAAGACCTATGTTGCCGGGGAGAAGTCAAGTTCGTCAAAAGTTGCTCAAAAATCTTTTTGGAGGCTATGGATCCCAAGCAGCAGGGGTGTCGCTAATGCGTTTGGAGGACGTGCTGCTCACCATATTGTTGAAGGGACGGATCCTGCGGCAAAAAGGTTCCCGTGAGATTTTGGATCGATTTGGGATAGGAATTAATAGTGCTGAAAACGGGATGTTGCTACCTACAGATGTTAATAGTATCTACAAGGGAGCAATTCATACTACTAGCCATAGCAAGGCTTATTCAGAGTATGTCTCATTCTCAACTCAAGGGATGCAAGACGAGGGACGAGGTGATTGTGAAACTCACCGAAATTAAGGCCCATATATACGATGGTAAGCTAAACTTACAGGGGGAACCAAGTGTATAATCGCAATCTTCCTCTGTAGTCGATTGTTTTTTTATCATTAACGGAGATCTCTGATTTTTAAATGCCACAATAGCAGTAAGTCAGATAGGGAAAAAGCATCAGGAACAGCTTGTTCCTTGGTGCTTTTTATCTTTTTCGAAATCTCTTTTGCCGGGTGTTAAAGTTGGGTGCACGGCGTCTCTTGTTTTTGTATCTTTGTGCGCTGTTTATCAAATAGTACCCAGCGAGTCTATGAGGATCGACAGAGTCTTATCGCCCAGTACTGGGAGAGTAGTGTGCGCTTTGCCTGTGTCCCATAGTTATAGGGTAAGGCCACGAGAAGACCTGTCGCTATAAGTAGAATCGCTATTCGTCGAATCATTAACAACAAGACAGAAGGAATGGACACTTTAAGTTTCAAGACCGTCTCTGCCAACAAGGCGACCGTCACCAAGGAGTGGGTCGTCGTGGACGCAGCAGGAGAGAGCTTGGGTCGTGTATGCTCCAAGATCGCTAAGCTCCTTCGCGGTAAGTACAAGCCCAACTTCACGCCCCACGTAGACTGCGGGGACAACGTGATCGTAATCAACGCCGACAAGGTAGTCCTCACTGGTAAGAAGTGGGATGACCGCGTCTATCTTAAGTTCTCTGGCTACCCCGGTGGGCAGCGTCAGTTCAGCCCCCGCTTCCTGCAGGCTAAGGGTTCTGACCGCCTCTTCCGCAAGGTCGTCAAGGGTATGCTCCCCAAGAACCGTCTCGGTGCTGCTATCCTGGCTAACCTCTACGTCTATGATGGCGCAGAGCACAAGCACGAAGCACAGCAGCCTCGTCTCGTCGATCTCTCCAAGCTCAAGTAATATATACCAGGACGTATGGAATTCATCAATGCCATTGGCCGTCGTAAGGCCGCAGTAGCCCGCGTATATGTAGCAGCAGGTAGCGGGAAGATCACGATCAACAAGCGTGATATCGCTGCATACTTCCCCTCTTCGATCCTCCAGTACATCGTACGCCAGCCCCTGGCTACTCTGGATGCCGTAGAGAAGTATGACATCAAGATCAACCTCAAGGGTGGGGGCTTCAAGGGACAGAGCGAAGCAGCTCGTCTTGCGATCGCTCGTGCTCTCGTCAAGATCAACGAAGAAGACAAGCCAGCCCTGCGCGCAGAAGGCTTCCTTACTCGCGACTCTCGTGTCGTCGAGCGTAAGAAGCCAGGTCGCCCCAAGGCACGCAAGCGCTTCCAGTTCAGCAAGCGTTAATATCCCTCATCTCAGGCTTGTGGCCTGAGGGATGTTATTTCGCGTTTAGTATCTAAATTGCTTAGAGCTATGGGAGTCTTCTCCCTGAGTAAGACTTCCGTCCTACCAAGCAGTTGAAAGTAATTCTGTTACACTTTATAGAACGTAAACGAAATCATGTCAAGAGTTTCATTTGACCAACTCATAGAAGCAGGTGCCCACTTCGGTCACCTCACCCGTAAGTGGAATGCAGCTATGGCTCCATATATCTTCATGGAGCGTAACGACATCCACATCATCGACCTTCACAAGACTGTTGTTAAGGTCGACGAAGCAGCAGAAGTCGCCAAGGGCCTGGCAAAGGCTGGCAAGAAGATCCTCTTCGTAGCTACGAAGAAGCAGCTCAAGGGCGCTGTCGCTGAGCTGGCTAAGGCTGTAGGTATGCCTTATGTCACGGAGCGCTGGCCCGGTGGTATGCTTACCAACTTCGCTACGATCCGCAAGGCCGTCAAGAAGATGACCGAGATCGATAAGATGACTGCTGATGGTACGTTTGATAACCTCTCCAAGCGCGAGAAGCTCCAGATCTCTCGTCAGCGTGCTAAGCTCGAGCTTACGCTCGGCTCTATCGCTGATATGAACAAGCTGCCTAACGCCCTCTTCGTCGTAGACGTAATGAAGGAGCACATCGCAGTAGCTGAAGCTCAGCGCCTCGGTATCCCCGTCTTCGCTATTGTGGACACCAATAGCGATCCCTCTAATGTCGACTACGTCATCCCTGCTAACGACGACTCTACGGCTGCCGTAGAAGTCATCGTCTCGGCTATCTGTGGCGCTATCTCCGAAGGTCTGCAGGAACGCAAGGCCGAAGGTAAGGGCCAGGAAAAGGGCGAAGGCGAAGGTGGTGCTAAGCTCGTACAGAAGGGTAGCCGTACCCGCCGCAAGGCTGAGGCTACCTCCGAAGAAGCTTAAGCTCTCCGTCTGAGACGACCCTGTCGACTCCCTGACGGGAGCGATATACAGTAAGATAAGTCCGAGGATGAGCCGTCTAACCCGCTCGTCCTCGGGTCTTATCTACCAATCACAAGAACTCTAACTCAATACAAGATACCATCATGAGTAAATTGTTGGAAGACATCAAGAAGCTCCGCGCCCTCACCGGTGCTGGTCTCACTGATGTTAAGAAGGCTATCGAAGAAGCTGCTGGCGACCTCGAAAAGGCTATCGAACTCATCCGTAAGCGTGGCCAGGCTATCGCTGCTAAGCGTGGCGACCACGAAGCCGAAGAAGGCTGCATCCTCGCTGCTCACGAAGGCGACTATGCTGTCGTGGTAGGCGTCAAGTGCGAAACGGACTTCGTCGCTAAGAACGAAGACTTCATCAAGCTCGTCTCCTCTATCCTCGAAGTAGCTAAGGCTAAGAAGGGTGCTTCTAAGGAAGAAATCCTCGCTGCTCCTATGGCTGACGGCCGTAGCGTACAGGATCACATCACCGAGCGCAGCGGTGTCTCTGGTGAAAAGATGGAGCTCGGTGTATACGAGTTCGTCCAGGGTGCTTTCACGACCTCTTACATCCACCCAGGGAACATGCTCGCTACGATCGTAGCCTTCAACGAAGCTACCGATGCTCAGGTCGCTCGTGACGTGGCTATGCAGATCGCTGCTATGGCTCCCGTCGGCATCACCGAAGAAGATGTCCCCGCTGATGTCAAGGAGCGTGAGCTCAACCTCGCTCGCGAAAAGGCTCGCGAAGCTGGTAAGCCCGAGAACCTCGTCGACCACATCGCACAGGGTGCCCTGAAGAAGTACTACAAGGAAAAATACCCTCCTTGATCAGCTCTTCGTCAAGGACAACAAGCTTACCATCGCTCAGTACCTCCAGGCTCAGAGCAAGAGCCTCACGGTGACTGCCTTCAAGCGTGTGACGCTCAAAAGCGGAATAATCTCAAGTACTACGCTTGCCCGCTTAGGGGCAGGTCTCGCCTGGCTCCCCTAACGCACCTGCGGTAGGGGGTCAGTGCTTTATCACCTTTTTTTCCTATACGTTCCGATGCTTCGTTATCGCCTTTTACTTCGTCGGGCTCTACCTCTGTGCCCTCCTCTATATCGCTGCTGGGATCAATCACTTCGTGAATGCCGAGATGTACCTGCGCACGATGCCACCCTACCTACCCGCTCACGAAGCGCTCGTTGCCCTGAGTGGGGTCATCGAGATCGTGCTGGGAGTGGCTCTTGTCCTTCGCCCGAAGAGTCGTCTGCGTGTGTGGGCTGCGTGGGGTATTGTCCTCTTGCTTATCGCGGTCTTCCCTGCAAATATCCAGACCTATCTCAATATGAAGGCCACGGCGGATCCCCGTCTGACCTTCGCCTTGGTGCGTCTGCCACTTCAGCTCCCTCTCATCGCTTGGGCTTGGGCCTATACGCGCCCGATGCCTCAGCGCCCCAAGAAGTGATAGCTTCTCCCTAAGCCGCCCGCCCATTCCTCTCCTTCGCTATGCGCAAGATCATACACATCGATATGGATGCCTTCTACGCCTCGGTAGAGCAGCACGACCATCCCGAGCTTCGGGGGCTGCCTATTGCCGTGGGTGGAGCGGAGTCGCGTGGGGTGGTCTGTGCTGCGAGCTACGAAGCTCGGCGCTTCGGTGTACGCTCAGCGATGCCTGGGGCGAAGGCGCGTAAGCTCTGCCCGCAGCTCATCTTTCGTACCGGTGAACTTCGATCGCTACCGCGAAGCCTCGCGAGCCATTCACGGCATCTTTCCACGACTACACCGATATCATCGAGCCGATTTCCCTCGATGAGGCGTTCCTCGATGTGACGGAGAACAAGGTCGGGGAGCCTATGGCCGTAGAGATAGCGCGTGAGATCCGTCACCGCATCCGTGAGGAGCTGGGGCTGACGGCATCGGCGGGTGTGTCGTACAATAAGTTCCTCGCGAAGATTGCTTCCGACGCGCGCAAGCCCGACGGGCTCTGCACGATCCATCCATCGCAAGCGCTGGACTTCATCGCCGAGCTTCCCGTCGAAGCCTTCTGGGGTGTGGGGCGTGCTACGGCAGAGCGTATGCATCTCCTGGGTATCCGCACGGGGGCTGACCTCCGAGAGCGAAGCCTCGAGCAGCTGACCCGCCACTTTGGTAAGGCGGGGCGTGTCTTCTATGACTTCGCTCGTGGGGTGGATGAGCGCCCCGTCATCTACGAATGGGTACGTAAGAGCCTCGGCTGTGAGCGCACCTTCGAGGAGAATAGTGCCGAGCCCCTCGTCGTCGAAGCCCACCTTCGTGAGGTGGTCGAGGAGCTGGACGGGCGTCTGCAGCGCCGTCAGTTCTCAGGGGCGCACGCTCACACTGCGGGTGAAGTTCGCCGACTTCTCCGTCTCTCCCGCTCGGCTTCCTTCTCCCGAAGCCTTTCTCTTCGCCAGAGCTTCTTCTGCAGCGTGGCTTGGAGCTTCTTCGCGCGCTTGATTATGCAGACCGTCCCATTCGCCTCTTGGGGCTCTCCCTCTCGCATCCGCCCGAGGAGCTTCGCCCGGGGATGTGGGTGCAGCAATGGCTGCCCTTTCGCCGAAGACGAGGAGTAGCCAGCTCGCTGATGTACGACTACGGGCGAGTGGGGCGTTTTTCATAGTGGTCCGTCCCGTAGACCGCTGTTAGGTTCAGATGAAGGGGACCTGCGGGGTGGTCTTGCTCCCTGTGGCGGATCGTATGCGGATAGTCGGCTAAGTCGCTCTATACAGGCGTGGTGGCGACTGCCGCTATCTGCAGGATAGACGCCGATGCCTTCCCGCCTGCTGTGCTTGGGAGTCGGGTAGTCAGGAGGCGTAAGGTTTTGATAGGGTGGGGGAAGCAAATAAATAAAGCTGGTACCCTGCCTTGGATAAATAATCGTACCTTTGCGAAGGAACCCTACGACAGCGATCGGCTGGAGTAGGGTTCACTATGTTTTTACTTGCGGTCAAGACCGCGCAAAAATTAGGGCTGGAGTCTATGACTCCCCAACTACGACTATGGCATATAACTATATGACACAAGCTGGCTATGACAAGCTCATAGCTGAGATCAACGAACTCGAATCCGTTCACCGCCCCGAGATCTCTCGTCAGATCGCCGAGGCACGCGATAAGGGTGACCTCTCGGAAAAACGCCGAGTACGACGCCGCCAAGGAAGCTCAGGGCCTCCTCGAAGGGAAGATCGCTCAGCTCAAGGCACAGGTCGCTAACGCTCGTATCATCGACGAGTCGAAGATCTCTACCGATAGCATCCAGATCCTGAGCAAGGTCACCATCCGCAATACCAAGACGGGTGCTGAGCTGACCCTATACGCTGGTCTCTGACACCGAGGCGAACCTCAAGGAGAAGAAGATCTCCGTCAACACCCCCCCATCGCCAAAGGGCCTCACTGGGCCGCAAGGTCGGTGATGTCGTCGAGGTCCAGACGCCTGGTGGCCTCCTGAACTTCGAGATCCTCAATATCTCGATCTAATCTCGTTTTGCTCCATGGCTACGCTCTTCACACGCATCATCGAGGGGAGATCCCTTCGTATCGAGTCGCCGAGGACGCTGAGTTCTACGCCTTCCTCGACATCAATCCCGTACAGCCCGGTCACACGCTCGTCGTACCTCGCCAGGAGGTGGACTATGTCTTCGATATCGAGGATGACTTGCTCGGGCGCATGATGGTCTTCGCTAAGCAGGTCGCTCGTCAGATCCAGACGGTGACGAAGTGCCGCAAGGTCGCTGTCCTCGTCCTTGGACTTGAGGTCAACCACGCGCACATCCACCTCGTGCCCATCAATGCTGAGGGAGATATCGACTTGAAGAAGAAGCTCCAGCTTCCTGCCGAAGAGATGGAGCGCATCGCCCGTGAGCTGCGTGAAGCAGCCCCAGCGAAGTAACACCGATACATATATAATAAGGAGTAGCATTATGCCCATTGCTATCGTAGGGATAGGCTATGTCGGACTGGTCAGCGCAGCTTGCTTCGCTGACCTCGGTGTAGAAGTCTACTGTGTAGATGTCGATGAAGCGAAGATCCAGCGCCTGCGTGATGGGGAGATACCCATCTATGAGCCGGGTCTGGACGCCCTCGTGCGCCGTGGAGTGGAGGCTGGACGCCTGCACTTCTCTACCTCTATCGACGAAGTCCCTGCCCCGTGTCGAGATTATCTTCAGTGCTGTCGGTACGCCCTCCCAGACGAAGATGGCTCGGCCGACCTGCGCCACGTCCTCTCCGTAGCTCGTGCTATCGGTGAGGCGATGACGGACTATTGTCTCGTCGTCACCAAGAGTACCGTGCCCGTAGGTACCTACCTCAAGGTCCGTGAGACGATCGAGGCGGCACAGCGTGAGCGTGGCGTGTCCATTCCCTTTCGACGTCGCTTCGAATCCCCAGAGTTCCTCAAGGAGGGCAACGCTATCGAGGACTTCATGCGCCCCGACCGTGTCGTCGTCGGTGTCGATAGCGACCGTGCCCGTGAGCTGATGACGCGCCTCTACAAGCCCATCCTCCTCAATAACTTCCGCGTCCTCTTCACTGGATATCGCCTCGGCAGAGATCACGAAGTACGCGGCTAACGCCATGCTCGCTACACGCATCAGCTTTATGAATGAGGTGGCGAACCTCTGCGAAGCCGTCGGTGCTAATGTCTCTATGGTGCGTCAGGGCATCGGTAGTGATGCCCGTATCGGGAGTAAGTTCCTCTACTCGGGCTGTGGCTACGGTGGCTCTTGCTTCCCCAAGGATGTGCAAGCCTTCATCCGCACGGCGAAGGAATATGGCCGTCCTATGCGCGTCCTCGAAGCTGTCGAGGCTGTGAACGAGGCGCAGAAGCACGTGCTCTTTGAGAAAGTTCTCCCGCTACTTTCGGTGGTGATCTGAAGGGTCGTCGTGTCGCTGTCTGGGGCTTGGCCTTCAAGCCAGAGACGGACGATATGCGTGAGGCGCCTTCGCTCGTCCTTATCAACTCCCTCCTCGAGGCTGGCTGTGAGGTCGCTGTCTATGATCCTATCGCCATGCCTGAGGCCCGCCGTCGTCTCGGCGACCGCGTCCGCTACGCACGTGATGTCTATGACTCCGCGCTCGATGTCGATGCGATCTTCCACGTCACCGAATGGAAGGCGTTCCGCATGCCCGCCTGGGAAGTCCTTCACCGCTCGGTGAAGACTCCGCTACTCATCGACGGGCGCAACGTCTTCGATACCGACCCCGTCGAGGCTGGCTTTACCCTCCTTCAGATAGGGCAGTAGCCTGCCCGCACCCGTCCCCCTATGCTGGGTGTCCGTACACCTGACATAGGGGGATCTTTCTCCCTCATCCCCTTTCCTCCTTTCTGTTCTCTAAGCAAAGCGTATGATTTCAGTCGATGCCCTCACTGTCGAGATCGGTGGGGCACCCCTCTTCTCAGATATTTCCTTCGTCATCAACCCCAAGGACCGCATCGCCCTCATGGGGAAGAATGGTGCCGGTAAGAGCACCCTGCTGAAGATCCTCAGTGGTACGCGTGAGGCGACCCGCGGTAAGGTCAACGTCCCCTCGGGTGTGCAGGGTGGCCTACCTTCCCCAGCACCTCCTCACCGAAGACGGGCGCACCGTCTTCGAGGAAGCTGAACAAGCCTTCAGCAACATCCACCAGATGGCAGCCCGTATGGAGGAGCTCAACGAGGCCCTCAATACCCGCACCGACTACGATAGCCCCGAGTATATGGCGATCATCGAGGAGGTGTCTGCGCTGGGTGAGAAGTACTACGCTATCGAAGAGATCAACTACAACAAGGCTATCGAGCTGACGCTCCTTGGCCTTGGCTTCAAGCGAAGCGACTTCACGCGCCAGACGAGCGAGTTCAGTGGGGGCTGGCGTATGCGTATCGAGCTGGCGAAAGCTCCTCCTGCAGAAGCCCGATGTCCTTCTCCTCGACGAGCCGACGAACCACCTCGACATCGAGTCGATCCAGTGGCTCGAGGACTTCCTCATCGAGACAGGGGCAGACGGTCGTCGTCATCAGCCACGACCGCGCCTTCGTCGACCACATCACCACGCGTACCCTCGAGATCACGATGGGCCGCCTCTACGACTACTAAGGTGAACTACTCCGAGTACCAGCGCCTGCGTGCCGAGCGTCGCGAGCAGCAGATGAAGGCCTACGAGGAGCAGCAGAAGTTCATCGCCGAGACGACCGACTTCATCGAGCGTTTCAAGGGCACGTACTCCAAGACCAACCAGGTGCAGAGCCGTGTGCGTATGCTTGAGAAGCTCGAGCTGGTCGAGGTCGACGAGATCGATACCTCCGCCATCCGCCTCCGCTTCCCACCCGCCCCACGCTCGGGCAACTATCCCGTGCAGATGGAGGGTGTCGGCAAGGCCTTTGGCGACAAGCGTCATCTTCTCGGATGTCAACCTGATGATCGAGCGTGGCGACAAGATTGCCTTCGTCGGGAAGAATGGGGAAGGGAAGAGTACCCTCGTGCGCTGCATCATGAAGGAGCTGGAGCACGAAGGTGTCCTCACGCTCGGCCATAACGTGCAGATCGGCTACTTCGCCCAGAATCAGGCGGCCATCGAGGATGAGACGCGCACCGTCTTCCAGACTATCGATGATGTAGCCGAGGGCGAGATCCGCACGAAGATCAAGGATCTCCTCGGCGCCTTTATGTTCGGTGGCGAAGCTTCGACGAAGAAGGTCAAGGTACTCAGCGGTGGTGAGCGCACGCGCTTGGCACTCCTCAAGCTCCTCCTCGAGCCATACAACCTGCTGATCCTCGACGAACCGACGAACCATCTCGGCAGCGAAGACGAAGGAAGTCCTCAAGCAAGCCCTCCTCAACTATGATGGTACGCTCATCCTCGTCTCCCACGACCGTGACTTCCTTGACGGCCTCGTGAGTAAGGTCTATGAGTTCGGTGGTGGTAAGGTTACCGAGCACCTCGAAGGTATCTACGAATTCATGCAGCGCAAGAAGCTGGAGAATCTCAAGGAGCTGGAGCGCTCCGCCTCCTGATCTCTCTCCTTATATATATAGGTAGCAAGCACGCCGTCCGCCTATCCCCTCTGTGGGGTAGGCGGACGGTGTGTTTATAGGGTCGTGAAAACGACCAGTACTGGTCGGTGGTCGGAGCAGTACTGGTCAGACGGCGAAGTAGTACTGGTCACTAATAGCGACCAGTAGTGGTTGGGATGGTGACCAGTACTGGTTGCTTTTTTCTCTTTGGTGGGGTAGTGGGAAGGCTACCTTTAGTAGGGTGGTGCGAAGCTATATTGGTCGATGTATCGACTACTGTCGTTGTGTTCTTCTTACTTTGGTCTGTCATACCGCTCTTTTATTGCAATTCAGATCGTATTCCATATCGTTGCTTTTGTATATAGGTGAAATTTGATGGATGTTTGTAAAGTCGATAGGTGTCGCTATCTTTGTTTTTGCTAATAGACGCGAGGCGCACGCTGTCCGCATAACTCGCGAGCTCCATAGAGCTCTCTCCGCTAACGCTACGTTAATCTTTCACTTAATTATCTAATGAGAAAGTATCTCTACCTGTTTGCCTTCTTGCTGTGCGCAGTCTCTTCCCTGTGGGCGCAGAAAGGGCAAATCACAGTCACTGGAGTGGTGCTCTCCTCGGAGAGTATGGCTCCAATCAATGCTGCTACAGTGCAGTGTGTCGAGTATCCTCGTGTGGGGACAATGGTCAATGATAAGGGACGCTTCACCCTGCAGCTTCCTGCTGATGCCAAGAGCTTGCGCGTCTCTTACGTGGGCTATGAACCCCAGATTGTTTCCTTGACGGGCAAAGCCACTACGCATCGTACTGATAAATAAAGATCAGTCTCTGGATCAAGTCGTCATCGTGGCCTATGGGACGCAGAAAAAGCAGAGTGTCGTAGGGGCGCAGGCCTCAATCAATGCCAAGCAATTAGCGAACCGCCCCGTGACGAACGCAGTCAACGCCTTAGCTGGTGCCTCTCCAGGGGTACAGATCACCTCTTCCTCAGGGCAACCAGGTGCAGCTGGCGGTATCCGTATTCGAGGCTTTGGCTCGATCAATGCTTCTTCTGATCCGCTCTACATTGTAGATGGATCGGTCTATAAAGGGAGTATCTCGGATATTCCTGCTCAGGATATTGCGAATATCTCTGTCCTCAAGGATGCCGCTGCTACGGCTCTCTATGGAGCCAGTGCTGGTAATGGTGTCGTCATCGTCACCACCAAGCGCAATGGAGGTGGTGCTTCGGATGGGGTAGCTCGCTTTACCTTCTCGATGAGCCAAGGCTTCTCCCAGCGTGGTCTCCCCGAGCATGACAAGGTCGGAGCAATGGATCACTACAAGCTCCGTTGGCAGCAGTGGTACAATGACTACCGCTATAACCCAGATAATAAGGATAAGAGTGATGCCGAGCTGGGGATGCAGGCTGCTCTTGATACCTACTGGTCCCTCAGATACAATCCCTATGCAGGTATTCAGTCCTACTACCAGCAAGACCCTGCAACCAAGAAGTATGTCCTTGCTAAAGGCACACCTGGTGATGGGAAGTTCCCCGGTATCCTCCTGCCCAATGGTGAGTTGAACCCCGAAATCACGGGTCTCCTCTATGGGGATGACTTGGACTGGAATAAGGCCCTCTATCGCACGGGACACCGCAGTGACTATACTCTTAGTGGTGGACTTAGCACGAAGAATATGAAGTCCTACCTCTCGCTTGGGTATCTGAATGAGACAGGGTATATGATCCAGACTGGATACCAACGATATACAGTACGTACTAATCTCTCCTACAACGTTCGTCCATGGCTGACCCTGGGTACATCGAGTAGCCTGATACATACTCACTCCGAGTCTCCGCGTACTCTTGGGAATAAGAGCGCTAATGGTGCCAGCTTCGCTCAGCACGTTGCCCCCATTTATCCGATTCACCGGCACGATCCTCTGACGGGTGAGTATCTAAAGGATCGCGATGGCAACTTGATCTATGATCACGACTCTTCGCGCCCCTTCACTCCCTAAGTACAATCCAATAGAACTGGCTTATAAGGATCTCAGTGTGACGGAACGAGATGTGCTGGTAACTCGCTCTTTTATAGATCTCAAGCCTATCGAAGGACTGAAGCTCACACTAAACGTGAACTATGACCTGACTAATCTCCGAAGCAAGACGCGCTATGCTAAGGGGACGGGAGACCAGCCTCAGGGATCGTTGTATTATAGCTCTGATCGTGTGACCACCCTCACCGCCAATCAGCTGGCTAATTACTCAAGAAGCTTTTGGCGATCGTGAGCTTGATGCACTCCTCGGGCAGTAAAGCTCCGCCTATCGATACGCTTCACTGGAGGGCTCCAAAGAGTATCTTAAGTTTCTTACTATAGATGAGCTGGGCCACTATACTAAGGTAGGATCTCTGGGCTCTTACACGACGAACTATAATAAGGAGAGCTACTTCGGTCGCTTAAACTACTCTTACGACAAGCGATACAACGCTTCGGTTTCATTCCGCCGCGACGGATCGAGCCGCTTTGCGCGCAAGCATAGATGGGGAAATTTCTGGTCCGTAGGAGCTGGGTGGAATATCTCATCCGAAGCCTTCATGCGTGATCTTACCTGGATCGATGAGCTGAAGTTACGTGGCTCGCACGGACAGACGGGGAATGACCATCTGAATAGCTTCTTCCCTTACCAGACGCTCTACTCCCTCGGATCGGATAACTTAGAGGAGCCCGGTCTGCGTACAGCGAACTTAGGGAACGTTGATCTGACGTGGGAAACCCAGGTCTCGAGCGATATTGCTCTGGAGTTTGGTCTCTTCCATCGCCTACGTGGGAGCATTGAGCTCTTCAACAAGGAGTCTAAGGACCTCCTCTTTGCGTATTCTCTACCTACTTCTACGGGCATCAGGGAGCATTGACCGAAATATAGGGAAGGTGCGCAATCGTGGTGTCGAGCTCGACCTCTCGCTACGTCTCCTCTCGTTGGCGGACTTTTTCTTGGAACGTACGTGCCAATGCTACCTGGCTCTCCAATAAAATCCTCCGTCTCCCAGAGCAGAACCGCAAGGATGGTATCTTGGTTAGTGGTGTGCGTAAATATATGGAGGGGCATAGTATCTATGACTACTTCATCAATGAATACCTCGGCGTAGACCCTGCTGATGGTAAGGCGATGTATCGCTTGGATAAGGAGCGCTTCCCAGATGAACAAGGGCTGGAGGCTTCCGGCGAACGTGCGACCTACACGAAGGATGGCGAGAAAGCACGTAAGCACTTCAAGGGTAGTGCTATTCCCGATGTCTATGGAGGCTTCTCCACTGACTTTACCTACAAGAACTTTACCCTCGGTGTGAACTTCGCCTACCAGCTTGGTGGATACGCCTATGATGGGATCTACCAAAGCCTCGTGTCGCGTGACCTGCAAGGCGGTAATGCGATGCATCCCGACCTCTTTCACGCTTGGCGTAAGCCCGGGCAGGTAACTGATGTCCCACGCCTCGATGCTGGTTCGAGGGACTATGCTACCCTGACTTCGGATCGCTTCTTGATCTCAGCTTCGGCTCTTTCTCTCAAGAGCGTCTCGCTGAGCTATGCCTTCCCTAAGGCTCTTTGCTCCAAGCTTCGTATCTCTGGTATGAACTTGGCCATCGCAGGCGAAAACCTCCTTCTCTTCTCCAAGCGCCGTGGTCTCAACCCCTTCGATAGCTACAGCGGTATCTCCAGTACTCCTGGATACGATGTAGCTCGTACCCTGACGACGACGCTGAATGTCTCCTTCTAATCGATGCTAATCCGTATGAAGCAACTATTTAGATATGCCTTCACTGGCATTGAGTCTTTCCTGTGCCTTAGGACTCTCCTCTTGTCGGCAAGACTTTCTTGAGCTGAAGTCTACCTCCTCCCTCTCGGATAAAGACGCTGAAGGGACTCCTGAAGGTCTCTTTGGGATAGTCAATGGCTTGCATAGTATGATGTACCGCTATTCCTTTGGGCAGTACTTCGGTAGTGGGGCTCCTTCGATGAATATGCAATTGGACTTCTTGGGGGATGATGTCGTCAATACTGTACCTGCTTTCCACATGGGGGTATACCGGTATGTAGATACTCAGAATCAGCGGGGAGGAGATGTCATCAACTACAAAGCGTGGGACTTCTACTATACCCTGATCCAGCATACCAATATCTTCATCCGTAGCTTCAATACTCGCCTGAGTGAGAAGGAACAGAAGCGCGAAGATGTACGCTATGCTAAGGGCGAAGCTTTGGCTTTCCGTGCCTATGCCTACCACCAGCTGGTACAGCTCTATGCCAAGCGTTATGACCCTGCTACCTCAGATAAGGATCTCGGCGTCATCCTCCGCACAGAGGACGGTGACTTGTCTAAGCTCTATAGTCCAGCACATCGAGCCACGGTAGCCGCCTGCTACAAGCAGATCGACAAAGACCTCCAGGAATCACTCGAACTCTTAAAAGATCTGCCTCAAAAAGAAGCTCGTAATCACCTTCGCTACTCGACTGTGTGTGGTATCGCAGCGCGTGTCGCTCTGACCAAGTCCGACTGGGCTGCCGCCGAAACCTATGCGCAGAATGCTATCAATAAAGCAGCATCGAGCCTACAGGTAGGAAAAGAGCTTTTAGATGGCTTCAATAACTACGAGGCTAAGGAATGGATGTGGGGCTATAGGCATGCCGAAACGCAAAACCCCTACTATGGTGGTTTCAATGCTGTCTATTCATGCAACTTTGAAAACACTAAAGCCTATAGCTGGCACTTTGCTGTCAATCGTACCCTCTATGATGAGCTTGGTATGAAGGATGTCCGTAGACAGTGGTGGTACTGCTATGATCTTAATCAGAAGGACTTACCCAACGACATTGCGTCAAGGTATCTTGAATTTGCAAATGGAGTCCCTCGGTTTGAGATTACGGGACAGTGTCTCAAATATAGAGTGGTCAACCCTAAGAGTACGGTAGGTGATGTCTTAGTTATGCGACTCGGTGAGATGTATTACATCTTAGCTGAAGCTCAGGCGCGACAAAACAAAACAGCTGAAGCGCAACAGACACTTTTTCGACATCGTGAAGACGCGTGATGCTGAGTTTGCAAAAACCCACGGAAGAGGGTGAGCAACTCATAGAGAAGATTTTCTTGCACAAGCGTATGGATCTGGTCTTCGAAGGGGTGCGCTTCTTTGATATGAAACGTCTCAAGATCGTACCCAATCGCCTTGCTGCAAAGAACTTCGATATCATACGTGACTTCAAGGGGAATGGGGAGGACCTACTTTCTATCAGAGAGCCCTCTCACGAAACAAGGGAGAGAATGCCTTGGATATCCCTAAGTCGGCAGATGATAAACTCTGGCAGTTTAAGATCCCAGAAACCGAATACGAAGGGAACAACCTCTGTGAGCGTAACCCATAGTGTTCTCTCTTTGCTCTGCATCCTCATCCCTCAGTGAGTGATATAGAGTAAGTACAGGAGGGCTCTCTTGCCCTCCCTCGCACTTCTTCAAAGGCAGGGGCTACACAGCTTACGATCTGTGTAGCCCCTACTTCTTTCGGTTATCTCTCCCAGCTTTATCGAAGGGTATTCATCCTTTCCTATGCTTTGCCTGATTCTTCTTCTCTCGCGCGAGTACATTATATGTGATCTTCCTCTTCTCTATCGCTTAGTGTGCTCATCGGCATCTCTTTTCTGGCGATCCTCGCCTCCCGAGAGGGCTCATTTACCCTGTCTTAGCCCACTTCGTGTAGGCCTCTTCAGGGTCACGTCCCTGGCATCTCCTGCTTGATCGTGCTGCCATCACTCTCATTTCACCTTCTCTTATGTGTGAGAAACGCTCTTCTTCTTCGTGATGCTAAAAAAATTACTCCCCTTGTAAGTCTCTTGCTTATGGGAAAATGAATGCAACTCAACGGGTGTTCTTGAGAAATATTTTGCGGTAAGATTTGGTTTGTATTTAGTTTTTGCTCTATCTTTGCAACCGCAAACGAGAAACGAACCGCCTCGAAGAAGCGCTGACCCGAGCGAGGGTAGCTGAGGAAGGGGGTAAAGACGTTAGCGAAGACGATATAAGTAAGGTGACTTACTTATGATTGACTCAAGGAGGAGTCACAAGGTTAACACCAGCAGCCCTCTTAGCGATCATTGACATACTTGATAAAAACAAACGAGAAAAACAACGTAGAGCATATATAATAAGTTAGTATACAACCTGCGTGCTTTCTGATAGCAATATTAGAAGTACGTTAGGCGCAAAAACAGATAAGGGCAGACGGTGGATGCCTTGGCTCTCGGAGGCGACGAAGGACGTGATAAGCTGCGATAAGCTACGGGGATTGGCACATACAAATTGATCCGTAGATTTTCCGAATGGGGCAACCCGGCATATTGAAGATATGTCACACTGCAGAGCAGTGAGCGAACGTGGGGAACTGAAACATCTAAGTACCCATAGGAGAAGAAAACAAAAAGTGATTCCCTTAGTAGTGGCGAGCGAACGGGGACCAGCCCAAACCAGTTTTGTTTCGGCAAAGACTGGGGTTGTAGGACCCTCTATATAGGAAGACAAGATTAGGAGAACGGTCTGGAAAGGCCAGCCATAGAACACGTGACAGCTGTGTATCCGAAAAATCTTCGTTGGACTTAGAGGTATCCTGAGTAGCGCGGGACACGTGAAATCCTGTGTGAATCTGCGGGGCCCATCCCGTAAGGCTAAATACTCCCGAGAGACCGATAGTGAACCAGTACCGTGAGGGAAAGGTGAAAAGAACCTCGAACAGAGGAGTGCAATAGATCCTGAACCCGTCTGCCTACAAGCGGTAGGAGCAGCTTCGAGCTGTGACTGCGTGCCTTTTGCATAATGAACCTACGAGTTACTTTCTCTGGCAAGGTTAAGTGATGAAGAGTCACGTGAGCCGAAGCGAAAGCGAGTCTGAATAGGGCGGTTTAGTCAGAGGGAGTAGACGCGAAACCAAGTGATCTACCCTTGGTCAGGTTGAAGGTTGGGTAAAACCAACTGGAGGACCGCACCGGTAAGCGTTGAAAAGCTTTCGGATGAACTGAGGGTAGGGGTGAAAAGGCTAATCAAACTTGGAGATAGCTCGTACTCCCCGAAATGCATTTAGGTGCAGCCTGTGGAGTTTCTTACGTGAGGTAGAGCGACTGATTGGATGCGAGGCTTTCACCGGCTATCAAGTCCAGACAAACTCCGAATGCACGTTAAGTAAGATCCACGGAGTGAGGCGTAGGGTGCTAAGGTCCATGTCCGAGAGGAGAAGAATCCAGACCATCGGCTAAGGTCCCGAAATAATAGCTAAGTTGACCAAACGAAGTCAGAGTGCGAAGACAGCTAGGATGTTGGCTTGGAAGCAGCCATTCATTTAAAGAGTGCGTAACAGCTCACTAGTCGAGTGCTTTGGCGTGGATAATAATCGGGCATAAGCTATTTACCGAAGCTGTGGGATGTGTAAACATCGGTAGGGGAGCATTCTAGCGGCGCAGAAGGTGAGAGGACAACTCTTGCTGGAGCTTCTAGAAAAGCAAATGTAGGTATAAGTAACGATAAAGGAGGTGAGAAACCTCCTCGCCGAAAGACTAAGGGTTCCTGATCAACGCTAATCGGATCAGGGTTAGTCGGGGCCTAAGGGGAAGCCGAACGGCGTACCCGATGGAAGAACCGGTTAATATTCCGGTACTAATTATGTGAGCGATGTGGAGACGGAGATGTGACGGTCCTGCCAACTGACGGAATAGTTGGTTGAAGGGTGTAGGAGTTGATCTGAGTAGGCAAATCCGCTCGGAGATCCGAACCTGACAGTACTCTGAGTGCTTGCACAAGGAGATATGGACAACTGTAACGGAGCTCCCAAGAAAAATCCGCTAAGCATATTGCATGATTACCCGTACCATAAACCGACACAGGTGGTTGGGTTGAGTATACTAAGGCGCTCGAGTGATTCGCGGTTAAGGAACTAGGCAAAATAGTCCTGTAACTTCGGAATAAAGGACGCTCACAGTGAAGGCTGTGAGCCGCAGAGAATAGGCCCAGGCGACTGTTTAACAAAAACACATGGCTATGCTAAATCGAAAGATACTGTATATAGCCTGACACCTGCCCGGTGCTGGAAGGTTAAGAGGAGATGTCATCGCAAGAGAAGCATTGAATTGAAGCCCCAGTAAACGGCGGCCGTAACTATAACGGTCCTAAGGTAGCGAAATTCCTTGTCGGGTAAGTTCCGACCTGCACGAATGGTGTAACGATCTGGGTACTGTCTCAACCGCGAGCTCGGTGAAATTGTAGTATCGGTGAAGATGCCGATTACCCGCAACGGGACGAAAAGACCCCGTGAACCTTTACTATAGCTTTGCATTGGATTTGGGTAACAAATGTGTAGGATAGGCCGGAGACTATGAAGCGGGTACGCCAGTATTCGTGGAGTCGCCGTTGAAATACGGCCCTTTTGTTATTTGGGTTCTAACTCGCGGATGCGAGGACATTGCATGGTGGGTAGTTTGACTGGGGTGGTCGCCTCCAAAAGTGTAACGGAGGCTTCTAAAGGTACCCTCAGACCGATTGGTAACCGGTCGTAGAGTGTAATGGCACAAGGGTGCTTGACTGGGAGACTAACAAGTCGCACAGGTAGGAAACTAGAGCATAGTGATCCGGTGGTTCCGTATGGAAGGGCCATCGCTCAAAGGATAAAAGGTACTCCGGGGATAACAGGCTGATCGCTCCCAAGAGCTCATATCGACGGAGCGGTTTGGCACCTCGATGTCGGCTCGTCACATCCTGGGGCTGGAGAAGGTCCCAAGGGTTGGGCTGTTCGCCCATTAAAGTGGCACGCGAGCTGGGTTCAGAACGTCGTGAGACAGTTCGGTCTCTATCTGTTGTGGGCGTTTGAGATTTGAGGGGGCCTGACACTAGTACGAGAGGACCGTGTTGGACGAACCGCTGGTTTATCGGTTATGCCGCCAGGCGTATTGCCGAGTAGCTACGTTCGGTTGAGATAAGTGCTGAAAGCATCTAAGTACGAAGCTTGCCTCAAGATTAGATCTCATTATAAGGGTGGTTATAGACGATGACCTTGATAGGCTACAGGTGTAAAGGCGGTGACGTCATAGCCGAGTAGTACTAATTGCCCGAAAGTTTTTGCCAAGAGGTTGTATACCGACTTAGCGATACGTGAGTGAGTATCGTGCGTTTTTATCAAGTCAATGATTGTCTAAATACAGAGATATTTAGGTGGTTATAACGTTGGGGTTCCACCTCTTCCCATTCCGAACAGAGAAGTTAAGCCCAATCGTGCCGATGGTACTGCGTTTTGTGGGAGAGTAGGTAGCCGCCATTTTAAGAGATAGGGTGATGGAGTGAAAGCTTCGTCACCCTATCGTCGTTTATACGTCTACCCATTTGATTCTTTATTTGTGTACGACAAAGAAGATACTCCTTCTCTCTATGCTTCTTGCGCTTGGTTTTGCTACGAGCTGTAGGGAGGATATACCCCAACCGACGTCCGAGCTTACGCCTGTAGTACCCGAGATGCCAGGGATAGCCGAAACCCCAACGAATCCTACTAAGCCTACGCCTCCTGTATCGCCCGTAGAGCCCTACGCCCTCGGTGCCTAAGCCTTCGGACTATCGCATCGCTACGCGTATGGTCGTAGAGCCTATCAAGGGGAAGACGAGAGAGATGCTGAGTAAGCTGAAGATCGAAGACTTCGCTTGGCGTGGTAATAAGGATGCCATTAAGCTGGAAGACCTCCTTGCCTTCGTGACCTTCAAGGCTTCTGACCTCGATGGCGAGCCTTACATGCTGACCGCAGAAGACCTGAAGCAGCTGGAGCTAGTGGATATGAAGTATGAAGAGCGTGACTCTTATAATGATTACATTGCCTTCAAGGTTCGCTACAATCACATCTCGGGGACGTCTGTCCTGCGTATCCCTGTCTCTCGCCGTGACTACTTCGTGCAGAAGTTCGAGGTGAATAAGGACTTTGCTCCGCAGTACTACCTCGGTGGGATTGCCCATCTCTTCCCAGCCAGTGCAGGGGAGATCCTGAAGGGGTATGATCGTAAGAAGTATGCTGTCATCCTGACGGATGCTCGTGCCGACCACTCGAATAATAACCTTTCGTTCCGTGGTCTGGTATATCTCGTAGGTACGGGCATAGAGGACCCTGTCGTGGTACTTGACTTCGAGGCCAAGGGCTTCAAGCCCCTCTCAGCACTTCAGGGGCAGCTTACCTTCGTTACCTCTGGAGAGCTCAATGAGCGTATGAGGGATCGACTGAAGAAGATCCAGGAGAGCAAGACGATCACGGATGCTGTCGTCCTGCAGCTGGTACAAAGAACAATGCTAAGTACTGGATCAAGCTCGCCAGCCCAGGCATCCAGAATACCTACGGAGGTGAATTGCAGTGGGATGGTGATCACTTGGAAGGTGTGCTCTCTGGCGGGCGTGATACCCGTGATATCTACCTCGAGGATGTACGCTTTTGCTATCAACTCGGCTCGCTATGATAAGGCTGCAGGGCACCGTGACGCTTGGAGTCGAGCTCATAGCGGCCAATGGGAATCGCTGTCAGTGGTGTGACGACGACGCTGGTTGTTCGCTCTGTGAACCTCTAAGCTTTTCGGTCTTAGACCACGAATCATAGGCTTGCCCCGACAAGTCCCTGCTTGTCGGGGCGAGCCTCGATTTAAAGGGTAGTAGGGAGCGTACCTCACCTTGCGCCTCTGTGCGCTAATATGAAGGGAAAGTAGTGGTGGAATATCTGCTCGTTGTGCGCTTGCTTGTTATTCACAAAACTATTCTCTATCTTTGGTACGTGATCTCGGGGCTCTACGCTTCCGATCGATAGCAAACGCAATATGAACGAACAAACCTCCCACGACAACTCTCTGGGCTCCTGGAGCTCTCGGTAATCCCACCTACGCCCTCTTGGGTTGGCCTCCCACGGCGCAATTTAGAGCTCGAGCAGTCCCCTCTCTTCCCCGACACACCGACAGACGCTCACTCGGCCACATACCCCTTCCCCCGCTTCGGCGGACACCACCACGCACACGCAAAGGCTCCTCCCGATCCTCGCTAAGGGTCGTACACATGCATCATCAAGCCTTTGTCCCCACCATACCGTCTCATACGCTCCCAGAGTCCCCTCCCGAGGTGTCTCAGGGATGCAGTCCTACCATTACGCACATTCCCAGAGGGCACCTCGTGTACCCTCTCGACACCACATTAACGCAACTACAATTATGAGACTCCATATCAAGTATCTCTTGGGCTGCTTGGCGCTTCTCTTCCTTCTCCCTGCATGTAAGGGGGAGAGTGATGTCGAAGAAGCTACCCTTGATCTCTCGGCCCAGAGTGTGACCTTCACTAAGGATGGCGGCGAGCAGACGCTTACCGTCTCGACCAACAAGGACAGCTGGTCAGCCTTCACCACCGAACGCTCTTGGCTCACCGTAGAGCAGCAGGGGAATACCCTCAAGGTCAAGGCTACAGCCAATGACCGCGGCATAGATCGCGCTGCTTCCGTAGTAGTCAACGCTGGCGGTATACAGCGCGTCGTAGATGTCAAGCAGAGCGCTGCTGACGTCATCCTCGATGCTGACGCTACTTCGCTCGTCTTCTCTGCCGCTGGGGAAACGAAGAAGCTCGCTATCTCCAGCAATGGTGGCAACGTGACGGCTGAGCTTGCTTCGGCTGTCGACTGGCTGACGATCGACAAGGTCACTCCTACGGCTATCGTCCTCACCGCTAAGGAAAGCACGGAGAAGGTCAAGCGTAGCGTCAAGGTCAACCTCACCGTAGGTACCGTCATCAAGGAAATCGAAGTCACTCAAGAAGGGATCGTGTACTATGTACTTCCCTATCTGAAGTTCCCCGCTACTCTCGCTGAAGTGATCCGCTACGAAAAGACTCGTGGCAACGAACTGATCAAGCTCCCTGACGGGCTCTTCAACACGACGCTCTACCGCTTCGCTACGCAGAGTAAGATCATCGCCCTTCACGCAGTATGAATTCAGCAGCGAAACGGCTACCGGATTTTCTTCTGCCTCTACGCTCTGCTATGATGTGACTCTGGTCAAGGACAACGCCGACTACGATGCCTTCCTCAAGGAAAATGGCTTCGAAACGAAGGAAGTTGGTAAGGATGGCAAGTCTGTCACTTATACCAATGAGAAGCTGTCCATGCAGGTCCAGGTAGCCTTCCAGACAGGTGGTGCTATCATCACGGCTAAGTATGCTCCTAAGCAGGATAAGGACTATGCTACCTTTAAGACGCTGCCTATGACGCATCAGACCGAGATGATGAGCAATCCCGAACTCAAGATCATCAAGGACAAGAAGAAGGACGACATCCGTAAGCAGGAAGAAGCTTGGGGTTCTAAGCGCGATGAATCTATCACGCAGGACAACTACGACCGCTTCATCACGGGTACTACGGCCTTCGAAGAAGAAATCTATCGCGGTTACTTCTACATCCGTCCTTCTAAGGAAGATAAGATCGAAGAAAATGACCCCTACATCGACTATATGCACGGTGCACAGGGCTGTCTACTCTAACATTGAGCTGGCATTCTGGAAGGATGCTATCGGTCGCTATGCTCTGACGAAGGAAGTGCTTGCACTCTTCAAGGAAGCTGGTTGCCCCTACCTCCGTCCTATAGGCAACAAGGGTTACCATGCCTTCTACAACAAGGATAAGATGCAGGCTTACGTCGTGCGTGTTGCTTTCGATAAGGGCAAACCCATCATCGAAATGCAGTCCTTCTACGAAAAGATCGAAGCTGGTGGAGCTAGCTCTATCGCTACACTCTCCAACTACGGACGTAGCATCCGCGCTCAGAAGGCTCATGACGAAGGCATCCGCCGTCTCGAACGCCGCATCTTAGCTTCACCTCTCTTCCGCTAAAGGCTGCGGTCGCTCTCCTACAGAGGATAGGGTGCCCGTGATATGCTCCGGGCACCCTATCTCCTTCGGAGCGCATGACTCCGTCACCAGACGCACACATCACACACTCCCCTCAGGCGAGATCGGCCCTACCTTGTCGCCTCGCCTTGGGCTCACCATCCCCCACACACAGACACATTATGAAATCGTATCTCAAGTACCTCATCGGCTGCTTGGGCCTGCTCCTCCTATTGCCAGCCTGTAAGAACGAAAGCGACGTCGAGGAAGCTACTATCGATGTCTCCACGCAGCTCATAACCTTCACTAAAGATGGTGGCGAACAGACCCTCACCGTCAAGACGAACAAGGACACGTGGACTGCCTTCACCACCCAGGAATCTTGGCTCACCCTCACACAGGAGGGCAATGCGCTCAAGGTCAAGGCCAGCGCCAACGATCGTGGTGTCGACCGCTCCGCTTCGATCATCGTCAATGCTGGTGGTGCACAGCGCCGTGTCGCTGTCACGCAGAGTGCAGCTGATGGCCTCATCGAGATGACGGATACCTCCGTACTCTTCCCCAAGGCTGGTGCCACGAAGAAGGTCACCTTCTCGAGCAATGGCGGTGCCGTCAAGGCCGAGCTGGCTACCCCAGCCGACTGGCTCACCATCGATCGCGTCGCTGATGGCAGCATCGTCCTCACCGCTAAGGAAAGCACCCGAGAAGTATCGTCGCCGTGTGAAGGTCCTTCTGACCGTCGGCACGACCCTCACCGAAATCGAAGCTATCCAGGAAGGCTCTGTACAGTACGTCCTGCCTATCCTGAAGTTCCCCGCTTCGCTGGCTACGGTGATGAGCGAAGAAATGGCCCGTGGTAACGCGCTTATCCAGCTCCCTGACGGGACTCTTCAATACGACCTCTTACCGCGTGGCTACGCGCAGTGAAGCGATGCCCTTCATCCAGTATGAGTTCACTGACCCCAGCGCTCCTGGCTTCAAGTCTGCTATGTCTATCTGTGCCGATAGCATGCTCATCAAGGACAATCCCGAGTTCATGGCCTTTGTCAAGGAACAGGGCTTCGATGCTCCTACGATCTCTAAGGACGGTAAGACCACGACCTACACCAGCGAAAGCCTCCAGCTCCAGATCGAGGTGACGATCCAGCCTAAGGGTGCTGTCATCACCACGACCTATCGACCTACGCAGCGCAAGTCCTACAAGACCTTCGACGTCATGCCTCTGGCCGAGCAGCTCAAGCTCCTCAGTAGCCGTGAGCTGGATATCGATGAAGGCCAAGCGTGCTGAGATCCGCAAGCAGGAAGCTGAATGGGGCTCCGAATGGGCTGAGCCACACGATCGTAAGTACTACGACCGCTTTATGGTGACGAAGGCCTTCGACGGTGAGTTCGCTCGTGGCTACTTCTATATCGTCGCTGACAAGTACAAGAAGATCCCCGAAGATGATCCATACGTGGATGCTGTCAAGGGGATTCAGGCCATCTACCACAATACCGAGCTGGCCTTCTGGCGTGACTACGCTGGCGACTTCCACCTCTCCAATGAAGTCATCAAGCTCCTCGAAGACAACGGCTATACCTTCCTGCAGAACCTCGAAGGCTATAGTAAGGCTTACTACAACAAGGAGAAGAAGCTCGCCTTCATCTTCACCGTACCTAAAGCAGACCTACCAAGGCCGCTACATCCTCGAGATCAAGCCACTTACGCTGACCGTGGTAACAAGTCCGCTACCCTCTCAGTGGCTACCCTCTCCGACTATCCCAGCTACCTGCGCGCCCTACGTGCCCAGCAGGCTGAGGATCGTGCCTTCGCTGCCCAGCTGAAGGCTATCTTCGGGCACTAATCTTCCCGTGTACCAGACCACACGGATAGGGCGTTCGGGCTTCGGCTCGGGCGCCCTATTTCTGTTTCTTCACGAGTGGGGTAGTGCGAACCTATATTGGTCGGTGGGCTGACCTATATGAGACTGTTGCAGGAGAGTCCTGCCCGCTATTTATTGTGCTAAGGCATCGCGCGCCCAGCTCCCTGATATATCTCTCCGAAGTGATACGCAAGCCCCTCGCCTTATCGTGCGTATTTCTCTTATTCAGCAGAGGGAAAAGTGCCATTCGCGTGAAGAAAAAAAGCGCCTTCCCGTAGTGGCTTTTTCGCATCTATGCACGTAGTCTTAAAGACCAGGCACGTAAATTCAAATATCCACGTACGTAGATATTAGAGCCACGTACGTAGCCCAAACTTATCTACCACTCGTCCCCAACTTTTATCCCTACGCGGAGCAACAACCTAATATAGGTCACTTCACAAAGCTATATAGGGAATCAGCCCAAAGCTATATAGCTTTATTCGCCATCCTATATAGATCGCTGTGACGACCTATATAGGGTCAGTGAGCTGACCAATATAGGTTCACCCGCCGAGCAATATAGGTCGGATTTGGGGCTCCTCTATAGGATGCTTCTCGTGAGGCGCTAAGTGGCTCGGGATGTGTAGGGGTATGATGTCGGGGTGGAGGTGGCGTCTGTGATGAGAATTTCCCCCTTGAGACGGTGCGGTGTATGACCGTAAAGTGTAAAGCTAACTTTATGCTCATTAGTATTGGATTTACCGGAAACAAATCTCTAACTTTGACCCATAGTTGAGGCACAAAGCCTCTGCAAACACAAAACGCTTATGATCGAATCATCACCCTCAGATATGCCATTGGGCTGCTGAGGCTCACGAAGAAACCCTTCAACTACGTCGGCTTGGGGCGGCCTCCTCCACGTAGATAGAGCCTTGGAAGCCCTGCTTCCTTCCACACAAGACGCTCAGCTCTCGGCCACACACATCGACACACCACACGCCCACGGAGCACGAACTCATCTCTCTGATTGCTATTGATTAGCTATCAGTTGTCTTGCTTCCCTCCCGCTGTCTTCTCTGCCTACCCATAGAGTATCTCACTCTGCGGGACTGATGGACATCCCACACCACACACCTTCCGAGTGCACTACCTTGTGGTTCACTCTCTCACCATTCAAACACCTCGTATTCTATGAGACTGAGTATTAAATATCTCTTGGGCTGCTTGGCTCTTCTCTTCCTCTTACCTGCGTGTAAGTCCAGTGATGATGTTGAGGAAGCTACCTTAGATCTCTCTACCGAAGCTCTCACTTTCGCGAAGGACGCGAGTGAACAGACCGTGACGGTCTCCACAAATAAAGATAGTTGGTCTGCCTTCTCCACTCAAGAGGGATGGCTCTCTGTCGAGCAACAAGGACAGACTCTTAAGGTCAAGGCCGTAGCCAATGAGCTGGGGCGTGACCGCATCGCCTCAGTTATCGTCAATGCTGGAGGTCTGCAGAAGCGTATCGCTGTGAAGCAGTCTGCAGCTGATGTCATCTTGGAGCCCGAGGAAACTTCTGTAGCCTTCTCTGCAGTAGGGGCAGCAGAAGATAGCCTACACCAGCAATGGTGTTGGGACTAAGATCGAGCTTGGCTCAGCTGTCGATTGGCTGACGATCGACAAGGTCACATCACACAGCTTCATCCTCACGGCTAAGGAAAATACTGATAGCCATCGCCGTCAGGTGAAGGTCACTCTCACCGAGGGTACGACGATCCGTGAGATCGAAGTTGTCCAAGAAGGTATCATCAGTATGTCCTTCCCCTGCTAAAGGTGCCCGCTTCTTTGGGTGAAGTGATTCGATATGAGCGCGCCCGTAGTCGCTGAGCTGGGTGAAGACACCTGACGGTCTGATCAATGCAACCTCTTACCGCTTCACTACGCAGAGCAAGATCGCTGACGTTCATCCAGTACGAATTCAAGACGGATGATGCTCCTGGCTATACTTCTGCAGCTACGATTTGCTACGACGTCTCCTTAGTGAAGGATAATGCAGACTTCGATGCCTTCCTCCGCGAGCAAAGCTTCGAGAAGTCTGAGGTAGCCAAGGATGGCTCCTACGTCACCTATCGCAGTAAGACGATACCTCTGGAGATCAAGCTTGATATCAAGCCTGGTGGTGTCATTATCCGCACGACCTACGTCCCCATCCAGCCAAAGGACTACCCAACCTTTAAGACCTTCCCGCTGACAGATCAGATCCCCTACCTTGGCGATCGTGACCTGAAGATCATGGGTAAGAAGCGTGCTGATGTCCACGAAGCAGAAAAAGGCTTGGGGTGGTGTACTGGATACGTCGATCGAGCAGGAAGACTACGAGCGCTATAAGGTTAGCGACTCTGAATATCGTGGTTACTTCTTCGTCGTCGCTACAGCAAAGAATAAGATCCCCAAGGATGACCCCTATATCGATGTCTGCCATGGCCTCAATGGCTACTATGGTGAGATCACACTGGGGCTCTGGGTCGATGCTCTTGGACGTCCAACACCTACCCGTGAGGTCACTAAGTTCCTTGAGGACAATGGCTTCATTTTCTATGCAACTCTGCGTAGCGGAGCTCAGGCCTTCCGTAATAAGGCCAAGGAACAGGCTCTCGTGCTCAGCACTACGACGATCGGCGGGAAGACCTTCCTCTCTGTCCAAATGTTCCTCTATCGCGATAAGTCCTCAAGTAGTGAAAACTCCTTGACCACGCTCGCTAACTACCGCAGCTACCTCAAGGCTCAGCAAGCTAAGAACGAAGCTGTCCGTCGTCTGGAAGCTTACATCGCTAATCTCTCAGCTCGTCACTAATCCCCCTCTCCCTATAGTCTCTGCCTCTCTTGAGGATACCTCCCTCGGGAGGGGCGGAGACTACCTACCCTCCATCCTCCGTGAGGGTTCATATCTACCTACTTAGTAGCGCTTCTGGCGCTCGTCTTCCTCCTACCTACCAGCTGTAAGCCTGATAGCGACGTCGAGGAAGCTACCCTTGAGCTGTCTCCCTCCACCCTCACCTTCACTAAGGATGGCGGTGAGCAGGTCGTCACGATCACTACCAACCGTGAGAACTGGGCGCCTTCTCCCCACAAGAAGATGCTTGGGTCAAGCTCAAAGAAGAGGGGGTACCCTCCGTGTGAGCGTCCCTGCCAACCCTCGTAGCGAAGAGCGCACAACTTCGGTCATCGTCAATGCTGGTGGACTGCAGCGTCGCATCGCTATTCGTCAGTCAGCTGGTGAGGCAAGCCTCACGCTGGAGCAAACGGTGACCTTCGGCCTCGAAGGAGGCTCTCATCTCATTACCTTCGCTGAGGCTTCGGTAGATGCTAAGGCTGAGCTCGCTGTCCCCACGGACTGGCTGAGTATCTCAGCTGCCAGTGCCAAGGGCTTCACCCTCATCGCAAAAGGCCAACGCTACGAAGCTGCGCCGCGCTGCTAAGGTGAACGTCATCCGTGGCAATAGCATTCAGGAAATCGAGGTCGTGCAGGAAGGTCTTCCCTCGACGCTCCTGCCCCTCTTGGAGTTCCCCGCTGATCTCTATCAGGTCATCCGCTACGAGCAGGGTAGAGGCCACATCCTCCTGGAGGCTGTCAATGGCGGCGAAGATGAACCCTCAGTCTACCGCTTCCTCACTAAGGATAAGACCGTGCCCTTCATTCAGTACACGTTCAACGTCCCCTCAGCCCCTGGCTTTATGTCGGCAGAGACCCTCTTCTTCGGCTTCAATCCCAGGAAGATGTCCCCGCGCTCGAAGCCTACCTCAAGGACCACGGCTTCACGTTCAGCAAGAGCACCGATCAGATGGCCGTCTACACGAGTACGACGATCCCCGTAAGCCTACAGACGTACTACTTCTCCGATGGCGTGAAGCTGGAGTTCACCTACCAGCCCCAGCAGCCCCAGGCTTACAAGACCTTCACCACGCTGCCTATGACGCGCATGACCGCTTATATGGGCAATCGTGAGCTGAATAAGCCTGGTAAGAAGCGTGCTGAGATCCGCAAGGATGAAGAAGCACTGGGCAGTGAATACTTCGATGTCGGCGATCCCTCAGCGGATGTCTATCAGGTGAAGAAGTCCTTCGATGGCGAGGATGTCCCGTGCCTATCTCTTCGTCGTGGCTAACCCTGACAAGGGGATCGCAGAGGATGATCCCTACATTGATGTCTGCGTCGGGGTCAATGCTTTCTTCCCCATCACTATGGGTTACTGGCAGGATAAAATTACCGGAAAGCACTATCTGACCAATGAAGTGCGTTCATTCTTTGCAGGGGTAGGCTATCCCTACCTCGGGAAGCTAAAGAATGGCGACTACGCCTTCTATAATAAGGAGCGGCTCCAGGTGTATGTCTTGCGCGCAGTAGATGATGGGGCGACCCAGGTACTTCAAGTCCAGTCGATCTACGCTAAGGTCAAAGGTGCCAATGCCTCCCTCGCTTCCCAGCTCGACTATCGAGCCTCGGTCAAGCAGCGTCGTGAGGATCTGCGCCGACTGAGCGAACTCGTCGCGCCACGTGCGCTACGTCGGGCTTCCCATTAGTATTATCGTAGCCAGATAGAGGCTTTAGGCCTTGGCTCCTTATCTAATTTATATCCCGTTTAGATCAGCTTATGAAGCGTACATCTCATCTGCTCCTGGCCCTCTGTGTGGGGGCCCTCTCCCTCAGCTCGTGTAGCCGTAGTGGCAATGGCTCGGGGGACGAACCTAATCCCAGACCCCGTCCTACAGTCCCGATAGACAACGGGCGCTACACCCTCCCCTTGCTCATCTATCCCTCTACGCTCGATGCCATCAAGGCCTACGAAGCGAAGCAGGGTAGCGTGCTCGAGTCGGTAGAAGAGTTCCCTGCTGGGAAGTACTACAATTACAAGCCCAAGAGTGAGGACGTCCTGAGTATAACCTACATGTATGGCAATGCGTCTGTCGCAGGCTTCGAAACCGTATTTGTCGCCTACAAGGATCCCAAGCTGGTGATTAACAATAAGGAGTTTGATGAGGGTCGTCGCTCGCCATGGCTTCTACGATAGTGGAGCTTATTCGGAGGGTCGTACTACTTGGAACTACTACAAGAATAAGTACTATCCCGAGCTGCTACTTCTCGTGCGTGAGAAGAATGGTAAGGGGCTGCTTCAGTTCAGATACGAGCCGACGCAGTATCCCAATGAGCGCTATCCGACCTTCTCGAAGGTGCCCATGCAGAATCTGCTCCACTACCTTGAGAATCCCTTGAAGGGCTTTGCCGGCAAGACGATAGATGAGGTCAGCGCCTTTGAGGAGAAGCTGGGAAGTGAAGAGCATATCTCTTATGGGAGTCGCACCTACGAGGTGAAGACCTCCTTTGATGGAGAGTACCAGCGTACCTATTTCTTCTACGACTATGCTGATGAAAAGTATGGTCGTAAGGGTAAGTACAGGAGCATCTATAGGATCAGATGTCGGTACAAGAATCTTGGTCTGGGGATCCGCTACGACGCACGAGGTACGAGCTATGTCGCCACCGATGAACTTATACGTCTGATGGAGAAGGCTGGCTTCACTTTCCTTGGTACTCCTCAGCGACTCTTCCGGAACTATGACACACGCCTGACTTACAGCTTCGATACCTGGGGGGGCGACCCCGACAGATCTCGTGAGGGGGTCGAGCTCGTCGCGGATGTCTACTACGACAAGGACTAAGTATCTTACTCAACCTCTATAGATAAACTCCCGCTGGAGGCGGGGAGATCTCGCCCCGCCTCCAGCTTTTCCTCTCCATATCAAATCAGACTGCTTATAACGAACAGCTACTTTTCTTCCTTTTCACACCTTCCACACCACACGCAATTTTACCACCGTGAGACGCTTCCACTTTTGCCCTTCTTGGGATCTTGAGCGTATTCCTACTCAGCCTCCTGCTCCCCTCCTGTCGCCCTCAGAGCGATGTGGAGGAAGCTACCCTCGAACTCTCTGCCACCGCTCTGACGCTCCCACGTGAGGGCACGGCGCAGACCCTCACCATCACGACGAACCAGTCCAGCTGGTCCGCCTTCTCCCCGCAGGAGGCTACGTGGATCACCCTACGGCAGGGAGGGCAATACCCTCTATGTCGGAGCGCAAGCGAATGCCTCTGGGGCAGGAGCGCACGGGGGCTGTCCTCGTCCAAGCTGGCGGCCTGCAGCGTCGCGTCACTGTGCATCAGACGGCGGCCGACGTCCTACTGGAGGCTCCTGAGTCGGTCGTGCTCCAAGCTGAGGGCAGGGTCAAGCGAGGTGAGCTTCGAGTGCAATAGCGATGCTCTCACTATCGAGCTGGCCGAGGGTGCTGGTTGGCTTCGTGTCGATAAGCGCACGGCTAAGACGTTCACTCTCGTCGCAGAGGCCAATGCCGACAAGCACAACCGCACGGCTAAGATCACCCTCACCGCAGGGACGGCCGTCCGTGAGCTGGAGGTCACCCAGCTGGGACTCACTCCCTACATCTTCCCCATGCTGACCTTCCCCTCACGCCTCTATGATATCGTTCGCTACGAGCGTGAGCGAGGCAATACGCTCCTCTACTCCCGTGAGGAGACGAAGGAGCAGTACCCCAGCTTCCGCTTCCTCACCAAGAGCCAGGTCGTGCCGCTCATCGAGTATCAGTTCAGTGCGACGAATAGCCCTGGCTTCTCTATCGCTACCCTCATCTATACGGATAAGGACCTCGTCAAGGGGAACAAGGACTTTGACGAAGCCGTAGCTGCCTATGGCTTTGTCAAGCAGAGCTCTTCGCCCGACCTCGTCTACACGCTGTATGAGAATCCGAAGCTCCCTCTGCAGCTCCTCGTGACGATCTTCACAGGAGGGGCGAAGGTGCAGTTTGTCTATAACCCCACGCAGACGAAGCCTTTCCCCACCTTCAGCGAGATGCCTCTGAAGCGCCAGATCAGAGTTCCTCGGGAGCCGTGAGCTGGATATCAAGGGCAGAAGCAGGAGGATGTACGTGCCTTCGAGGCAGACCGAGGGGGAGCGAACGCATTGAGAATACCCCCGACTTCTACGACCTCTTCAAGCCCAAGCACTCCTTCCAAGATGAGGTCATCCGCGGCTACTTCTACATCATCACCCCGACGCAGATGGATGACCCCTATCTGGGTGTCGTGAATAGCGTCTTGGGCTACTACCCCCAGCTCGAGCGTGCTCTGTGGTACGATGAGATCGACGGGCACTATCACCTCACCGATGAGGTGATGAAGCTCTTCACCTCCGCCGGCTACGAGTATATGGGCCAGACGCAGAATGCCAGCTATGCCTTCGCTAATCGTGCGAAGAACTTAGCTTACACCATACGTATCTTCTTCTATCAGGAGCAGCGCGTCCTCGACGTCAGGCTTACTACACCGAGATCGATGATGGGTCGAATTCCGTCCAGGAGTTCAGCGAACCACCGCACCTCCCAGAAGAAGCGTGCCGCCTTCCTCCGCCGTCTGGATGCCCTCTCTCAGCGCACCATACGCTGAGTGCTCCCAACTTATATCCACTAACTAACAACAAACAAGATGAGAAAGACAATCAGCCGTATCTTGGGTCTTTCCGCCCTCCTCGCCCTGCTCCCCGCCTGTAGCCCACAGAGCGACGTAGAGGAGGCCACCCTGGATCTCTCCACCGAGACACTGACCTTCACTAAGGAGGCTTCAGAGCAGACCCTCACCGTCTCGACGAACAAGGAAAGTTGGTCCGCCCTCTCCCCACAGGAAGCCACCTGGCTAAGCCTCACACAGGAGGGTAATACTCTGAAGGTCCGTGCTGAGGGCTAATGACCTGGGCAACGACCGCGTCGGCTCGGTCATCGTCAATGCTGGTGGCCTGCAGAAGCGCGTCACCGTCCGTCAGGCCTCTGGCGACGTCATCCTCGCCACCGACCTTGAGCGCCTTGTCTTCCCCATCGAAGGGGGTACGAAGAAGGTCGTCTTCGAGAGCAACACCACTGCTAAGGTGGAGATCGGGCCGAAGCCTCTTGGCTCAAGCTCGCCGAAGTGACGAAGTCAAGCTTCACCCTCGCCGCTGAGCGCAACGAAAGCGATGCTCCCCGCTCGGTGAAGGTCGTCATCACGGCTGGTGCCCAGCTCAAGGAGATCGAGGTCACTCAGGATGGTGCCAACCAGTACGTCCTGCCCCTGCAGCAGTTCCCCGCAGGTCTCAAGGATGTCATCCGCTTTCGAGCGTGGCCGTCTGAGCGAGCTGACGCGTAGCTTCACCCGTGGTAGCGCCGTCGTCTTCCGCTACGCTACACAGAGCGAGCTCTTCCCTCTGATCGAGTATGAGTTCGAGCACGAGCGTAGCAAGGGTTTCCAGGCTACGATCCAGCTCTGTCTCGATGACAAGACGGTGAAGGACAATCCTACCTTCGTCGCCTACCTGCAGGGGCCGTGGCTATCAGAAGTCCGACGCTCTGAGCAATGCTGGTCAAGACGTCTATGTACACAGCACCCTTCCCTACAACCTCAATGTAGCCTTCGACTCCTCGGGCGAAGCGCTCCTCGAGACGGTCTATATGCCCCGTCAGCCTAAGGCTTACAAGACCTTCGACCACCTGCCTATGAAGCAGCTGCTGGCTCTGAACTGTGACCGCGGTCGTGATATCCACGGCTACAAGCGAGATGATGTCGCTAAGAAGGAAGTCGAATGGAAGGGCGAACTTGATGTGAAGGACCCCCGCGCTAATCGCGAAGACTACCAGCGCTTCATCGCTAAGGGTTCGCTCGAAGGAGAGTCTCACCGTGGCTACTTCTACCTCCAGCCCAGCGAAGACATCCCTGCTGATGACCCCTTCGTAGGCGAAGTCTTCACGACGCAGGCCATCTTCGCCGACGTCACGCTCGGCTTCTGGACCGACCCTCTCGGCAAGTCCTATGTGACGAGGGAGATGGAGCAGCTCCTCAAGGATAATGGCTACAACTACCTCCGCACGCTCAATGGTGGCTTCGTCGCCTACTACAATGCTGCCGAGAAGGCTGCTTACATCCTGCACCCTGCTCAGCTGGATGGTAAGCCCGTCCTTGAGATCCAGACCTTCCTCGTCGAGCTGCCTGGTGGTGCTGGCTCTGCTCCCCGCCTGAAGGCTGCTAAGAAGGAAAAACCTCTTTGAGCGCCGTACTCGCATCGTAGAGACCATCAGCCGTCATCTGCAGAAGACGCATCGTCTCCAGTCCCGCCGCTAACACACATACATTCACTCGTGCTGGCGGGTACCTCCCGCCAGCACGCTCCAAATTACTTACTTCTAATATGAAGCATCTACTGAACTTACTTGGTGCCCTCGCGCTCCTAATGCTCCTCCCCTCCTGTCAAGGGCAGAGCGATGTGGAGGAGGCTACCCTTGATCTCTCCACAGAGAGCTTGACTTTTGCTAAAGAAGCCAGCGAACAGACCGTGACTATCTCGACGAATCGTGATACTTGGATGGCCTTCTCCCCGCAAGAGGCCTCCTGGATTACCCTTCGTCAGGAAGGTGATACCCTCCATGTGAAGGCCGAGGGCTAACGAGATGGGCCGTGAGCGTACAGGGGCTGTCATCGTCAATGCTGGTGGTACCCAGCGTCGTATCTCCGTTCGCCAGAGTGCTGCTGATATTCTGCTCCAGCCTGAGACTATGCAGATCTCCTTCTTCCGCGAAGGGGGGCGTAAGACGGTGAGCCTTAAGACGAATGCAGCTGATCTACGTGTCGATCTGGCTCCTGGCACAGACTGGCTGACGGTCGAGTCACAGAGCCGTGACGGCTTCACCCTCGTAGCAAAGCCTACGACGGAGAAGCTTCGCCGCACGACCAAGGTGACTATCGCCAGCGGCAATGGCGTCAAGAGCTCGCTGTAGAGCAGGAGGGTTCACTGCCCTATGTCTTGCCCCTGCTCACCTTCCCAGCACGTCTTGGCGAGGTGATGCAGTATGAGCAGGGTCGAGGGCATATCATGGTGCGCGTCCCCGATGGTTTCTCGAGCAATGCCTCCTATCGGTTTATGACTCGCAGCAAGCTCATCCCTTACATTGAGTATCAGTACAGTCAGGACAATGACGAGGGTCTACTATGCTACTCGTACGCAATGTACCGATATCTCGCTGGTCAAGGACAATCCCGATTTCGAAGCCTTCCTCCTCGAGTATGGCTTCACTCGCGATCGTGAAGAGAAGGCAGGCAAGGTGATTGTCTATACGAAGAAGGACTTCCCAGCACTCCTCTCCGTCGTCTTCGGGACAGATGATGCTTCCATTCGTACGGTCTATCTGGCTATCCAGGATAAAGGCTTATCCCACCTTCACTAAGCTCCCGATGCATCGTCAAGATGCCTTCCTCAACAGTCGTCCTTTAGGTAAGCTTGGAGCCTCGCAGGATGAGGTGCGTGCTCAGGAGAAGACTTGGAAGAGCAGCTTGGATACGAAGATCAGTGAGCCTGGATACGATCGCTTCATCCCTGAGTCTACTACGGGAGACCGTGAGGCCGAGCTGCTCCGTGGCTACTTCTACACGACTGCTGATGCCGAGATCCCCGAGGGTGACCCCTATATCAATCATGTCCAAGGGCTGCAGGCCGCGTATGCTGATCTGAGTCTGGCCTTCTGGCGTGACCCCGTCAGTAAGCTCCACCTGACGCGTGAAGTCGTGGAATTTATGGCTGCTGCAGGCTTCCCCTTCTATGGTACGTTCCTGGCGGGAATGAAGCCTTCTTCAATAAGAAGACTGGTAAGGCCTATATCTTCACACCTGTGAAGGAGGGCGGGAAGTCGATCCTTGAGATCCAGTGCTACTATGACAAGCCTTCGGCTGATGCTTCGGCTATCCGTAGCTCGCTGGAGCGCCATCTCTCTCGTCATGAAAGTAGCCCCGTGCCATCCGATCAATCTTCACTATAATCTCCATACACACTACAAGAGTCGCACAGCACACACATCACTACCACCACTAAGGACACCACAGCAAGATGCATCGCCCGATCGTGCATCTCACGGTGGGTGACTCACCTCCAGCCCACCGCCTCCCATGACCCGCATCTCACAGCCGTGGGAGGGGTTAGCCCCCTCCCATAGGCTGATGGGGATGAAGACAAGTAAATACTCCATCTCCACCTTCCCTCTGGCCCGCATACCCGCCTCACTAACCTCGGGATGCCCGCCCAACGATCTTCCCTCCTGCGCCCCTCGTGGTGAAGTCCCTTCCAGCGACAGGCGCCTTAGTCTAAACACACATATAAGACTACGACAATGAAACGATCCATACTGACCCTGTCACTTCTCTCGGCACTGGCCGTCACCTCCTGTCAGCGGGATTTCGATGAAGTGACACCTCAGAGAGAGCCTCAGGCCTCTGAGACCGGTAGCACCACTACACCCGCTCGTGCCTTCCTGTCGACCCAGGGGGCAGAGGCTGGGGTCCTCTATTTCCGCATCCAGCGCTCGGCCAAGAGCAGCCTTCGTGCCTTCGATGCTAATGGCGCTTCGATGAGTTCTTTGCCCTCGCAGATGGCTCAGTCCCTGCGTAGCATCGGCACCGAATCCCTCGAGCCCCTCTTCCCCATCGACCCACGCTTCGAGGAGCGTATGCGCCGTGAAGGTCTGGACCTCTGGTACGTCGTCCGCTTCAATAAGCAGCAGGATCTCCAGGCTGCTATGCAGACGCTCTCCACTACGCCTGAGATCGAATACACTGAGCCCGTCTACGAGATCGCTCGTCCTACGGGCAAGGCTGTAGCTGTCGATGCTCCTCGTAGAAGCGATGCTCCTGCAGCTCCCTTCGATGACCCTATGCTCGGCGACCAATGGCACTACAACAATACCGGCCGCTTCTCACGCAGCGTCGCTGGTGCTGACATCGGCCTCTTCAAGGCTTGGAAAACGGAAACGGGTAAGCCTAACGTCATCGTCGCTATCACCGACGGTGGTATCGATATCACTCACCCCTGACCTCAAGGATAACCTCTTTCGTCAATCAGAAGGAGCTCAATGGTCAGGAAGGTGTCGACGATGATGGCAACGGCTTCATCGACGATATCAACGGCTTCAACTTCATCCACAACAATGGTAAGATCTACCCCGACGATGGGTCCCACGGTACGCACGTCGCAGGTACGAGTCGCTGCCCGCAACAACAACGGTATCGGCGTCGCTGGTATCGCTGGGGGATGGTACCGATGGCTCTGGGAGCTCGCCTGATGAGCTGTCAGATCTTCGGGGGGCGAACGTGAAGGCGGTAACAGTGCCAACGCTATCGTCTACAGTGCTAATAACGGTGCTGTCATCAGCCAGAACTCTTGGGGCTATATCTACAAGGCCAACATCACCGCTATCCCTCAGAGCCAGAAGGCTGCTATCGACTACTTCATCAAGTACGCTGGCTGCGACAAGGATGGGTAATCAGCTGCCCAACTCGCCTATGAAGGGTGGGGTAGTCATCTTCGCTGCTGGTAACGATGGGCTGGACTACCGCTCCTTCCCAGGGGCTTATCCTCCTGTCGTGGCTGTTGCTTCGATGGCTCCTGACTGGAAGTCTGCCTACTACTCCAACCGTGGGGACTGGGTCGATATCACGGCTCCTGGTGGTGACGCTCACTATCCTCAGGGTGAAGTCCTCAGTACGCTCTCCAAGAAGATCGCGGGTAAGGACTATGGCTACATGCAGGGTACTTCGATGGCTTGTCCTCACGTATCCGGTATCGCTGCCCTTATCGTCTCGCACTTCGGCCGTCAGGGCTTCACGAATGTCGAGTGTCAGCAGCGTCTGCTCGGTGCTCTGAAGGCTCAGAATATTGATGCGCTCACGGGCTACCCAGGTCGTATGGGTCGTGGCTATATCGATGCTTCGGCTGTCTTCGCTGAAAACAAGGGCAAGGCTCCTGCTAAGGTCTCTCAGATCAATGTCGACGAAGTCTCCTTCGTCACGGCCAACATCTCTTGGGCTGCTGTCAGCGACGAAGACGATGGTACGCCTGTCGAATACAACGTCTACCTCTCCGAAAAGGCGATCACCGATGCTAATGCTAAGGATGTCCACTATGCCAAGATCAATGCTACGGGCTATGCTGCTGGCACGAAGATGTTCCTCCCGCTGAGTGCTCTGACGGAGAATACCAGCTACCATATCGCTATCGAAGCTATCGACCGCTGGGGACTCAAGTCGGGCCTGACGATGGGTCAGTTCAAGACGAAGAAGAATAATCCTCCTGTGCTGACGCTCTCTACCGACAAGAAGATCCGCGTCTCTGCTCTCACGAAGGAAACCTTCTCCGTCACCTTCTCCGATCCCGACCAGCAGAAGGTCAGCATCAATGTCGCTGGTGAGACCCGTGGGGTGAGCTATCAGGTCAGCGGTGATAAGGTCATCTTCTCTCTGCGTGCTGTAGCTCCTGTGGGCAATCATGAGATCAAGGTCACCGCTACCGACGTCCTCGGGGCAAAGACCGAGCTGACGATCCCCTTCGAAGTCTACACCTATAAGGCTCCTGCCTTCATCGCCTCCCTCGGCAACCACGTCGTCGGGATGGGTCAGTCCACGATGGTAGAGGTAGCACCTTCCCTCGAGAAGAGTGATGGCGTGACCATTACCTACAAGGCCAGCGTCGCTGACGGCTCTATCGCTTCGGCTACTATCGCTGAAGATGGTAAGCTCACGATCCGTGGTCTGAAGACAGGGTACGACTCAGGTCAGGTAGAGGCCTCCGATGGTATCAGCACGCCCGTGCAGACGTCTATCGCTGTCCGTGTCGTCAAGGATGCCTCTGAGCCCGTCTACTCAGTCTATCCTATCCCCGCTACGACGGAGCTGAACATCGTGCTGAATCCCGCTATCCAGCGCGCCAACATCCAGATCTACTCCCTCTCCGGTGTCAAGGCCCTTGACCGTGACTACACCGTCGCTGGGATCGGTAAGGTAAAGCTCCTCGTCAAGAACCTCGCCCCAGGCGCCTACACGCTCCGTGTGCAGTCCGCTCAGGGTAGCTACACTAAGGCTTTTTGTCAGAAATAACGCATCCTACCCATGAATACCAAAGCATCTATCCTGCTGCTCGCAGCCGGGCCTCTGCGCTACCTCCACGCTGCAGGCCCAGAAGATCAAGGGGACACGTGCCCTGCCTATCCTCGAGTATGCTCAGAGCGCGCAGACGGCAGCCCTCGGGGGGAACCACTATGGTGAGAGCGATGTATCTCATCTCTACACCAACCCCACCTCGCTCCTCTATGGCGAGACGGTCCTCTCTCTCGGTGGTGGTCTTCGTACCCTCGGCAAGGTCGAGGGGCTTCGACAGCACGAATAACCTCTACAACGCTTCGCTCGGCATCTGCGTCGGACGTCATGCCTTCTTCGGCGGCTTCCGCTATCTCGGTGGTATGAAGTACACGCCGATCGACCAGAATGAGAATGCTAAGAAGAAGACGCGCCAGCTCTTCGACTACACCGTCGACCTCGGCTACGCTATCCGTATGGGCGTCTTCTCTGCCTACGCTAAGGGGAGCTACGTCTACACCGACCAAGGGGCTGCCGCCTCGACGATGGTCTTCGGTGGGGGTGTCTTCCTCCGCAGTAGCGAAGAGCCATCCGCTACGGGGATGAACTTCATCCTCGGTGCGAAGGTCGATAACCTCGGTGCGAAAGTACAAGCAGAGCGCCAAGAGTAGCTCGACCTATGCCCCCGCCTATGCGGGTGCTGGTGGTGAGATCAGCTACGGCATCAGCGGTGAGCATCGTCTGGCGCTCGGCGCAGGCGTGAGACTACTTCTTTCGCTCCTTCGAATGCCGCATCAAGTGCTATCCACTTTCGGTGGGGAATACCTCTACCACCAGCTCGTAGCACTGCGTGCCGGCTATCAGTATGATACCAATGGTGCGAAGGGGCGTGAGTGCAGGGGCTCGGCCTGCGCTTCAAGCCCATAGCCCTCGATGCCACGTATATGGCACCGACCTACTCTGGAGGAAATCCTCTCTCTGGGTTACAGTTGGCCTAAGTTTATAGGCAAGCTGCGGTTTTGTTTGTTAGTGAGTAGGCGCAGGGATCTCTCGTAGGTCTCTGCGCCTACCTGTTTATGCCCTCGGCGAAGGGTGTATCGCGAGCTGCAACATCGTGGGCGCAGGCACTCTCTCAGCTCCTATGGTGGGAGAGCATGCGCTCTTTGCTCTGGATTTATCTTGACTCTCAATAGCTCTTCTTCCCGAGGGACTATGGGTTTTATCCTTCGCACCAATAGAGATAGACTTATATCCACGCACGTAGATTTATCATCCACGTGCGTGGCTTATATCGATCTACGTGCGTAGCTCTAAGGACTACGCACCAAGATATAGGGCATATCAGTACTGCTTCATGACTTCCTCCACCGCAGAGGATGAAGATTTCGCTGCGTGGGGCTGGTAGGCTGGTTTCAGTAGAGGAATGCTCTATAGCCTCGAGCTGTCTGCTACAAAACGCAGCGCTCCCCTACCTCCGCGTGAGGTAGGGGGCGCATGCCTGCTATGAGGGGCGACTTAGTGGCGCGTGTAGATGATACCAGCAGCCACTTCCCTTTCGCCTTCTCTTCTCCAGCGAGGCCGTGATGATCTCGAGGCGAAAGTCGAAGGTATAGCCCGCGGACTTAGCCGTGATGATGTGCCCGCTCTTGACGACGGGAGCCTCGGAGACCTTAGCACCCTTGAGGTTCTTCTCAAAGCCAGGGTAGGCGATAGCTTCCTTCCCCTCGAGGAGATCAGCACCTCCGAAGACGGAGGGCGCAGCGCAGATAGCGCAGAGGAGCTTGCCCTCTTGGTGAGCTTCGCGGATGAGCTGGTGCAGGCGCTGTGAAGCGTCGAGGTTCGTCACACCAGGGAGTCCACCAGGGAGGACGAGCGCCAGGACGTCATCGCTGTAGACTTCGCTGATGGAGAGGTCGGCGTGGATGGCGATACCATGTGCCCCCTGTGACGTTGGGCTCGAGACCGACAGCCACGATGTGCGTGGGCAGGCCTGCACGGCGGAGGAGGTCAATCGTCCCGATGGCCTCGATTTCTTCAAAGCCTTCGGCGAGGAAGACGTATACGTTCTTAGACATATGGATAACTTGGTATAAAGGTTAGCCGGTCTTAGGCGCGGATCTTGAAGTGGTAGGTGATACTACCTTCTTGCTCGTCAGAGCCTGGCACGGCGTTGAAGCGCGTCTTACGTGCCGCCTCAAGGGCAGCGGCACGGACGGAGGGATCAGCGATGTTGGTCCCTGGCGCGATGGTAGCACGGATCACCGAGCCATTGCCATCGACGACGATGCGCACACGCACGTTGCCCTCGACGGCACGCTGTACGCGTGGGGCGACGAGAGCACCGCCGTTGCTGATGATCTTACGTCCAGAGGTGCATAGCTGGAGGGGCTTCCGTTGGGATCCCCCTGATTGCCCGTGCCAGAGGCAGCTGTACCTTGACTACCAGCTTGCCCAGCCTGCTTACCGAAGGCACCCGCTACGGGTTGCCTATCTGCTGGCTTTGGGCACGACGGGAGGCGGCGAGGCTTCTGCAGCTCGCTGTGCAGCCTCTGCCTTGGCCTTTAGCTTGACGCTCGGCCTCAGCACGTCGGGCAGCCTCTACCTGCAGGCTCTGCTCATGCTGCTGGGTCTGTAGGGGCTGGCTGGCCTCACGGTGCGTGCGGGTGGGGCGCTGCGCCTTGGGCTGTGGCGCAGGTGGCGTGGGAGGAGTAGGGGAGCGACCTTGGGAGGGTGCTGCTACCTTGGGAGCAGGCTCAGTGACGTCGGGTGTGCCTCCAGGCTCGATGGCCCCTGCTGCAGAGGCCACGTTACCCACATTGACCGCGATGAGTACCTCCGTTGGCTTGGGGGCAGGGCGGTCACTGCTGAGCTTGAGGACCCAGAGTAGGAGGAGGAGAGGACGTGGCAAGCCACAGTCACCAGGGCGGCGACGGCTCCACGGCGTGGGGCGGCGGGATCGGTCTGTGGCATGAGGCTTATTGGACTGGCTCGCTCTCGGCACGCGTCGCCAGGACTACCTTGAGGGAGGCCTGAGCAGCGGCGTTGATGACGGCGACGACCTCCTTGTAGGGGCACGGTCTCATCGGCCTGTACAGAGACGAAGGCCTCAGGGTGCTCTGCGGCGAAGATACCCAGCTGCTCCTTGAGCTGATCACGGGTAAGTTCGGTGGGGGTGCCGCGGTCGATCGAGAGATAATAATGCAGGTCGGGGGTCAGCGTGACGCGTGCGGAGGGCGTCTCAGGGGAGCTGACTGAGGGGCGGAGGTAGGGGAGGGTGACCTTGATCGTATTGGGTACGATGATCGTGCTGGTCACCAGGAAGAAGATCAGCAGGAGGAAGATGACGTCCGTCATCGAGGCCATGCTGAAGGTGTCTGCGACTTTGGTCTTACGCTTGAGTGCCATGCGTTCGTGGGTAAGGTGAGATGGGCTACAGCTCAGGGGCTTAGTGCACCTCGTTGAGCATGTCCATGAACTCCATCGTCTTGGTCTCCATCTTACCTCCGACCTTGTCAAGCTCAGCGACGAGGTGGTTGTAAGCGAAGAGCGCCACGATACCGACGACAAGACCACCGACAGTGGTCACGAGTGCTTCGTAGATACCGCCCGAGGAGGAGCGCTACGTCGACGCCGCCCAGAGCCAGCGTTAGCCATGTCGAAGAAGGCACGTACCATACCGGTGACCGTACCGAGGAAGCCGATCATAGGGAGCACCGGCAGCGATGGTAGCGAGGATAGGGAAGGCCCTTCTCCAGACGACCGATCTCGATGTTACCTGCATTCTCGACGATCACGAGGACGTCAGACATGGGGCGACCGATACGGGTAAGACCCTTGCGGATCATACGGGCATAGGGGGTATTGGTGTCCTCACAGAGCTTGATAGCAGAGGGCGTCTTGCCTTCGAGGACATAGTCCTTGATGCGCTCTACGAAGTACTTGTCTTCGCGACCTGCAGCACGGAGCTGGAGGTACTTCGATACGAAGATGTAGAGAGCCAGGAGTGAGAGTACGAGCAGGACGATCATGATCCAGCCACCCTTGGTAGCCAGGTCGAGGATAGAGAGAGAGGCCTGAGGGGCCGTGTCAGCGAGGTCTGAGCCAGAGAGGCTGTTGCGGTTGTATCCACGTGAATTATAGTCGATATAAATGTGAAAGGATGGTTGCTTATGGGACGGTGCTACTTACCTGCGAGACAAGCGCGGTAGCGATGGATGGTCTCCTCGAGGCCGAGGTAGAGGGCATCGGAGATGAGTGCATGCCCGATAGAGACCTCGGAGAGGAAGGGGATAGACTCGGAGAAGAAGCGGAGGTTCTCCAGACTGAGGTCGTGCCCTGCATTGAGCGCCAGCCCGAGGGAGCGAGCGTGCTCAGCAGCCTGGACGAAGGGAGCTACAGCCTTGGCGCGATCTGCTGGATAGTCCGAAGCGTAGGGCTCGGTGTAGAGCTCGACGCGGTCGGTGCCAAGGGCAGCAGCTGCATCAAGGTTCTTGAGATCCGTGCCGACAAAGATCGAGGTGCGGATGCCCCAAGCGTGGAGCTGGCCGAGGATCTCTGTGAGGAAGTCGCGGTGACGAGCTACATCCCAGCCCGCATTACTCGTCAGAGCATCGGGGGCATCGGGCACTAAGGTCACCTGATGGGGGCGTACCTCTTCGACGAGATCCATGAAGGAGGGGATGGGGTTCCCCTCGATGTTGAACTCCGTCGTGACCACTCGCTTGAGGTCACGCACATCCTGATAGCGGATATGGCGCTCGTCAGGGCGTGGGTGGACGGTGATACCCTGTGCTCCCGAAAGCGCTCGCAGTCCAGCGCGACCTTGATGAGGTCGGGGACGTTGCCGCCACGAGCATTACGCAGGGGTAGCTATCTTATTTACATTGACGCTTAGTTGAGTCATACGTCGAACTTTTATACATTTTGTAGACAGGGGCGAAAGAGCCCCGAAATACAAAGTTAAGTTTATTTGACCTACCTACAATAACTTAACGCTTCTTCAGCTACCCCTATGTATAAGATAGCGCTCATCGCCTCCTCACACCTTGCGGCTCATGCCGCCCATCTTGCCGAGCTCCTTCACCTTCTTGATAGGCCTGATGTGAGCTTGTGGTGTGACCGTAGCTTCCACCGCACGCTGACCTCTGACTTCGATCTGCACCCCACGATAGCGGGTTATATACCAGCAGACTACAGTCCGCTGGATATGGACTTTGTCATCAGTCTGGGGGGAGATGGTACGCTGCTGCGTGCCGCTCGTAGGGTCTTTGCCGAGGGCACACCCGTCTTGGGGCTCAATATGGGGAGACTGGGCTTCCTCACGGATCGCAGTGTCCAGGAGGCACTGCCGCTCTTGTCGCGACTCTTTGATGGCACCTATACGACGGAGCGCCGTATGCTTCTCTCTGTGGAGGTCGATGGTGCGCACTATGGTGAGGCACTCAATGATGTGGCGCTCCTCAAGCGTGAGACGGGCTCGATGATCACGCTGCACGCGCGACTTGCTGATACGGAGCTTGCCAGCTACGAGTGTGACGGGCTTGTGATCTCCACACCTTCGGGATCTACGGCCTATTCGCTCAGCGCTTATGGCCCGCTGATGATGCCGCAGGTCCGTGCGATGCTTATCACGCCTATTGCGCCTCACTCGCTGACGATGCGCCCCTTGGTCATCCCCGAGGACGAGACGATCGAGCTCACGGTCTCGGCGCGCAACAATACCTTCCTCATCGTGCTGGATGGGCAGACGAAGATCCTGCCTTGTGGTGCGAAGATCACCATCCGTAAGTCGGTCAATAGCCTTTGCCTCCTGCATCTCGACTCTCACTCCTTCACCGACACGCTCCGTAAGAAGCTCCTCTGGGCTGCTCCTGTACGTGAGTAAGCCCCTCACAGTAGCAAGAGGCTCTCGCCCTTATAGATAGAAATAAAGGACTCCGCCCCAGACCCTGTCGTAGAGACTGGTCTGGGGCGGGCTTTCTTTCGAAGGGGATTCGCTCCACGAGGGAGCGAGGTCTTCACTTAGCGACGGATACCGAGTTCCTTGATGATAGCACGGTAACGCTCGATGTCGATCTTCTGAAGGTAGTCGAGCATGCGACGACGCTTACCGATGATCATCTTGAGTGCGCGCTGAGTGCTGTAGTCCTTCTTGTTCTGCTGCAGGTGACCCGTCAGGTGGGCGATGCGGAAGGTGAAGAGGGCAATCTGGCTTTCAGGGCTACCCGTGTCCGTAGCGGACTTACCATACTTTTCGAAGAGCTCGGCCTTCTTAGCTGAATCTAAATACATACTTGTACTTGAGGAAATAGTGAAACAAAATACCGCCGTCGTCAGCTCGTCTTCTTCGTCCTGTGGGCTTGCCACAGGCTGCGGAAGCAGTCAGACGACGCACGGATCGTGGTGCAAAGGTACAATAAACTCTCCGAATGAGCCACTTGAGACATTGCGCAATGGTCCCATATATGAGGTGTATGGGTGTGTGGGTAGAGCTATATAGGATGGCGAAGAAAGCTATATAGCTTTGTGACGTGACCTATATTAGAGTTGTTGCTCTGCGTAGGGATAAAAGTTGTGGACGAGTGGTAGATAAGTTTGGACTACGTACGTGGCTCTAATATCTACGTACGTGGATATTTGGATTGACGTGCCTGGTCTTTAAATCTACGTACATAGATAGAGGAAAACCACTACGTGAAGGCGCTTTTTCCTTCACGAGAAGGACACTTTTCCCTCCGCTGGATAAGAGGAATACTCGCGATAAGGCGAAGGGCTTGTGTATCACTTCGGAGAGGTATATCGGAGAGCTGGGCGTGCGCTACTCTATACCGCATCGTAAATGAGCCATTTGCTATCCCGAAGTGTTGTATAGCAAACAACTTATAAACTCATTAGAAGATGACAACACGATCCATCTCCCATCTGATCATCGGCTTCGGGAAGGCTGGCAAGACCTTGGCAGCTGACCTGGCGAAGCACGGTGAGTCCGTGATCCTCGTAGAGCAAAGCGCTGCGATGTATGGCGGTACTTGTATCAACATTGGCTGTATCCCCTCCAAGCTCCTGCTGGTCGAGGGCGAGAAGAGCGCTCGTCTTACGGATAAGTCTGCTGCCTTCCAGGCTGCGATGCAGCGCCGTGAGCAGCTGACCTCCGCCCTCAGAGCTGCCAACTATAATAAGCTGGCTACGATCCCTGGCGTAGAGATCTTGACGGGTACAGCGCGCTTCCTCTCTCCGAATGTAGTCGAAGTGTCTACAGAGGACGGTGCTTGTCAGATCGAGGCCGAGCGCATCTATATCAATACCGGAGCACGCCCAGCGACCTTGGCTCTTGAGGGAGCTGACGACAAGCGTATCTATGATAGCACGGGGCTGCTGCAGCTCGACTCGCTCCCCGCACGACTGGTCATCGTAGGCGGTGGCTATATCTCGCTGGAGTTCGCCTGTATGTATGCGGCCTTCGGGACTGAGGTGACGATCCTCGAGCAGGGGGATACTTTCCTCGCTCGTGGAGATCGTGACGTCGCCGAGGCAATGCTGGCGATGCTCGCCGACCGAGGTGTCAAGGTCGTCCTCCAAGCTGAGACGAAGCGCTTTATCCCGGGAGAAGAGGCCGTCACCGTAGTGACCTCGCAGGGGGAGTATGCGGCAGAGGCTGTCCTGGTGGCTATTGGCCGTCGTCCCAACGTAGAGGCGCTGCATCTTGAGGCCGCTGGAGTCCAGCTGACACCTCGTGGCTTCATCCAGACGGATGAGTATCTACGTGCCACTCCAAATATCTGGGCGATGGGCGATGTGGCGGGCAGTCCGCAGTTCACCTACGTCTCGCTGGATGACTACCGCATCGTCCGTGATCAGATCTTAGGCGAAGGGAAGCGCACGACGAAGGACCGCCTGCTACTGCCTACCAGCGTCTTCACTACACCTGCGCTCTCACAGGTCGGGATGACGGAGACGATGGCAGCCGCCTCGGGTCGCCCCTATGAAGTCAAGCGCCTGCAGACCGTGGCTATCCCCTAAGGCGAAGGTCCTTGGCGAGACGCACGGCTTGCTGAAGGCTATCGTCGATACCGAGACGGGCCTCATCCTCGGCGCTACGCTCTTCTGTCCCGAGGCACACGAGCTGATCAACCTGCTGAAGCTGGCGATGGATCATCAGATCCCTGCAGCTGCTCTGCACACGCAGATATTCACGCATCCCACGATCGCAGAGGCGCTGAACGACCTCTTCGCCCCTAACTAAAGAGCTTCGCTCTCTTCACTGCATACAAAAGGCTTCGCCCCAGATCCATCTCGTCGAGACGGATCTGGGGCGAAGCTTTATGTTCAGTGTGGCGACTGATACCCGTTAGTTCGGGTCATTCGTCGTCAGGGTGACGAGGCGTATTCCCTGCACCCTGATGGGTGGTAGAGAAGAGGCGCAGTGCCTGGTAGGGTGAGGTTCCATGCCTTCTGCGTGAAGTCGTAGATGGCACTTTCACCACCTGGCGACAGGCTGTCCCGTGATACCCCTACCATGGGTGAAGATGTCCCCGTTGATACCACCATAGGCGAAGCCACGGCGGTAGAAGAGATCAGAGGTCTTGTTGAACTTATCGACGAGCTTAGCATTGTCGCTCACGACTGCCACTAATCTCCTTGGTGAGTAGGTCGGTGATGTAGTTCTCCTTCTCCGTGGTCATACCCCAGTGGAAGTTGAGGCGGTCGACGTCGAAGGTGCTACGACGCGCGCGGTCATTGAGTACACTTCCATCCTCTACCTTGATATCCTTGTACAGACCGGCTGAGGCCAGCGTACGGGTGATGTAGCCCTTTTGGACGTTTGGATACTTCGTGCCGTCCCAGAGCTCTGTGTCTACAGCTGCACGGAGGAGCTCGTTGCTTCCGTCGTACTTACCCGTGGGGATAGGCGTGTCGTAGAGGTTACCGACGAAGTACTTCCCGAGGTAGACGGACTCGATGTCAATGTACTTGACATAGCGATTGTTCTGAGTGTCTGACCCGACAGGGACCCTTGTTGGGGCGTGCCGTGAAGCGCATGAGGCACTGATAGGGGCTACGCTTAGAGTTCCCGAACGAGTTAGGCTCGCGGTAGGTCAAGCGGTAGGCGTAGGAGAGACCTTTGCCCTGATCCGTGTTGCACCAGTCGATAGCATCGGTCGTGACGAAGTCGCGGTAGTCGAAGGTCGTGGGATCAGCATTCGTCGTCGCGTAGGGGAGCTCGAACTGGAGCGCACGATAGCGACCTACCTGATTCTTGGGGTCGTGGGTGAAGCGATCGTTCTTCGTCGTTGTCAAGGAACTCCATCGGAGTGTAGAGGCTCAGTAGCTCCAACCAGGGCTGCGTGAGGACCTTCACGAAGCCCTTATCGGTACTGCGCCCATTCTGGAAGCTCGTACTGCGTGACCTTCGCTTATTCGATACGAGGGGGATGTCCAGGTTCTTTCGAGTTGTCAGCGACCCACTCCGTGTTGGGGTTGAGCTCCGAGGTATTCCTTGAGCAGGTAGCCCAGAGTCTGCTTGGGCTGCGTGTAGAACTCGGCATTGATCGTGTAAGCCTTGCCGAGCTTAAGCGCCTTGTCGGTACCCATGACAGGAGCGATGGTGTAGTTGGGAGCTGCGATTTCTCCACCAGTAGTGGACTTTGCCCCATTGGCGTAGATGTGCGTCTGGGCATAGCCTATAGCAGGGACGGTAGGTGTTCCCGACGCGACTCGAGTGTAGTCAGTCGCCGTCTCGATCCCCTTGACGGGCATAGCCCATGTCACGATGACGTCTTCGGAGAGTGCACCGCCCTTTTTACAGAGGCGGTCGCCGTCGTAGGTAAAGGTCTTCTCGTAGAAGGGGGTGTAGTCGCGGCTACACATAGCGTTGGAGATCCACTTATTCCCCGTGTTGACGAAGTAGTCTTGGACGCTGAAGCCCGATGGCGTCATGCCGTCAGAGCGGCGGAGGGAGGCCTGGGAGAGGTCGATCTCACCGTCGAACTGCAGGGCATTTGAGCGGAGGGTGAATCCGCTGTACTGCATGTCCTGCTCGCTATTATTACGGATCGTGGTCGTCAGTAGGACACCCTGAGGCTTGAGTGCGATGACACCACTGGGGCGGAAGACGCGCTGCGAATTCTCCGTCCGGTTGTAGGTCAAGGTGATCCAGCCAGAAGCGTAGGGGACAGGAAGGTCTACTTCGTTAGCGATGCCACCAGGTCCGACGGCCTGACGCGTCTTCGTGACGTCAGTCGTAGCTGCCTTGGAGATGCCTACTACCTTCAGATGCTTGGTTTGGGGATCGAAGCTATCCCCCCCAGCGACGATGAGTACGGAGAGCTTAGCCTGATTATTCTTGATATCCTCCTCGCTCATGCCTAAGGGGAGATTGATGTCGAACGAGGCAATCAGCTCATAGGCTTGCTTTCTCGTGTTGTAGTTCCAAGTAGCCTTCTCGTAGGGTGAACTGTGCCTGCTTTCCAGGAGCTTCCACCTTGTAGATCATCAGGAGATCACGGGTGGGGGTGGTTGGCGATGGTGAGCGTCTTGTTGTACTTAGCGATCTTGCTCTTGTTGCCAGAGCCCTGACCTTCGTCTCCGAGGATGTCCTTGGAGGAGTCTTGGATGTTGTAGGGTCACCTCCGAGTTGCAGGGGATCCCAGTCCAGGGAGCGACCTGAGGTCTGTGGATCTTCCAGCGTCTTGGCATCATAGGTGAGGAGCGTACTCTCAAGAGCAACTGAGATGGGCGCTTCTACGTGTGGTTCCTCCTGATTGGGATCAATAGGAGCATCACCATTCTTACTGCAGGAGCTTGCTACGATAGACAGGGCAGCAAGAAGGAGTCCTGAGCGAAAAATACGATTCATTGTAGGGGTAAGATATTTAAAACAATATGCTTGGATCTGACTTAGAGAGCTTCTCCTTCTTCGAAATCTTCAAAGTCGGCGTCTCCTGAGAACTGGATGAGGAGGCTCACTGTGGCCTCGATCTCAAAGAACTCAGCTTTAGGGGCGAGGTAATCTGATAAGTGGGTTCATCGTGAAAAGATAAGATTGGATATATATGCAGGACGATTACACGTCTTCTACTCTGATTCTTAGGTGGGATATGTGAGAGGACTGGGTGCTCTGCTACTCGTCATCCAGAGAGATGTTCCTCCAAGGGAGACGCAGGGATGTAGCTCGATGAGCTACCGAAAAAAAAGTGAAGGGGAAGCGTGGGTGTACAGATAGCTGCTTGACCCGTGCTGAGAGACTTGAATCAGGGAGGGAGGGGGACTTGCTATACCTTCGGTCGCTTACAATGGCTCAGGAGACATAGAAGGAAGTGTCGCTCAAGCTCAAGCTGGGGGAGGTCACCGCTACGAGGCGGTCACGCAAGTGGAAGGGTATGTGGTGTGAGTGATATCTGCTTCGCTCTAACAAGTAGGGCTTTTGTCCATACGCAATGTGATCAATACTATCTTGAGGGTGCAGACCTGAGTGACCCTGCTCTCGCTATATCAACGTATGAGCTATGTGGGGTGGTATATGTATTCCGATTATTTTTTTACGATCTCACTGCTTTCCCCCTTTATGTGTAGAAAGTGCCTTGTCTTGAGAGGTAAACTCCCTCAAGACAAGGCACTTTCTATTATGAGTACGGATTATGCGCGGGTAAAAATCACTAAGGCGTCTTCAGCAGGCGCTGGATCTCGCTGAGCTTATTCAGGGCTTCCAGCGGCGTGAGGCTGTTGATGTCCACCATCAGCAGGCGCTCGCGGATATCGGAGAGGACGGGGTCGTCAAGCTGGAAGAAGCTCATCTGCACGCCACCCGTGATATTGCTACTGGGCTCTGTGACGCTGGGTGTAGCAGCTCGGCTGACGTTGACCTCGGTGCTGAGGCCTGTGACTTCGTGGATGTGAGCGGACTCGAGCTGGCCGAGGATGTCAGTGGCACGGTCGGTGATGCTACGTGGCATACCACCGAGGCGCGCAACCTGGATACCGAAGCTATGTTCGCTCCCCCCGCGGACGAGCTTGCGAAGGAAGAGCATGCGCCCGTCGATCTCTCGGGCGGAGACGTTGTAGTTCTTCACGCGCTCGAGACGACCCTCGAGGTCATTGAGCTCGTGGTAGTGCGTAGCGAAGAGGGTCTTGGGGCGCCCGTGGGGATTGTCGTGCAGGTACTCGATGATGGCCCAAGCGATGGAGATCCCATCGTAGGTGCTGGTACCACGGCCCAGCTCATCGAAGAGGACGAGGGAGCGAGGCGTGAGGGCGTTGAGGATGCTGGAGGCTTCCTGCATCTCGACCATGAAGGTCGATTCGCCACGGGAGATATTGTCCGAGGCTCCGACACGGGTGAAGATGCCATCGGTGAGCCCGAGGTGGGCAGCTTCGGCAGGGACGAAGGAGCCGATCTGCGCTAAGAGCACGATGAGGGCGGTCTGACGAAGGAGGGCGGACTTACCGCTCATGTTCGGCCCGGTGATGACCATAATCTGCGTCTCCTCATTGTCGAGATGCACGTCATTGGGTACGTAGCTCTGCCCGAAGGGGAGCTGCTTCTCGATGACGGGGTGGCGCCCAGCACGGATATCGATGACGAAGCCATCATCGACGACGGGGCAGGCGTAGCGCTCCGTGACGGCCACTTCGGCGAGCGAACTGAGGCAGTCCAGCTCAGCGATGACGCGGGCATCCTGCTGCAGTGGGCGGACGAAGCGCGAGAGGCGTACAAGGAGTTCGCTATAGAGACGCCCTTCGAGGCTGGCGATACGCTCTTCGGCGCCGAGGATCTTCTCCTCGTACTCCTTGAGCTCGGGGAAGATGTAGCGCTCGGCGTTGGCGAGCGTCTGCTTGCGTGTCCAGTCTTCGGGCACCTTATCATTGTGGGTGGAGCGCACCTCGATGTAGTAGCCGAAGACATTATTATAGGAGACCTTGAGCGAAGGGGATGCCCGTACGCTCGCTCTCGCGGCGCTGGAGCTCCAGGAGGTATTCCTTGCCGTGGGAGGAGGGCGACGGAGCTCATCCAGCTCGCTATTCACTCCTGGGGCGATGGTGATGCCACGACCGAGAGCGGCGGGTGGCTCTTCGGTCAGCGTGTGCTCGATGTCGGAGATGAGCTCGCCCATAGGCTGCAGGCGGCTGGCTATCTTCTGTAACTCGGCCGAGTCGCTGGAGGCGAGGAGTGAGCCGATCTGCTCCACTTGGCCGAGGGAGGTGGCGAGCTGGCGTACCTCACGAGGGGAGATACGCCCGACGACGGCCTTCGATGCCATACGCTCGAGGTCCCCGATACCGATGAGGAGCTCACTGGTCGTGCGACGCAGGTCGGCCGTACGTACGAGATCCGTCACGACCGACTGTCGGCGGTGGATCTCGGTGAGGTCAATGAGGGGAAGGATAGCCAGTGGCGGAGCAGGCGCCCACCCATAGCCGTCTGTGTGTGGTCGATGATGTCGAGGAGCTCTTACCCTCCTCGCGGTTCATCGGAGAGAGGATCTCCAGACTTCGGAAGGTGAAGCTATCGAGACGCATGTAGCTCAGGCGGTCGATACTCCGAAGGGTGGTGATGTGCCCGATCTCGTGGTGGCTCGTCAGCTCGAGGTAATTGAGGATAGCCCCAGCCGCTGCGATAGAGGCGGGGCGCTGCTCGAGGCCGAAGCCCTTGAGGCTATGCACGCCGAAGTGGGTGGTGAGCTTGCGACGGTTGTTCTCCACAGCAAAGCTCCAGTCCTCGACCTCGAAGATGAAGCCACGGTAGCCGATGACCTTGTCAAAGAGGCTGCGGCTCGTGCGCTCGACAAGGACCTCCTTGGGCTGGTAGGAGCTGAGGAGCTTCTCGAGGTGCTCGGGTGTGCCTTCGGAGACGACGAATTCGCCCGTCGAGATGTCCAGCAGGGAGACGCTCCCTATGGCGCCATCGCTGGAGAGCCATACGGCAGCCAGATAGTTGTTCTCCTTGCTTCTCAGGACATTGTCGCCGAGCACGACCCCGGGGTGACGAGCTCCGTGATGCCACGCTTGACGAGCTTCTTCGTCAGCTTGGGATCCTCGAGCTGGTCGCAGATAGCCACACGACGCCCCGCACGAACGAGCTTCGGCAGGTAGGGTGTCAAGGGCGTGGTGGGGAAGCCCGCCAGCTCTACGTGCATCGCAGAGCCGTTGGCACGCTTGGTGAGCGTGATGCCGAGGATCTCGGCGGCAGCTATGGCATCGTCGCTGAAGGTCTCGTAGAAGTCACCGACACGGAAGAGCAGGATAGCATCAGGGGTGCTTAGCCTTGAACTCCATGTACTGCTTCATCATCGGGGTCTCTGCGATCTTCTTTGCCATAGTGTGCTTGTGGGGCTTTACTCTGAGGGGGATAGGGGAGAGGAGGGGGATTACTGGGCGTCTTGGGGCAGGGACGTCACGGAGGAGGTCAGCGAAGAACTCCCCACGGGTCAGGCGCCCGTTGTCGACGACGACGCACTCGACCTCACCGCGTGCAGCGAGGCTCCCGTCGAGGTGCAGGATATCCTGATAGAAGACGAGCTTGGGCGCACGCATAGCACAGCGGAGTGCCGAGCGGTAGTGGTCGCCACTGCGCAGGCTCTTCTTATAGGAGATAGATACTTTGGTGACGAAGGCATCCAGGCCATCTTCGTGCATCTTGCCGAAGTTCACGCCCAGGCTCTCGAGGAACTCATGTCGCGTATGCTCCATATAGTGCTGGTAGTTGGCGTTGTTGACGACGCCCTGTAGGTCGCACTCGTAGTCGCGCACCTTCATCTCGAGGGTGAATAGATATTCCAATGGAGTAGTCTTGATTAGTTTGTCCTCCCCATAGGCTGGGGCGGTATGGGGTGCCGAAGGTCTGTGGCGGGGCCCTTCCTTACCCTATAATATTGTACGAATGAATGCGGTGCCACACGGGTGCAAAGGTACGGCAAAAGTGTGAGTGCCTGCCTATCGAGCCACAAGCGTAGAGCTCTTTAACAGGAAGCTACGCATCCCCTCTGATCGCCAATAGCGAAGCGAGCACTGTGCAGGCAATAGACCGCACAGTGCTCGCTTCGCTTAGCTGGACTTCGCCAGAGCGAATGGGGAGCGCCTTAGATCGGCATATAGATGAGACCATTGCGCAAGGCCATCTCTTCACAGCTTGCACTTTCCTCCTTCGAACTTCTCAGCCTAAAGCCTCCGATTTGCGAGGGAAGAAGGTACGAGTAATGAAGAAGTGGTCTTGCGCAATGGTCCCATATATAGGTATATGGGTGCATGGGAAGAGCTATATAGGATGGCGAAGAAAGCTATATAGCTTTGGACTGATTCCTATATAGCTTTGTGAAGTGACCTATATTAGGTTGTTGCCCCGCGTAGGGATAAAAGTTGTGGATGAGCGGCAGATAAGTTTGGGCTACGTACGTGGCTCTAATATCTACGTACGTGGATATTTGGATTTACGTGCCTGGTCTTTAAGACTACGTGCATAGATGAGGAAAAAACCACTACGGGATGGCGCTTTTTTTCTTCACGAAAATGATGCTTTCCCCTCCGCTGGATAAGAGGAATACTCGCGATAAGGCGCAGGGCTTGCGTATCGCTGCGGAGAGGTATATCGGGGAGCTGGGCGTGTGATGCCTTAGCACTCTCAATATAGGTCG
>BNJT01000091.1_pt1 | contig 100493 bp, 75 predicted proteins | sample 8540491 | NCBI WGS metagenome assembly BNJT01 (sample SAMD00202455, study PRJDB9452) | human saliva metagenome | host: Homo sapiens | reverse complement strand
GATTATGTACATCCCCATTCTATCTGCGATATTGACATCAAAGAGAGATTATTTACTCTTTTCAAAACCAGCATCAGAGAGGAGTTTTCTAAGTCTCTTAGCTCGATTCTCTGAGGATTTCCGAGGAGAATTTCTCAAGGAGCATGATGCTCTCTAATATATCTATGCTGAATCTCCCAAATCTCTTTATGAGAAAATCAAAGGTTTCTAAAATCCTCTTCAGCAAGCACCGCAGAACTAAACCTATGGTTAAGCGGACCCGCCAGAAGGATTCTTGATTTCTTCTTTTGAAAAGATTTTTCCCACTATTCCGTGCATTGACCAACTTTCTCCGACATCATGATAAAGCACTTTGCAAACCTGACTAAGTAATTTGTGTTAATTGCTTGAAGGTGATAGAGTGTCAAGATAATATGCGAATAAATATCAAATGGATGATATCTAATCGGCTGATCAATATGTTTAGTTAGTGCAAGTGCAGGAAAAAGAATTACTAACATTTCTGCCTCGTCTAAAAGTCAACAAGACCAAAAGGGTTACCTTGAGAAAAAGCTTTTATAAGTTCTTCTTTAATTCTTTCCTTAGCAATAGTTTTAGGGAGATTATGATTAGATTTAATCGATTTTCCAAGTCTCTGGTTCAAAATCAAAAAGTCTTACTTTATTAATAGGATCAGATATTTTTAGTTGTAGTGAGGAGTTTTTGATTCAAGACATTAACGAACCTCTAGTCCCTCAAAAGTCTGGCGAATCTTCTTGAAACCCTCGTATCAGGATTACCAACAGTTCTTAGCTTTTTAGCACGAGATCTTGAATTCCCAATGCTGGATCAATCAGAATTTGAAGTTGAATCTGCTTTTTCCCTCTCCTGCTCTCAAAAGATGTGAGCATAAGGCTGAATATCTAACAAATAATACATCAGTATCAAGTTTTGCATTTGGGAATAAGCTGAGAAAGGAGTTTTTGACTCTGAATAATAAGAGTTTCATTATTTTGAAGATAAATAAAAACTCTTTATTTAAAATTTTAAGAAGCATTTCCTCATTTATTATCTACTCATATCAGTGTTTTCAACTTTTGCTGAGTATAATAGATCGCATTAATCGTAAATCCCTTCTCTGAACATCTAAAAGCAAATCATCACTCCAAAAATTTCCTCTGGATGTCTACAATCTTGGTAAACCAGTTTCAGCACGAAGAGGTGTAAGCTCATATTTAAGTTCATTATCCTTATCTTTGGGAATCAAGGTAGTAGTACCGTATTTTCTCAGTTATAAAGTGAGAGATTCCATCTTTATCGATGTTTTCTTTACATATTTCCAAAGGATTTCCTGCCATCGTAAAATCAATATCAAGAGAGAGTTCTTAGAGTCTCCAGCAGTTATCTCTCTTACACAACCTCCCACAAGATCTAGATTTCCCTATAGTTAGAAAAGCATGATGAGGAATCAGTAAAGATTATTAAAATGAAAGTACATCTTCTCTATCCCATAAAGTAAAATATTCTTTTATATTTGTCTCTTTTACTTCGTAGACACAAGAGATAGCTTATTCTGCTATTCTAAATCATAATTTTTATAAATTCATCTGACTTTAAAGCTATTTCATCGTTAATTGCAGAAAAGAAATCAGATTGTATTTCTCGAGGATTTATCTCTATGCTCAAGAAAGTTTTTACTTCTAGTCCTAGATGGGAGGAATTTGTTCAGCAAACCATTTGTCAAAAATCTCAGAAAAGATTGTCTTCACATACAAACTTCTCCAACAGAGGGAAAGACCAGATTACATCTCACGTATGAGAGTTTTAATTTTCTATCATCTTTTCTTTTCTTTATTATTAGGAATCTTCATTCTCAAAAGGAACACGATACAACCCTGCACACTTAGTCAAAATTGAATATTCAGACACAACAAGATTATGGGAATACTAGAACTTTTGTCCTTGCATCTAAATTTCTTAGAGAAATATTATAATACCTTGCCAAGGAGCGAACTGGGAGAAACAGCTTACTGATTGGATATCCTACCCCTTTGCAAAATCAACAAAACTTACTTTTCTGAAGGGATCAAAACACTCAGTAGATATATTACTTTCTTTTGAGGCCAGAGTTTTTCCCAGTAAAACTAGAGATTTCATTCGGTATCTGGGAAGGAGGAATAAGTGATGAATTAGATGATCAACGATCCCTTGAAAACTGGGTTTATCGTAGATACTCCATCCTATCTAACAGGAACAACCTCCCTTTCTGGCTTCTTTTTATGAAGTGAATTATCAGCGATATAAAGACTTTTTACCAGCCATTCAGGAGGCTTTTCCTCATATGAATTGCTTTGTCTACTTAGCGGGATCGCCAACTTTCGTGATTTTTGAGGAGAATAAAATGATTTTTCTCTATAGAGATAATCCTCTCTATCAGCTTCCAAAAACTCGCTTGGCTTAGAAAGTATTATGCAGATTATAAAGCTCTCAAATAACTATTGATCTTGGAAGTTTAACTCAAGAAAAATCGTAGTTGGAAAATAAGTTACTAGCAATAAAATCCGACATTAAGCCGGACTATTACAAAAATAATATTAATAATTTTCCCTTTTACGAAGATAATTTTCTTTGGCTCGAGTGAGATGAGCATTCAGCTTTTCATCTTTTGATAAGCTCCAAAACCCTCTTCTTGACGAGCATCCGCAGTAACTTGTAAAGTTCCCCTCATCTTTTCCATTGAACTGCACAGCAAGCGTGATTTCTGAACTTACAAGAAACTTCTCATCATACTCTGGCATACCCCTCGTTGTAAAGATTGAAAACTGATTTCCGAGAAGGTTCCAAAAACTCTTCCGCGAGATGTGGTGCAAAGGAGCAATCAGCATCACGAGCTTCTCAAAAGTGCTTTTAGAAAGCTTTCCGGCTTCACTGAGGGAATTAACCAAGATCATCAGCTGAGCAATGAAGTATTGAACTTAAATTCATCAATCTCTTGAGTCAGCTTTTTAATCGTTTGATAGAATGGTAAGGATTTTTCGCTTCATCTTGATAGTTCTCATCTGCTTTATCTCAAAGAGTGTAATGATCTTATCAATAAACTTTTTACGCCCCTTCATCCTTGCGTATTCCAAGAGATCGCCTGATCAAAAGGTCCCATAAAACATCTCATAAGTCCTGAAAACATCAGCTCCATATTCAGCAATCACATCATCAGGATTCACGACATTTCATCGCCTTTTTGACATTTTACGACCATCTTCCGCCATAATGAGTCAGACTTTTTGATATTTTTGGAAAAGGTTCATCTTTACTTACCAAACCCGAGATCATAGAGGAATTTCTGCCAAAATCTCGCATAGATAATATGCCTCGCTCATCACATGTTCAGCACCACCGACATAGACATCTACATTTTTCCAATACTGCTCCCTCTCTGCTGGAAAACCAACTCATTATCATTTCTCTGGATCCATATATCTCAGCCAATATCGGGCATTTTGATCCCTGCCCAACCTGGCATCGTGTTAGATTCCCTTTGCTGGTTTTCCACAGATCGGACAAGGGTATTAATTCGCTCTTTCACTCTGCAAGCGGTCCTTCCTCGGTTCCTGTTGGTTCGTAGTTTTCTACATCAGGAAGTAAAAGTCATCTGATTCCTTCATCGGAACGACTCCATGCTCCTCACAGAACACTACAGGAAACGGCTCTCCCCAATATCTCTGCCTAGAAAAACCCAATCCTGAATTTTGAAGTTCGTTTTCTTTCCACCAAGTCCTCTTTCTGAAAGTCGTTTCTCATTTTCATAATCGCTTCATCAGATTTTAGACCTGAGAATTCTCAAGAATTAAAAGTACTCCCTTCTCCGTATACGCTCCATTTCCAGCCAAATAAATGCTTCAATCTTTCCAAAAGAATAAAGATATCCTTCTTTTTGTCCTTGAATTGTTTCATCAGCCCTCATTGACAATAAATCTTTTTCAAACTCTTCTAACGAAACCCAAATAAGTGGACAATCAGTTTCATATTCTGTTAACTGCTTTGGGACACGATGTTCTGAATTAAGTTTACAAAGGAAAGAATTTGCATTATTCTCTCTCCAAGTATTTTTAGATCAGCATAGTAAAAGGACTGATTACAATCAAACTGTCCGATACAAGAAACATCATCATATCCTGTTTCTTCTTTTATTTCTCTCAAGAGTTCACTCTAAACAGTCTCTCCTCTTCAATAGTCCCTCATGGCATCCAATACTTTTTATATTTTCCATTTTCTTCATATCCCACTAATAGTTTCTGCTCTTTTTCATCATAAATGAATGCATAACCTGAAAGTTTAGCTTGAGCATCTGGATTTCTCCTTCCAAAACTTCCTCCAATCACATCAATCAATTGGCAATCCATACTTCTTCGCTAAAGTCAAAAATCTCTCTCATCGTGTGCAGGCACCGCCATTACCACACCAGTTCCGTAATTGGCAAGCACATAATCTCCGATATAAATCGGCACTTTCTGATTATTGAAAGGATTAATAGCATAAGCGCCGGTGAAAACTCAGGTTTTTCTTTTTGTAGTTCAGTTCTTTCCAGTTGTGTTTTATGTGTTTCGCCTGTTCTTGATAGGCTTTTACGGTTTCTAGCTGTTCTGGAGTCGTGATTTTGTCCACCAAAGGATGCTCTGGAGCCATCACAACAAAGCTCATTCCAACAGTATCAAGTCTCGTAGTATAGACTTCAAAAGCAAGTTCTTCATGACGGATTGCTTTCGCTTCGCTCGCAACGACCTGCATTTTTGAATTGAGAACCTTCACTCTTTCCCAATCCAATTCCTTTCAAGCTCTTTCATAGATTCATCTCGCTCCAAGTTTTCAAGCCCATCAAGCAATCTCTGAGCATATTTCGTGATTCTCAAAACTCGCTGTCTCATTGGTTTTTGCTCCACTTCCTTCCACATCTTTCACATTTTCCATCATCCAGATCCTCGTTAGAAAGTCCCGTTTTACAGTGTGGACATCGGTTGATTGGCTTAAAATCTAAGTAAGCAAAGCCTTTCGTTATCCAAAAATAAACCTGATTTCTGATTCAGATTTTCCTTCTTTTAGTTTTTCTTCAGAGTTTCTGAGATCGGTTTTGCCTTTTCCTCTTTCTCATCATAATAGTGATTGTAAAAATTTGAGAAAAATCGCCTGCGTCCATTTGAAATATTTCGGATCCGCAGTGCTGAAGCTCCTTTCTCGGTCATAAGAAAATCCAATATTTTCCAGCTGTTTTGATATAAGTTTCTATGTTTTTCTGAGCTACAATCTGAGGTTTCATCTTATGCTCAATCGCATATTGCTCTGTCCCCACTCCAAAAAGTATCAAATCCCATCGGATGCAAGACATTGTAACCTTCAAGCATCTTTTTCCCTTGCGATCGTATCAGATGCGACATAGCCTTTGGGATGTCCGACATGAAGCCCAGCTCCACTGGGATAAGGAAACATATCAAGGATATAGAATTTTGGCTTATCTTTGCTTTCTAGGGTTTGATAGATTTTGGCTTCAGTTCGCTTCTTTTTGCCATTTTTCAGCAAGAGTGGTAATATCAATTAGCATACTATTTCACTAAAACTAGCTTTTAAATGAGAGTTTAGAACAAAAATTGCAAGCGTTTCTTCGTCTTAATGCATAAACTCCTAATATTTTATACCCCCAATAACGAATATTCTTGAAAAACTTTTATCAATTGATTATCATGTATTAAAATGATTAAGCTGATTTTTCATAAAGTTTATTGAAGAAAAAGATATAAAAATCAGAATTTATAACTTTGGTTTCCCACTTAGATGCTTTCTTATAAAAATATTTTTCCACACTTTTTATTAGTTATCTACTGCTTACTATTCATAGTATGTGCAATTCATCCTTATAATAGAGCCAGTGCGATTTACAGAAAATTTACCTGTCGTAGTAGTGGTACTCTTCCTCGTTTGCACGTTTAATAAATGAAAATTTTTCGAATAGCTCCTATTTCTTGATGAGTTTCTGGATCATCTTGCATACTATAGGAGGACACTATACGTTCGAACTCGTTCCTTTGAAAGCATAAATCAGCTTTTTGGTTGGGCAAGGAATATGTACGACAGGATAGCCTCACTTCATGATTGGGCTTTATGCGTTCCCTATTATGGAATACCTCTGGAGGTCAAAAAGCAATACAGCAAAAATGGCTTTTATATACTTTCGGTATCTGTAGCATTCTTGCTATCGCCGGAGCTTATGAAAATTTTTGAGTGGCGATTTGCATTATTGCAGATCCAAAAGCTGGACTTGCTGTTCTTGGATCTAAGGAGACATCCGAGATGCTCAGAAGGATATGCTGATGGATACCTTGGGTGCAACATTAGCAATATTCCTTTTTATTATAAAGGGAGATTTTTATCAACAGAAAAAGACTGACTAATGCACGAAGACGAGCTCCTTTCAAGTTATAACTATGAACTTCCAGAATCACATATTGCTCAGGTTCCAAGTATTCCTGCCCACTCCGCAAAAATGATGGTCTGCTCGATCAATCAAAAGGGCGATTGTAAAACTAAAGATCGATGATTTAACAGAAAGTTTAAATGACAACTATCTTCTTTTCTCAATAGAACGAAGGTCTTTAAAGCAAGAATTCCTCTACATAAGGTGAAAATTATCAGAAAAAGCGGAAAAGAAATTCAGCTTTTAGAAGGAGAAATCTTTGTTTATGCCATCCAAAGCCAAACTGAGTTTGAATGTTTTAGTTTCTGATAGCAAAAATTTCAAACCAGGAACAAAAATTCTTTTTAATTCGACCACAACACTCCATTCTTTACATTTTACAGAAAATGGGATTCTCTTTAAAATAGAAAGGAGATCAGATTTTTCATTTCTGGAAAAGATCGGAGAGATGCCTCCCGCCCTATATTAGCTATGAAAAAGAAAGGAAAAACGATACCAAACTTTCTTTGCTGAGGAGATCGGTTCTGCTGCTCACGACAGCCTCTTCACTTCACTCCAGAACTTGTAAGAAAATTAGAAGAGAAAAAGTCTGATTTCAATATCTTTGTTTGCATGTAGGGACTAGGAACATTTAAACCGATCTATGAAGAACACATTGCAGATCAAAAGTTACATTTTTGAACCGATGCTCTTGGATATGCAAATTTGGAAAAGCAATTGCTGATGCAAGCAGGGAAAAATCTTTCTCCCAGTAGGAACCACAATGATTAGGTATCTGGAATCTTTACCCTATATTTGGAAATTCTTAAAAAGAAAAATCTGACTTTCCTGATTGATCCTACAACAAAAGATCGGCGAGATCAGTTAACAGCTACAATTGATGAAACACTAGTAGATGAATTCATACCAGAACAAGAAATATCTGATCTCAAAAATATAATAGTAATCAAAACCAGACTTTTTATCAGACCAGCGAATTCCTTTCTATCTAACCGACGAGTTGATTACCAATTTTTCATCTACCAAAGTCTTCATTAATGATGCTAATTTCTGCTTTTATAGGAAGAAAAACCTCCTGAAATGCTATCAAAGAGGCCATTGATAAAAATTACAAATTTTATAGTTTCTGAGATTGAATGTGGATAAAAAGAAGCTTAATTATCGTTTTCTAAATTTTTAAGAGACTCTGATTTGTAGCTTTCGTAACATCTGATGAAAAGGAAAGCTTGTTTTCCATCCTCCTTTTGAGCGTTTAGTTGTTTAAAGACTTGTCTATAGACATCTCCTCACTTCTATTTGAAAAATCATAGTTCTCATACCAACAATAAATTTGAACAATCAAAAAGTAAACTTTCCTATGGTCCTTCCCGTTTCATCTGAAAGTAAAAATGTTTCAGAAATAAGACGTCCTTTCTTATCTTTTTCAGGAAGAAAAACTTTACAAAGTTCAAACTCCTCCCCATTGACTTCAAATATCACCTCTTTCCAGCATGAAGATAACTGTTCTGCAGAAAAGATGGAACTTGAATATCTTTCTCCTTTCCCTGTAAAAGACGACCAAATGTTGCTTTTTAAGTTCATGTATAATAATAATTATTTAATAAAACACTATATTCTACAAAGCTTCTCCTCTTCAGAGTTCAAGAAGTCGGAATATTCTGATTTTTGTATTTGATCAGCAATAAACTCCTCTTTACCTTTATTGAATTCTTTTTCTGTAATTCTAAGAGTTCATCAGCCCTTTCATCAATTTCCTTTTCTACTTTTTCAATGGTCGCCTTGAGTTCTTCAGATTTATTGTAAACATTTTGATACCCTCAAATATCCCTTTTTGCCTGAAGAGCGACCATATCCCTTTTAGAAGTTTTCGTAGATATCAAAAATACTGATTGTAGGCTTCTATCTCTGTCTTGAGTTTAGCTTTTTCCTGTTTAATTTCTAGCTGAATTTCTCCAGATTGATATTTATCAGCAGCTGAAGTACAGCTCGTCATAGAATTGAGCAAAAAGCGGAGGTCACAGCAACAACAAACGTTCTTCCTCTCCTGTTCACCGCTTCTGTAAACCTCTTTCAAATTTCTTTAACGTTTGGCATATTTCCCTAGTAAAAATTAAAAGTCTGACTTATTGATTTGGATGATCCTTTTCCAAAGGGTATTAAGATAATGAACAAAAGAATTTTCTATTATCTCCCGCCTCGATCGTTGGAAATTTTCGATCCATCGTACTTACAATAGGAAGCAAATTCTCATCACAACCTTTTTGTCAATCATGTTTATTAAAGACTAAGCTCTCTGCTCATTTCCAGAGCTGACTAGCACCCTCTGCTAGAGCGAATGGTCGGTGCTCTTGATTCTTTTTCGTATAGTCTGGGACCTCCGACCACGAATCAGCTTTTCAGTTTATTAACAAAAAGGATGGTCTGCATTGCCTCTTTTTAGCGATCCAAAAGAAATCTCTCTACCAGAAGCATCCTTAAATCAAGGAATCGTCTTCATCTTAGGATCAAGAGCAGTTCTTTACCATGAGAAGCAAGTTTATTTTTCCATCTGATTGAGCCTCGAGTTTAAGTCCTGCATTTTCTGCGCTTCATCTAAACTCATCGTACGCATTCAAAATTTCTTGCTTTTCTACTAAACTAAGATTAAGAGCATCAAGTGCTTTTGACTCTTTGGTTTCTAGGAGCAAAATTCCTTCAGTTTGCATAGCTCTAAAATCAGATTCAGAGCTCTTTTGCATTCATTCTTTTTCAAATTCAACTTCCTTTCCAGAAGCAATCCTAAGCTTATTCTGTGCCTTAAATCTTTCCATTCTTGTCTATTTTTAGCTGCCATCTCCAAACGAGCATCTAAAGTCAGATTTGCATTATTTGGATTATGAAGATCTGCAGCATTCAAATTAAGATTAGAAGCCCAGCATTGATCATATCTCTTCCTGTCTGAGGATCCAAGAGTTCATCAATCGTAGAAATTTGACCGTTAATCGTAGTAACCTGCTGAGTATCATTTGCCTGTTGAGCAAGAAGAAGTCTATTCTGAGTGAGAAACTCCTTAAAGCCTGAAGATCTATCGTTTCTACAGTTCAGGTTTTTGAGCTATACTGCGCAAGTTCAGAATAAGGAACTCAAAGAGTGCAAACTGCAAACCTGATTGCTTTACTCAAAGTTGTTCTTCTGGATCAAGACTCTTATACGTTTCCTCATTTCGTGGTGTTTTTCCAGTAGTAAGTAAAGTATTAAGCAGATCCATCGGTCACTTTCAGTCAGAGCCTGAGAACCAACAGTAATTCAAAAAGTCCCGCTGCTAAAGTTCAAATTCTTCCAAGAGAAAAAATCAAAGCTCCTATTTCCTTCCTATCTTTCTTGGTAAAAAGCCATCTTGATCCCAACAATCGCAGCAACACTTGCTGCAACTCAAAGAATTCCTACAGCAGAACTAGCCTGATTTTTATTCATCTTAGTATTGTTAGTAATCCAGTCTACAATCCATGGAGTTTTTATTAGAACAAGTAGCAAGATAATTAACCGCATTTTTGACCAGAAGAGCAAACTGTTTCAGTCATGACAAGTACTGGTTCTGATTGTCATGGCATAAGAAGTTGAACTGCTCCATTACTTCTAAGTTGTGCAAGATTATCACAAAGCTTTCAGATAAAAGGTCTCTCATTAAGAAATGCAATCGGAGTATCTATATATTGCCCACTCTCTAGAGCTTGATTAATTCCCTCAAGAGTATTTGCCGCCGAATAATTATAATTATTATGATTTTTAATCCTAAGTTGTTTCTCAAGTTCATGAAGTTTTTGAGTTTCTTTTTAGCCTCTCTCTTTTAATCTCCTCTTTAAGTCTAGAAACTTCATCCTGAGTAAACTATCTGTTATCAACTAGTTCAGTTCTACTCGGAGTCTTCCAATTCAACCTTGAGTAGAAGAACGAAGTTGATTGGATCTGTTCAAGCATTGCAAGCTGACTTGAAGAAATTACATAACTTCCAGTGGCATTCATTTTAAGAGAATTATTTACCCTTGCAAAAGGTTTACCAATGTATCATATTTTTGTTGCTCTGTAAGTTCTGACTGAACTGGAGTTACTTCTGGTTGAGTTAAAAGCTGTTTCTGATTGAGTTAAAATTGCTTCTGGTTGAATTGATGTTGGTTTTGACTCAGCTGGAATTGTTTCTGACTGAGTTGGAGTTACTTCTGATTGAGTTGATGTTGTTTCTGGCTGAGTTGGAACTGAAGTTGTTTTTACTTCCTGAGTTATTTCTTGCTTTTTGTTCAGTTTCTTTTTGGGATTCAACTTGAATTTGATCTGAACTTCTTTCACCAATAGCTGAAGAAATCCTAGTTGGGGGAATAGTTACTCCTTCCACAGATTGTGCTTGTTCATTGAGTTTTTATTGAGTCTTTTTAAATCATCAATCTCTTTGATTTGTTTTTGCTATTTGAGCTTCATAATCCGCAATTGTAGATTTTAAATTCTCCATTTCTCCAAGCAAGCTATCAACAAGTTCCTTGATTTTCTCTTGATTCTCTTTCTTATCAGAATCTAGCTTACTTTTGCGCAGCATTTAATGTATCCTGTGTAGAAAATAATTTATCCCTAGTATCTTTTAAATCTAAATTGGACCTTTTGAGCCTTTAAAAATCAATTTTGAGTATCAACTCCTGCCATGATAATAGCACAAAATATAAAAATTCTCACCTCAATTATAGCCATAAAAAATAGTCATCTGACTTTCTAAAGAATAAAATTATTTTAGTACTTTTTACCATATAAGTTCCCTCTAGTTCATAACCCTGCTTGCGATAGTACTCCCTCACTCCAACTCCAGAAATCACAGACAGCTTTGAAAAGTCTGATTTTTGAGCGATTTTTCTGCAGTTTCAAGGAGCTGCTTTCCAAGTCCGCTATGTTGGACTTTCTGCCCGCTTTCCTCTTGTGTTTTCAAACTCTGCAAAGAACCATAGACATGAGCTCTCTAATCAAAGCCGTTTCCAAGCCCTAGTCACTGCGACATCTAGCCTTTCCTCAAGTTTTGGTAAAAGAAGTCTCGTAAATCATAAAGATAGCCAAGTTCATCTTCATAACTGATGAAATATTCTTGTCCAACCGAACTTTCATAGCTCTCACAACCAAATTCAGAACTTCAGTTTTTCTTTTTATTCCTTACCTCTCTACTTCTCGTATCAAGGCTCACAGAAAATGACGAAAACTTGAAAGCTCAGGTATTTTACCAAGAAGGTAGGTTTGAAAAATCACCCAAAGTGAGAAGCTCTAGAACCGATAATCTTCTCAAAAACTCCTCTTCATCAGTAAAAACTTGCAAATCCGCATAAAGCCTGCGATAAAAACAGAACGAAAATCTGCATCAGCTTTTTGATACTTTTTCAGAAGTTTCTCGTGCATCAGCTGGGAAGATTCGTAACATTAGAACCTGCACTAGTTTTCCGTAGCAGGAATATCACGAATCAGCCTCTTAATCCTCGTATAGGGCGGAATAATCTCACGAGAGTCGTCTCAATAACCTCACTAATCTCCCTCTGTCGTGATCGGCTGATACTTGCCTTGCTGATGCAGCTCATCACAGTTCCGTTTGCGGAATTACCGAAGTTGGATAAAACTTAATCTCATCAGGCTTGAGGTAAGGATTGGTATATACATCACAAAAGTCTGAATATCCTTTTTCCAGCGTAGGAACCGTAAAGCCCCGGCATAATATGGATAGAAAACTTGAACGCATATTGCCTGAGCTTATGAAGTGCCTTTTTCTACCTCTGCCAAGATGATGTCCTCTTTTATTCAAATCCAAAAACTACATCATCGGTGAGACTGCACGCCCATTTCAATTCTTGTTACACCCATCGCCCTCCAATCGCTACAGTTCTGATCGGTCACAAATTCAGGTCTGGTTTCTATGGTCAGTCCGATGATTCTGTGCTGTGCGGTTTCGTTAATCTGTATCGCTTCTTCTAAAGAAGGAGAAAGCTGAATCTGACCTTGGTTCGTAATCTCAAAAGCATATTTCCAATCCGCAGTTCCTATCAGATTTTTGATTTCTAAAGCTCAAAAAGTATTGCAAAGCGTCATACAGCTGCTTGATAAAATCAATTTTTATAGTCCCTCGGATAGAAATCCCAAGTCCCACCAAGCACAATCATTTCAATCTTATCAGTTTTATGCCCAGTCTGCTGGAAGAGTAGAGCCTATTGTGAACCTGCTTTGAGCGGATCAAACTGGTTGAGAAAAGCCCTCATCGCCCCCGGTTCAGACTTGATATAACTCTTTGGCATCTCAGGATCATTCGGACAGAAAATACACCTTGAAGGACAAGGGAAAGCTTGGTCAAAACTTGAATCAGGGACGATCCCTGAAAGCGAACGAATCGCTCTTTTACGCAGCAAAAGCTCAAAATCAGCATTCTTTTTCTATTTTCCCTTGCTCCAAAAAGCAGGAAATATGCTTGGAGAATCTGTGATTTACTCAGGAGGGTGCTTAAAGTCAAAGATGACTTTAGCAAAAAGCTCTCTGGGCATCCTTCAAGGATTCAGAGTCAGATTTTTTTCTTGTAAAAGATTGAGAACGAGAGCGTCATACTGCATAATTACGAGGGCATTACAAACGAGATTAAACAGCTCATAGTATACAAAGAACACACGAAAAACAAGAATAAAGTTTTTCCTTACTTATTCATCATTATAATAAAAACACAGCACTTATAGCCGTGTTCTTATAATTATCCATCTCTCTACTTCACAAGCAAATATCCCTGAAGATACCTCTCAAGAACAATCTTCCATCCTCTCACTTCTCTCCTTCAAGATGATAAATAATTAAACGATAATCTCCTTGATCAATAATAAAAGGCTTTCAATCCTTACTAAATCACTCTTTTCCCTTTGTAGACTGAAGATAGATATCTTCAAGATAAGGCGTAAGATCCAAGGATTTTCTTTCTCCTGAAATGGTATAGCTCAACTTATTATTTGTTATACGAGGATCAAGCCAATTCATTTTCATAGATTTTAGCATAGCCGTCTGTGACGATTCCTTCTTTTTCAAAGAAATCATAAAGGACTGAAAGACTAAATGAGATTTTTAGATTCCTCTTCATCCTCCCAAGTTCCATAATAGTCCTGTGCTCCGAGATAACTACAAACTTCATAACCATAGGACCAAGCACTCGCCCCCTGAGTACTGGTTGTTGAAAAGCACTTGATTCCGCTGCTGGTAAGGGAAGGTTCTTACGAAATCTGAAATCGTTTCCGCAAGCTGATCTGCCATCGCTCCTGTAAGATCTTTCAACGCATGAAGCGGAAGAGCAAGCTGTTCTCTAGCGAGCATCGTTTCAATACGACTTTTCTGAGCAAAAGAAAGCTACATTTCTTGCACTGAGAGGACCATAAAGAGTGAAAGCAAAGTCAGCCCAAAGAGTAAAGAAATAAAAAGTCTGATTCTATACTTGGAAAAGAACAGTGCCAAAGCAGAAAATCCAACCACAAAGAGAATAAATAAGGCTACAAAAATATCTATTGATCGTGATTCCATATTGGTTGATCCTGATTCCCAAAGCCCCAATCATCATCAGCGCCACCAAGATAAAAACTCATGAAAAGCACCCTTTGAATCCAGTGAAAAATTTCGTCTGCTCCGGAAAAAGTAAAGTAATAAGTCAGCATTCCCAAAACAAAATAACCCGTTCCTAGCCAAATAATAATTCCCTTTGGTCGCATCCCAGTAATCAAATTTTTCAGTCCATAAGCGACAAAAATCAGAAGATACACCAACGCAAGCGGAAGAAAAATATAGCTTCCAAAAATCCTCATCAGACGCGTAGAAAGAAGTTCAAAATCTGTTTTACTTCCTTTGGAGCTCCACCACCACGAAAGTATAGTGATTAAGCATAAAGCTTCCTGCAAGAAAAGATTAAACTAAAAACTCCAAAATACTGATACCACTCTCGCCTAAAAAGCACATCAAATAGCGCATTTATAGAACCGATCGCAGCAGATAATCCTCCCCACACAATTAAACCTGCCAAAAGACCAAATCCGATTGCATGAAGCCAACTCGTCCATGAAAACCAGATTTTATTTTTCTTTACTCTTGAAAATCAAGCAATAAGCGTCAAAATCCCCAGCATAAAAAGAGGAATATTCGAGATAGAGCAAATTTTCAGCATAGCCTGGAGTAGTACTCATCCTACTAAGCATCCAGTCATAGCCTCCAATAAACAGCAGTGAAAAAATCTGAATTCCTCGGCTGAAAAGATTAATTTTCTTTTCATTTCCCTCAGCATGGAGCATAAGCAAAGGTCCTGCCAAACTCAGCAAAAATCCTAGAAATCCAGCAAAAAGAGTTTCCAGGTATCATCCCCTGTCCAAGAGGTATTTACGAGATAGAATCCATATCCTGTCAAAAACAAGGATCAAATGAGCAATTGGAAAGGTTTTGAGTGCAACAATCAATTTCCAAAGAAACGAGTAAATTTTTCCATGAAAAGATAATAAAAAAATAAAATCACTCATAATGATGAAGATTCTCGGAGAAAAATCAAGAAGAAAAAACTGCCTTATAATAAAGATCAGCTTTCTATATCTTTTAGGCTCTTAAACTTGCTCCTGTTGCTTCTACTTTCTTAATTGCTGATTGCATTACAGTATTGATCGCATCAGTTGTCATCGTCCCATCTCCCTTAATTTTTAATCTGAACAGAAACGGATTTTTCCCCTTCTCCAAGATTTTCCCTTGATAAAGATCAAAAACCCTGATCTCATCGATTTCTTTCATCTTCTGAAGTGTAGTAATAACCTGTTCAAAAAGTTTCCTTAGCAGAAACAACGAGATGAAAGATCTCTCAAACAATCTGATCTTGCAAAGTTTCATAATCTTTTTCATTAGAGGTCTGATGAACAAAGGTTTTGAGAAGCTCAAGATTAAGTTCCAAGACACAAAAGCTGAGCCGTCTCAGGAAAACTTCATTGTCTTCATTACAAGCGGATGAAGTGTCGCAATCATTCAATTTCAAGAGGAGTTGCTCCATTTCTAAGAATCAATTTTTGCCCTGCTTTTTAGGATGAAAATGAGATAAATCTGATTTCTCCAAACTTAATTTTCCTTAATTCACAGTTTAGCGATAAGCTTCTGAATAACTGTTTTTACTTTTAAAACCGGATCGTCTGACCAGGAATTCAAAGCCTTTTTCATATCGACAAGCTCCGAGATGAAGTTCCTCACAGAAATGTTCTTGTGCATATCTCGGATCCAAATGATGAGCATAAAGCGCATCACCTCTTTTCGAACTTTCCCAAGATCAAAAAGCTTAAAGTCATCAAAGAATTTACTATTTTTTTGCACAAATGCTAAGCAAATTATAACTCATCTCATCTCAAATAAAGGAACTCTGGATTAAGAGGAGTTTGCTAATGTATAAAGGGAAGAAGTATCCTTTCCAAAAAGTTTTAATTTGCTGTTCACTAACTCGAGGATAAGTTTCTACCTGATCAAAATGAAATTCTTTAACCATCATTTCTTCGATCTCTCTCAAAAATACCAACCCCTTCACTAAAAGGTTGTGCTTTCGTTTCTGCAAGTAAAAGGTTGAGCGTTGATCTTTTCATATCCCCAAATTCTTGCAATTTCCTCGGCAATATCTTCCTGAATAAGAATGTCTTCAGGTCCTCTCAAAGAGGAACAATAACCTGATTGGAAAAAGATCAAATCCAAGATTTTTCAAAATCATTTTGAGCTTTTTCTTCAAAATTTTCTTGTTCTTCACCAAAAATAAGAGATTCCATCTGCTTCCATGAAACTTCAATCTGTTTTTAGCTAAAGGGAGTTCAAATCTGATTTAATATAAGAAGCAATCCCAGCGATTTCATAATGTCCGAGATCTTTGGCATAAAATTTCAACTCCTCCAAAAAACAAGAGCAAAGCATACAAACTAAAAGCAGGAGAAATATTTTTCTCAAATCTAAGCTCTGCATCAGTTCTCAGTCCAAGTCTAGTTCCTGTCTTTTCTCACTACTACTGGATCAAAGTTTGCAAGCTCTACAATAATATTCTTCGTTGTATCAGAAATTCAACTTTCTAGACCTCAAATAACTCCAGCCAAAGCAAGCACTTTCTCATCATCAGCGATCACAAGATCTCGTCGCTTTTTAAGCTATGAACCGTTCCAAAAAGATCCGTAAATACTTCTCCCTCCTGAGCATCTCTCACACTAATAGCTCCTTTGATTTTATCCGCATCAAAAAACAATGGATAGGCAATCCAGAAATATTCATAAAGAGATTCGAAAAAAATCTACCCAATTATTGATCGGATTACCTCCAAGATCAAGGAGTTGTAAACGAGATCTGATTTTTAATCTCAATATTATTAATTCCAAGAGCAATATAAGTATTAACTGCATTAGAAAGCCCCTTTACTTCACGATTAAGAGGCTTCTCGGTATGTTGAAGTACATCCAAAAATATTAGTATCACGGAAAGTCTCCATCCGAGTCTTGATCCCATTAAATCTTTTTGACTCTCAGGATAGATTGCATTAAGCTCCACCGCAAAGTTCAAAAATGCCCAGTCAAATCCGGCCTATTCGTCAAACTTTTACTATCTACTTCAAGAACCGTTGCTTCTAACCATGGAAATTTATCACCTAATGGCATTCCAAGATCATCATCAGAAACCTCCACATCCTGAGCCAAATCCCAGATCCAATGCGTTTCTTTATCTTCATCAATTCCAAGTTCTCCTTTAGAACAAATCATTCCTTCCGAATCAACACCTCTCATAGGCCTTTTTGCAATCGTCATTCCTGCTTCAGGAAAAGGTGTCCCAACCAAAGCTGCTGCTACGAAAATTCCTTCTGCAACATTCGTCCCTCAGCAAATAATTTGGAAGTTCCCTTTATCTCCACAGTTAACCTGACAAACATTAAGTTTATCAGCATCAGGATGCTTAACAAAAGATTCAATTTTTCCAATAACAATCGTCTTAGGAATAAGCCTGGTCTTAACCTCCTCAATTTCACAAGTTTTGAGGATTAGGTTTTGAGCAAGTTCTTCAGGAGAAGTATCCACTGAAAGATATTTTTGAGCATTGACAAATGATATTTCATAATAAGTTTTTAGAGAAGAATAAAAACACGGGTAAAAGTGTACTAATTTTATATTTCACTACAAGAGAAAATCTGATTTTTATTTTGCAGGAGCTAATCCAACTACAAATTCTCCTTTAACTATAATCCTTTTTGCGAGAAACTTTTTTGCTTTAATTCAGAGAAATCATAGGTTCTATGCTCTTCAAAAAGCTTACTAATCTCTCTTGCAATGCTAACTTTTTCCAACAAATCAAAGCTGATCCAACTCAGAAATCAGTTTTTCCATCCTATGAACCGACTCATAGTTGGAATTTCGCTGAGCATAGCATCTTTTTAGAGCGGTCTGCCTCCTTTTTCTGTGGAAGGAAGCCAAGATAACGAAAAAGATGAGGTATCAAATCCTGCTCAAACTACCGCAGGAATGAGAGCATTTGCACCAGGGAGGATCGTATAAGGAAGATGCTCTTCATTGCATAATTGAATCAGCAACTTTCAAGGGTCAGAAAGTCCAGGAGTTCCTGCATCAGAGAGCATTCAGACTTCATGTTCTTTCATGAGCTTCAAATAATAGGCTACTTTCCTTTATCAGTAAAAACTCGTAAAGCGAATAAAAACTGCTTTTCTTGATAAGGAATATCATACATGGCAAGGAGCTTTTTCGTTGTCCTCTGTATCTTCACAGATAAGAATTGGCAATTCTTTCATTAATCTCAAAGATCTAAAGACTAATATCTTCCTTATTTCAGATCAGCGTAGGAATAAAATAAAAGCATTGATTTAGTAAGAATAAGAAAACAAAAATCTGACTTCAGTGTAGAGATTTCCTCGGAATTTACAAAGTAAAATATGTCTAATCAAAAATTTCGTGTTTCACTTGATTTTCTTTTTCATACAACACAAGTAAAATAATTTTTATTTATTTTTAGAATGAAAGATATGGAAACTTGGATTTATGCTATTACGAGTGCTGTCATCATCTCAATTGCTCTCACTTGTAGGAATTCTTTTCTTAGGATTTCAAAAAAACACTTAATCAAAAACTCATGGTAAGCTTTTGTTTCTTTTTGCTGCTGCCAGTATGCTAGGAAATGCCTTTTTACATTTTTACCTGAACTTATAGAACATCAAGAACTGTCAGCCGAGGCAATAGGATTATGGATTATCGGAGGTGTCTTAATAGGGACTTATCACTGAAAAACTTCTCCACTGGAATCACTGTCATCATGGGAACGACAAGACTCACCATCACGCTTTTTGCACAGATGAGTTTGGTAGGAGATTTTGTCCATAATTTAATTGATGGAATGGTCATTGGAGCCAGCTTTTTAATTTCAGTTCCTGCAGGAATTGGTACTTCCCTAGCAATCCTCCTCCACGAGATTCCACAAGAAATTGGAGATTTTGCAGTGCTTCTTCATGGTGGATATAGCAAAGAAAAGAGCGTTGTTGTTGAACTTCTTGACTGCTCTTAGTGCTGTCATTGAGTAATAATCACATTAAGTATCGGACATTTTTGCTCATGAATTTCAGCATGTTCTTGTTCCAATAGCCCTCGGAATGTTTGTATATATCGCAGGAACAGACTTAATCCTGAAATCAACAAACACAATGAAGACAGAAAATTCTCAGCAATTCAAGTCCTCATCTTCATTGCTGGAGTAGCATTAATGTTCTTCCTCTCAGGAATTGCAGAACATAGTCACTAAAAAGAGCTTCTTATCTTCCAAGAAGCTAATACTTACATTTTTGATATCACCCATTTAATCACTTCTGCTAAATCTGAGTTTTCAAGATTTTCAGGATAAGTTGAAAGTACTGACTTGACTTGCTGACCATCATAACCAAGGTTCTGAAGAGACTTCACTACCGACTTAAACAGTTTCTGATTCTGATCTACTCCAAAAGCTTCGAGAAGCTTAAAACTTCACTTAAGTTCCAAAAATGATTTTCTTCGCAAGTTTCGGTCCAATGCCAGGAATGCTTTTAGAAAAAGCTTAGTATCCAACTGTTCAATGGCTCTTGCAAGCTCCTCAACTGGAATTTGAACGATCTGAAAAGCCGTTTTTGGACCGACTCCAGAAATTTTCAGCATCTGCTCAAAGGACTCCTTTTTGCTCAAAAAGTATCAAAAGCAAAAATAAAAACTGACTTCTTTTTGTTCATCCAAATAGGGATAAAGGAAAAATCCCCTCGTTTTTGCTCCCTGCATAATTCACCTGGATTCAGAAACTTGGATTAACAAGAAAGGATTCAGATTTTATTTTTGAGTGCTCCGTAAAAATAATGAAACATAAGCTAAGAAAGAGGAAAATAAAAATAATAAGTATTCCGTTATATTAAAAGTAATGTTTCTGATATCAACTATCTCTATAAAGAAAAAGAATAGATAAGCTAATGCAGTATAGGAATCTTTTTGTTTGAAATCAAATCCAAAAACTATACTGCTTGGCTCATTTATCTTATTTTTATCAAAAATGCATCTTGTAAACGACATTCCGACTTTTGTAGACGAAAAAGGTTATTTCAATGTGGTCATTGATGTTCCTAGAGGTTCTAATAACAAATATGAATACGACCATCATCTTGGTTGTTTTTAGACTTGATCGCGTGATTCATAGTAGTATGTATTATCCAGTAGATTATGGTTTTATTCCTCAAACGCTTTCTGAAGATGGCGATCCTTGTGATGTCTGCCTTTTAACGACCAACCCTGACCTTTACCGGATGCTTGCAGTCAAAGCAAGACCAATTGGAATTCTCTATACTTCCGATAATGCTGGAGACGACCCAAAGATTATTGCAGTTCCTACATGAGATGTAGATCCAAGATGGGATGAAATTCATCATATTGATGATCTAGGGCATCACATGAAAGAAGAGCTCTTCACAATTTTTCAAGCAGATTAAATTCCTTGAGCATGAAAAGTATGATAAAGTAGAGGTAAGGGGATTTGGAAGTATCTTAGAAGCACAACAAGAGATCATTACTTCTATGAACAGATTTTTGAAACTCAGCATCAAAAACTAATCTTTAATTCTTTCTTATAGCTATGACGCTAAAAAAAGAAGAAAACGGACTACAAAAGAGTCTTTCAGTTCGCCTTTACGACCTATCGTCAATTTCCTTGGCTTGCGATTGGGAGTCTTTTAACTAGGATCTGTGCCACAATTAGTGTTCTCATTCCTCCTATATTTTACAAAGAGATTATTGATATCCTATCCTCATCAACAGGGATCACCAATGAACTAAGTCTGAATGCTATTGGAGTGCTGATGATTATTTTATGGATCAAAATAGCTAGTTTTTATTGTTTTATAGACTGTACGATTTTTGGGCAATAGCACTTGAAATGAATATTCAAGAGTGGATCAATAATTTTCTACAAAAACTACAGTACCACTCCTACAAATTCTTTTCTGAAAACATGAGCTGATCTCTAATCAGTAAATTTAGAAAAAGGAGTTTCTGCATTTGAAAAATTGAGCGATATTTTTCATGGCAAATTCTTTCCTTTCATAACCAATGTGACTATTATTTTAATAATTATAGGGGTGCAAAATATCTGGATCAGTACTTGAATTTTTATAGTTATTTTGATTTTTACACGATTACAATATGTGCTCTATAGGTATATCCATCCTTATCAAGAAAAAGCAAATGCCCTAGATAGCGAGCAAGGAGGGCTGCTTTCTGACTTGATTATCAATAACTATACTATCAAACTTTTTGCTTCAGAGGAAAAGAGAGAGAAAAATATGCAAAACTGAATTACGATACTGCTCATGCTAGGAAGATTCAATATCATAAATCTATTTGGATTTGGGGAAGTTCTGCTGCTATTTGAATTATTCTAGAAGTAGGAATCATGTATCTTGCTATTCGTATGTGGGGAAATGGAACAATCTCTCTAGGAATGATAGTACTCCTCCAAACCTACATTTTGAGGGCTGATTGGCTTCCCTCTGGGAGTTGGGCAAACACTTCGTCATACCTTCATTGCCATAAGCGAAGCTTCTGAAAATCCTAGGAATCATTGATACTCCACATGAAATCCAAGATAAAAGTAATAAAAAGCTGAAAGTAAAACAGGGAGAAATTCGCTTTGAAGGGATAGATTTCAGCTACGGAGAAAACCAAATTTTCAACGATTTGAAACTCCGTATCAAAACCTAGTCAAAGAGTAGCCCTCGTCGGAGAATCTGGAAGCGGGAAAACCACGATCACCAAGCTTCTATTTAGGCTTTATGATATTCAAAAAGGGAAATTCTGATTGATGATCAAAATATCGCTGAAGTTACGCAAGAATCTTTAAGATCCGCAATGTCTATGATTCCTCAGGATCCGATTCTCTTCCACCGTTCCATCAGAGAAAATATCGCTTATGGAAAGCCAAATGCGAGTGATGAGGAAATTATCGCCGCTGCGAAAATGGCAAGGTGTCACCAGTTTATTTCTCATCTCAAAGATGGCTATGAAACCTTAGTTGGAGAGAGGAATCAAACTTTCAGGAGGGGAAAGGCAGAGAGTAGCGATTGCAAGAGCGATTTTGGAAAATAAACAGATCATCGTCATGGATGAAGCAACTTCAGCACTAGATAGTGAGTCAGAATTTTTGATTCAAGAAGCGATGGAAGAGCTGATGAAGCATAAAAACGGTATTGATTATCGCCCATAGACTCTCTACGATTATGAAAATGGATGAAATCATCGTGATGGATCAGGGAAAGGTCGTTGAAAAAGGAAGCCACAAAGAGCTCCTTGCAAAACCGGAAGGAATCTATAAAAACTACGAGACATTCAGTCTGGAGGATTTATTGCTTTAGAACATTAGAAATGCGAACATTAGGGGTTTGATGTGGATTTTTGATTCTCATTGCAGGATTACTTTTGAAAGATTATTTGAAAAAGAGACCTGAACTCATTCCGCTTTCAGTCTTCATTCCTTGTTATAATGATGCGAAAGCATTGAAACAACGATCAAAAAGCCTTTATGCGAGCTATCCTAAAGAACTTCTTGAAGTTTTTATTATCAATGATAAAAGTACAGATTCTTCTCTTGAAATCCTTCAAAAGCTTAATAAAACTTACCCTTTCCATTTTCCTCAATAACGAAAAGAACCTTGGGAAATCTGCAACCCTGAATCAAGCTAGCTTAAAAGCAAGTCACGAAACATTCCTTATTCTTGATGCAGATATGGAAATCAATAAAAATCTCGTAGAAATGCTTAGAAGAAAAAAACAGGTAAGGTTGTTGCAGTGTCCTGCCCTTATCTTCCTCTAAATAAAGGATTTCGAGCAACCATGCAAGCTATAGAATATGTAATGATGAGTTTCCTCCAAGCATCTTACAATATTCAAGGAGCAATCGGAATTTGGGGTGGTTGCATTTTAGTAGACAAAAAGCCATTCCTAGAGGTGGGACAGTTTTCTCATCAGGCAATCATTGAAGATATGGACCTCGCTTTCAAACTTACCAAATCTGGTTACAAAGTAGAACAAGCATTAATTCCTGTAAAAACCTATGTTCCAGACACCTTTAAATCTCGACGAAACCAAAAATCAGACGAGGATCTGGAGGAACACAATGCTTCATAAAAATATTGGAACGTTTGGATAAAAATCCACTTCATATCCTATTTCTCTCATGTGTCTGAGCATTGGGGCTTCTGCATGGAGCTTTGTAAAAAGATTGGCTAATCATCGAGCCAATACTGGAAATTTCTCATTCTTGGACAAATATTTTCTTTGTATTAAGTCCTAAATGGCGAGCAATTACCCTTTTTACTAAACTCTGATTTACGCTTTTTCGCTCCTCTTTATGTCATTCCTTTGATCAAAAACTGGAAAGAAAGCTGGAAAATCCTTTTTGGTCATTCCATTTTCATTGATCTATATTCCTCTTTTTCTTTTTGTAAATGTGATAGCAGCGATCAAAATGCTCTTTTATTTACAAAAAAGCTTGAACACTGAAAAACAAGAGGACGATAATGTAGATTTTTAATCATTACTATGATGAAAACCTAGGGCACTGCCTATTTTAATGCTTGTGATCTCCATTATAATATTGTGGGTGCTTTTTCTGACAAGAGGAAAACAATTTTACTCTAAAAATATCTAAAAATTTTTGCAGGCGTATTTTTGATGCTTGCGCGACCATTTGTCGTCATGTTTATCAACGATTTGTTAAAAAGGAGGTATAGCATTGATCTTCTTTGAGAAGGAGAGGAAGGAGGAGAACTTGATGAACTATCACAACAAACACTCTTTTTCTCCCTATTTTTCTTTATTTTGTATGGTATTTTCTCATAAAAAGAAGGCGAGATGGCATTCCTATAGAAGCTCAAGAGAAAAATAAGATGGCAGGGTATCAAAAATTTAAAAAAATTGGATTATTGGGCTATTTATTTCATTATTGATCTTAATTTGGTTTCTTATAAAAAATAATAAATCCTCAAAACAACAAACCCATTTTTGCTATAAGAAGAAAAATAGTAATTTTTATGGATACTTATTATCTTTGTTTTCTGAATCTTTTGACTCTCTCTATGGATTGAACAAAGCACAAAAATCAGATCTTGATTCCTTAGAAACTACAGAAGAAAGCACACTTTTTGATTCCTTGAGCCTGAATTTACGGCGATCAACCTTGACGCATCTATCAAGAAAGACTCAATACCGCACTTCAACTCCTCAAAATAAATCCTCAACTTACAATCCTCATCAGTGCGGACAATAGCAGGAAAAACTACAATGAAACTGCAGTTGGCTTGTACTATCTTCTAAAACATAAAGTTAACACTGGGAATATTTTCTTAGATTTTGCAGGATTTGATACCTACGATAGTCTGTATCGTGCAAAAGCTATTTTTCAAGCAGAAAAACTGATCATTATTTCACAGGACTTTGCCCTACCGAGAGCCTTGTTTATCGCAAAATCAACTTAACATTCCTGCGATTTGAGTGATTGCCTGATCAGGGAAAGTCAGCTTTCGTAATTTTTGAGAGAGAAATTTGCAAATATCAAAGCCTTACTTGAAAGCACGCGGAAGCTGAAGCCTCATTTCCTTGGAGAACTAATCCCTTTAAGCTGAAGAAGCAATAGCTGGGAATTTTTAGAAAAAGTAAATCAGAAGTTTTTAACGCTTTAATTCAAACTCTCAAATTAGAATGAAAGACTACAATCAAGCCCTCAAATACGAAATTTTCATCAAAGAAGAATACGCTTGTGCGAAAACGCTTATCAAATCTGCGAAAAATAGTTTTTGATATTGGAAGTCATATCGGACTTTTTCTGAATGGTGTCTAAAAACTTAATCCTCAAGTGGAAATTCACTATTTTGAGCCTTTTTGAAAAATTTAGTTCAAGAAGCAAAAGCCAGACTTCAAGCCTCTTCTTCTCAAATTGTTTTCAATCCTTTTTGAGTCGCGAAGATCCCTTGATCCTATAATTTTTCTCTTCAACCCTACGAAAACGATGCAGTCAAAGCCAGTTTCCCTCCTTTCTCAATCCAGCTTGAACCCTTGCCTCAGTTCGCTGTGAAAAATCTCAATGACTATCTACAAAAATCAAAAAATCTGATCCATAGACCCTCATGAAACTTGATATTGAAGGGATGGAGTTTGAGGTACTCTTTGATCTCCAAGAGGAAAGCTGGGAAAAGATTCAGGCTTTGGTCTGTGAAGTGCATCTTTTTCTCCCCAGCACGAAACTCAGTTCCCAAGGTTGCTCTGCTTTTGAAAGCGCATTTCCTTCTGTTGAACGAATTCCAAGCCCTTATAACGAAAAGCTTTTGACTTTGCTTTGTCAGAAAAATCCTTAGATTGAGACCAGTTTTTACTTTCTTATCTTTATATAATGAAAAAGGCATAAAGCTATATAATGTAATTTTCCCAATTTGATGCTCCTTTTTCTTGCCTCCAGTGATGGCTAGTAGTCTTCCCTGCAAATTTTTGCAATTGATTCACTTGTTTTCCGATTGGGATCCAAGTTTGCGAAGCTTCAGAATATTCTGGCAGTATACAAAAAGTATTCTGAAAATCTGGGGCTTTGGATTTTTGCAGATCTTTTGGGAGCTGGATTTTTATTCCTCTCTTTTGCATTAGAAAAGCCGTTTTGACGACCTTATGAAATCACAGCAGCGATCAGTCACCATCCTTGGAAGCATCCTATGGCTTTAACTTGGACTGTAGGAGGGCTGTTGATCGCTGGAGTTAGCATTTTCTTTTTCAATTATTATTGGAGCTTTGCTAAAACAGATTTGACTTCAGATCAAAAAGAAACTTGCTCTTGCTTTGGCTGTCTTTACCACGCCTTATCTTTTTCCTTTTTCCTTTGGACTGGTTTAAGATATATTAAATATATAATAATTTATATAGTCAATAATTAAAACTAGCACTCTTTCGTAAAAATGAGAAAAGATCAGTCTTTAAGCCCATTTATGAACAGAAATAAAGCTGTAAAAATCTCTTGATTTGACTTGAAAAACAGCGACAACTCTCGTATGATACTAGTGTACAAAGTACTTTTTATATCCTATTTTTGTTACAACAATGACAAAAGACAGCTCTTATTGCTAGCTTGGCTGCAGAACTTGGAGTTTCTAAGAAACTTGCTGCTGAATTAGTAAACGCTTTTATCGACACAGTTATTGCTGGTGTTAAAAACACGGTGAAGTAAGAGTTCAAGGTTTCGGAACTTTCAAAAGCTTCTAAAAGAAAGGCTAGAGAAGGGTTAATCCTCAGAATCCTAAGCAAAGATCAAGATCCCTGCAATGAAGGTGGTTACTTTCAAGGCTGGTTCTGATTTCAAGGCTGCTGTGAAATAGTTTGATCACAAAATATATGAGAAAAATCCTGAATTAAATCAGGATTTTCTTGTTTTTACAATCAAAGACCTATACTTCAAATTATTTTTATCTTTTTATATTTCATGATGAAAGCACTTACTTTCTTAGTATGTTTAGGGAAGCATCATCCTTGCCTGATGTACCATTTCTCATCCAAAAAGAAGAAAAACAGAGTATTAAGACAGAAAACAGCTCTCAAATTTCTAAAAATGATACCGTATTATTCAAATCAAGCTATGAAGCACTAAATAATACAAAACCCTATATGCTTGTTCCCGAGCAGTTAAATATCCATATACTGGACTTCTCTGGAGTACAAGAATTTTTAGAAAGCGGAAGTGGAATCCTTACTTCTGATTTCCAAAGCTGCCTCATGGTGTAGAAATCTCCTTCCAAACCTTTTTGAAGTAATGGAAGAAAAATCAGATTTTTAGACCTTTATGTCTTTGATCCCAAAGAGATTCGTGATGAAAAAGTTTTTAGGAACAGGAGGAGAGCTTATTATCAAAAAGCAACAAGTCCCTGAATATCAATATTTACTTAACAAACTCAATCATCTACTTCCTATTTATGAAGGACTGAATGATCCTCAAATAAAAAGACTCTACGTTCCACTTCTTGTGGTAATAAAAATGGAGAAATCGTTTTGATCTCATTTAACACACTAGAGGAACAAGAAGATCCAAACATTACATTGACCAACGATCAAAAGAAACAAGCTCAAGCAACTTCTCAATCAAGCAATAAGCCCCATTCTCTCACAATCTTGCTGAATAAATAACCCTGCGTGTTAGATGTAATAAGAGAAAAAGTCTGATGACTTTAAAAAGTTTCAGAGTATAATAAGAAAGGAAAAATCCTATCCGCCTACAAGAATAAACAAAAATGCCAGAAACAGAAAACCAAGTTACAACAGTTGAACTTTGAAAAATCAATTCAAAAAGAAAACACCGAGAGAAAGCCATGATTTCTTGAAAAAGGAGTAAAAATGTCGTAAACTTTTGCGAAAATAAGCAACCAACCTCATCCAGAAACAGGAGCTCCTCAATCCTCCTCAGACACAACAACCAACCTATCAAGAAAACCAAGCTCAAGAAACACTTCCTCAGGAATGAAAGAAAACATCTAGTTTTTCGATACTCTTATGAATTCCAGCAAAATCTCCTTAATAAAACAGAAAACTTGGTATCTACCGCTGCAAACAAAACAAAGAAATTACGCAACAGATCAGAGAGTTCCAGGAAAAGTTGTAGAAAAACAAACACGGTAATTCAAAAAGAGTTGATCTCAGGAGAAAAAGTAAAAGATAGGGCAGAAACCCTTACTGATAAAGGAAATTGATTTCGGAAAGAACCTTCAAACCACAATGAGCGATGGAGTACAACAATTCACCAAAACCCCCTACAAGCGACAGGAAATATCGTAAAAGGAACAGTAAACTCTACTACTCAGCTGGGGAAAGATCTCGGAAACCAAGCTGAAGAAATCGGAAAAATACCTTGAAAATATACAAACAACAGGAGAAAATCTCCAAGAGGATTAAAAACGTAAGAGAAGAAACACAAAGAAATTGAGATAAAGCAGGAATAAAAAGCTACAAATGTCTTCTGAGAAATCAAAGAAATAGGAAAAATATAGTAGAAAAAGACAAAAAGAAGTTGGATCGAATACTTTTTGACACAACAAAGGATCTGGTAAAAACCCCATCAATCATATTGATAAAGTAATGTGAGGAGAACATCAGGAGCTCCTACGCCCACTACCGAAACAGAGAACACCACCCACCTGAACAATTTAGAAAAACAACAGAAAAGTAAAATACAGTTCATAATTTCACAATTAAGGGAGAATCTTTTTCTCCCTTTTTAATTATCTGCTCTGAATTTCACTTGACAGAGTCCAAAACGAGTTCCTACACTCACCTTAAATCCTTTAGCTTCCTAAATCAAAAACCAATGTTTCTTGCAAGCTTTTGCACTGTTTGCTAGGTTTTTACAAGTTTTTCTTCGCTTCAAGCGAGGAGTTATATTTTTCATTGGAATTTTTCTCCAAGTTTATTTTTATTCTTCTCATTATCACAGGGATCAAAAGAAAGAGAAATCCTTTTTCTTTTGCAAAAACTCAAATCAAATATTCTTGACACAAACATTAGCCTTTCTTCTCATCAAGCATAGCGATAAGCCTTTAGTTTGCTACAAAAGATCAAAATCTGATTTCAAACTCCTTTTCTACGCTAAAAAATCGAAACTCCTAAATCAGCATTCACCCCTTTTATGGAAGAAGTCCTCGTTCTTGAACAAACCAAACCGAACACATATATCGTCCAAACTCAGAACGGGAAAGAATTTTTCCTCAAGACTAAGAAAAAATTCACCATATTGGAAGTAACTTACGCTTAGGAGCATCGTTAAAATCCATCGATTCATCAAAACTTTACACAGAATTAAAGCTTTCTCAGCTGAGGATTAGAAAAGCTTCTGAACATACCAATTTAACTACGATAAATGGATGTTGATGAAAGACATCTCGAGGGACACTCTTGAAAAATTCTCCCTTCCAACTAAACAAAATGAAATCCAAGCCTCTTGGCTTTATCAACAACTAAGCACCACCAGAATCCGACTCAAAAAAGCCATTCAGAAAGTTTTTCCACGACAAAGAGCCGCTTTACTTCTCAGGAATGTTGATCGGAGATAAATCCCAACTAGAAACAGAAGCCTATCAAAATTTTTGTTACAAGCAGGATTGTTCCTATATCATTGCAGTTAGTGGAGGAAACCTTGTGATGATCGTGGTTTTTCTCAGTGCAATATTATTTTGGATTCCTTTTTACATCAGGAATGGACTGATTATTCTCAGAGTAATCGCTTTTGCACTACTCTGTGGTGGAGATTCTAGTGTAATAAGAGCCTTAATTATGGCGGTACTTTCACTGTTTGCACTATTTCGAGGAAGAGAAATTCAAATTCGAAGACTCCTGAAATACGCCTTCGTTCTCATGCTTTGCTACAACCCATTCTTTCTGACTTATGATTTAGGATTTCTCTTAAGTTTCTGAGCAATAATCGGAATTATTCTTGTAAGTGAATGATGGACAAAAATTACAAGAAGAAAAAGCGTGAAAAAGAAAAAACAAAAGAGATCAGCATTCCATTCTTGGTTAGTTTCTGAAAAACTACGGACTTCCTACCCTATAGAGCAACACTTGGAACCCTGCCGATTCTTCTTTTCTTTATTGGAGAAACAAACCTCACTGGTGTAATCATCAACCTTTTTGATCGTTCCTTTAGTACCAATTAGTACGATCAGAGTTTTGTTCGGTGTTATTAGTTAGCCGAACAAATTGGAAAGTGGATTGCTTTACCAATTAATTGGCTTTTAAATTTTGTTTTTCCGAACTGCAGATCTCCGCGAATATCTGGAAATTTTCTATCCTCATTACTACAACCTGGGCAAAACGAGCATTCTTACTGCTCTTGATAGGTATCGGTACTTTAATTTACAAACTCATTAAAAAGAAATAAAGGCACACACAATATCTCAAATTTGATTTTGTCAATCTAGAAGCAGAATGAAAAAGTCAGATTTTTCTTATTTCAAAAATAATTATAATATAAAGGTAGATTTTTAACCGCTATCGAAATAAAATATGTATGTGCATCTAGATGAATTAGAAGCTTTATATGGAAATAGCAATAAAGAAGTAGAAGTTTTTGCTAGCCCTTTTGACAAATACCCAAAGAAAAATCTTATTCTCTTCCAAAAATAAGATTACCAAAAATGAAACTTATCTCCGAAGTAAAAACACTGATTATCCTCTTCTTAATTGTATTTTCAGGATTTTTCTTTTTACCAATGCAAAACTTGTATTATGGACAATAAATGATACATTTACTAATGAAATACAACCTACTGCAAGCGATCTCGAAGCGATTACAGAACATCATTCAGCAGATCAAAAAGAACAAAAAGCACAAAAACTGAATGAACTGGAAGAACAGTTTACTCAACTTCAGAAAAAATTTCAGAACTGAAGAAGAACTTGCTCAACCATGAAAGAATTTCTTGATAAGAAACAAGAAACCCACACTCTTAATTTTTAACACACTTCCTCCAACGAATAGATTAATCATTCCTGATTTGAATATTAATATTCCACTCGTAGACGTGCCAATCAAGGGGAGAAGACTTTTTCTGAAGGGCAATTTGATGACGAGCTCATGCAAGGTGCAGTAAAAATATCCAACTACTCCCATTCCTGGAAACAAAGGGAATAGCCTCATTTTTAGACATAGTTCAACAGAATGGTGGAAGCATAACGAATACGGATTTGTTTTTAGAAATTTGCCAAAACTTCAAGCCGGACAAAAATTCCAAATTATTTGGAATGGTCAGCTGACTACCTACTGAAATGGTAGAAAGAAAAATCGTCCTACCAAAACAAGTTCCAGAATATTATCATGAAATTCAAGATAAAGAAGGAAGTTTTGTAACCCTCATGGGATGCTATCCGATCGGAAGTAATGCCAAAAAGAATGATGGTCGTGGCTAAAAAGTTGCTAATGAATAAAAATTCTTTGACTTCTTTAGCTATATTCATAGAAAAAATCTGTTTTTAACCTCTTTCTAGCAAAGTATCATGCTCTTCAAAAATCTAGAAAATCAGAATATCCAAAAAGGGAAACAAGAAGCTCAATTCAACACAGAAACCATGCTCCCTATTTCTGAAATTAAAGACGGATATGCCATCCTCAAGGATGGAGGAATTAGAGCTGTACTAAAAGCTGATGGGATCAACCTTGACCTCAAAAATTTCAATGAAATCAATCTACCCTCGAACAGTACAAAAGATTTTTAAATGGACTAGAATTTCCACTCCAGTTCTTAGTTCGCAATACCTATCTTGATCTGAGGGAATATCTAAATTATGTAACAACTAATGTAGAAAAACTAGATCCTTGAGCCCTGAAAGAACAAGGAAAAAATTATGCCTCCTTCCTCGAGGACATCAATATGAAACAAGGATTAATATATGTAAAAAGAATTTTTATGTTATCATTCCTTATTATGTAAACGAAGCTGACACTGATCAAGTTAAAAACCTCGACGAAAGCAAATTTATGGACACACTCAACGCCAAGGATGATATAGAAACTATCGTAGCAAGATATAGAAATTTTGTAAAAGGACAAAAATGTTGAATACCAGAATCGCACTAATACAAGAGGGACTCTGAGGCATGGGAATAAAACCGAGCTCCTCAACACAAAAGAGCTGATTTCCCTTTTATTCTCTGTCTACAATCCTTTACTAGACTCTACACAAGGATAAGATTTAGAATCGTTTTACCATAAGTAAAAACTATTTTCAAAAACCTCAACATAAGAATCTATTTTTAGAAGCGAAGACGGCTTTTTTTCTTTAATTTCTCATTTAGTTTATTCTTTGAAGCCTTTTTGAGAAGTATTTTTTCAAGAGAGATCTTTTTCTTCAATTTTCTTTTGTCTTCTCTAAAGAAGAACGTACTTTATTTCCTTCAACAAGCTGAGAAAGATTAAAACAAAGCTCAGCCAAAAGATACGAGATCATGCTCAATTAATCAAGCTCTCTAATCCAATTCAGGTTTTAAGTTTTGCAAAAATCAAGCTTAAGATGAATCCCATAGGTTTCACTTCCTTTTTCGCTGCGAAATATAGTTCGCATAAACAAAATCCAAAGCATATCTCTGCTGATCCCTTAAGCTTCTGAACTCTCTGAACTTTCGGAGAAAGGATAAAATCTCTGAATTTCATAATCTTCCAATTTCAAAAGTAAGTCATGAGGTCGTAGAATGATTAAGCACATTTCTGAGAAAACCTAATCGTTTGTTCAAAAGGAAAATACTGATCCTGAAGTGTTGTTTTAAGAAACTCCCTTAGAGAAGTATCACTTTCTATCACCTCTCTCATAACAGAGAAAATCCCCTTAAAAGCACTAATTTCCGTGAGATAACCATAAACATTCCTCTTATCAGGATGCTGATGAAGCGAAACAAGAAGATTTTTGATAAGCGATTCTTTCAGGAGAAAAGAAAGAAGTTTTTCAGGGTTTTTATAGGTAAATTCATTGCAAGATCCGAGAGATCATTTCTCAAAATTACCTGCTCCATAAATTTTTCCCAGAGAAAGAAAATGATAATAACCTTGTAAAGTTTAAGCATTGAAAAAACAAAAACTAAAAAGCTGAACCTCAAGAGTGATCTATTTGTAGTTTGATTGGTAGCAATCTGAGATTGATAGGTTACTCACTTTTGCAAAAATCTGAATCAAAGACTCCAAAAATCATAAGCATTTCCACGAAAATTCGAAATATGAGTATTTTTGAGGAAATAAATAACTTCTTTTGTTGATCTGCCATCTCAAAGGCTGAGTTAAATCTGGATTTTTGGATTGTAAAAGCAAGGATATACCTTTCTCTATCAGTCATTTAATTCACCATTTTTCTAATGCAAACATCTCATCTTTGTAGCTTTTCGGAATATCAAGAGTATAGCTAATAGTAAGGGTATACTTCCCTGGAGCTAGTCCGCTAATATTGAGTTTTTCTCTTCATGCGAGAACAACCTGTCCTGAGGCATTCTGAATTTCGACCTGTTTTTGAGAAAACCATCAGATTTATTAAATGAGGTATTAATATTATACAGAAAAAGCTGGATCATAGACGGTAGTAAGATCATACGACTGAAGAAATCCTCGCAACTCCGGAGAAACATTAGAGAGATAAACGTTTACAAAGCCTTTGTGCAAAAGCTCCTGAGTATTATTGATCATCGCCTTGGCAAGCGAAAGAGCATTTTCTTTTTCAGATAGTTTTGAATATCTTTGATATAAAATTCTTTTTATTGCTCTTGTCTTCTCCCCTAATAAGATCTACATTTGCATTGAGAAACTGCCACTCCCATGACTTAGAACGGAAAGAAGGCAAAAGATAACTAATCAATTCTGAATCAAGAAACACAATTCCCTTGATATCTTTCTGGAAAAGTTGATTTCGTTGTTCAGGATTGAACATTTGAGCCTTTTGACAGGATCAAAATCCGTGTGGAAAATCTTTTTTCATAAAAGCGTTTTTCAGATCCATCTTTATCAGTAGATCAAAAACTTATTCCTCAGATAAATCCAGCCGTTTTCTCGACAAAAGCCCTGAGTTCGTTCGGGAAGAGGAATACGAGTTTTTGGAGCGAGAAGATCAGGTAAATACGAATCAATAATCTGCATATCCACGATATGCCCTCACGAAAGACTAATAAAAGCAAACGAACCAAAACCTCCATTAGGACAGAGCCTCATTACTATTCTGAAGAGGAACAAGATAATTAAAACGCTGATGCTTTCCTAATAATTCAAGATTTTCCTTCTCTCATCGGCCAGGCAGCATTAAGCATCTGGAGAATCCTCTCATAATTTTCCAAATCAAAGCCTCGTCAACAATCAGTATTTTCTTTTGCATATTTCCAGGCTGCAAAAAGCTCTTTCTCTTTGGTCTGCAGGACATTTTCTCAGGAAACATATTCTTTGAGAATGGTATCTAGGGTGAGGAGTTGGCGAGCTACTTCTGGATCTACGACCCAAAAATACCATGAAACCTGATCCAACTCATTGAAAATATCGATCTTATGGGTACTAAAGAGCCATCAGCTAATCTTTTGCATAGAGTGCAAAAAGCCGAGAAACTCAGCACGAGAAATGTAATATAAACAAAACGAAGTGCAAGCTTCGCACGAGAAAAGGGTATTTTTGGAGATGAAGAGAGTCAGATCTTTTTCATAGTTTCTTCCTAATAAATAGGAGAAAGTGTAGTATTTTTATGAAGAAAAATGCAAGAGCGATCAGTAAATTTGAGAGCATTATTTATCTTATTAAAATCTAAAGAAAGAGCTTTAAGCCAATTTGAGAGCTACTTTGCAGAATGGAGCTTGTGTTAAGGTAGTGGAGCATTGTTCTGTAGAAATTAAAGATCTTCTTGTAAGGAGGCTCGTGGAATGGCTGGTAGAGTTGATCGATCTCTTTCGTATACTTATACCTGAAAAGATTGTCATTTTTCTGCAATATATGATAGTTGGACTCCTACTGAAAAATGGAATCTAGTAGCAAGTCATAATTCTCCTAGTGGAGATTCTCATATTGTTAATTCAAACGGAAGTATTATGCAACTAGAAAAATTAAACAATGATCAAATAGGCCCATGATATTGACCGGATACACATACTTTTTATGTAGATATGTGAGGAAATACTTCTGAAAAAGTCGTTTAGTATGTATGGTTATGCTAGAAAATGTAGAAATGCACTTCCACAGACCCAAAGACTCAATAAAAATAGACTGGAATGGGAAACCTTTTTGAGTGGGAAAAAATATACTATTTATATAGAAGGACCAAAGGGTACCCCAGTTAAAATCGAAACTTGAATAACATCATGGAGCGCTGGACCTAATTGAGAATGTTCGTCTCATTCCTGTGACAAGAGATTATTGAATAGCAATTGGAAATTGTGTAGTTTCAGATGTGAGTGTTACTTGAAATCCTTGGCCTCGATTATATTTGCCTTTATCATTCTAATTTTGGGTAAAGTTTGCTTGAAAATTGAACTTCAGGAAAGATTATAGAAGCAAACTACTATATATGAAATTTATTAGGAGAGTGAAAATAAAAAGGGGGCAAACAAGTTGTTAGATAGAAGAAAACTCGATTGTTAGTCAGAGTTTTTCTCATCAGTGACTAACTGATCTTTAAGAAGGTAATGCTAAGTATACAAATATTTAATTTATTCTTCTCATTTTATTTATCTTTTTCTATTTTATTTATCTTTCTCAAAAGAGAATTATTTTTAAAACTAAATTCAACAATTGCTGTATCACACATATCTTCTCCATAATATCATTGCATTGTATCTCTACAAAAACATTCATGCTTATATTTTCTCAAAGGTAAATACTATTTCTTTTGAACACATTACCTCCATAATCTCAGTTGGAAGGATTTTCAATGTTGAAAGAGAGAAGGACATGTAGCACTTGTATAATGAGATGTTTTAATTTTTGAATTTCAACCTTTCAATTAATTTCTCAATATTCTAAGTAAACATCAGCAGAATACCAATCATGCGATTCAGATGATGAAAAATTGTTTGTTTCTAATACTTATTTTTGGGTAAGAGATTTACACAAGCTCCATTCTGCAAGGTATAATTAGCTGGACAAGGAACAATACATAGTTGAGAGGGGTCTCATCCGTTTAATCATGCACATTTCAAAGTTAGTTTACCATTTGAGAGTTCAGGACTAACCAAAGTCCCTGGATCACAGAAAAGAGATGGATTAGCCTTAGCATACATCTACTAATTTCGTTCCATCAACAGGAACCGCAACACTACCAGCACATTTTCCATTGACTGGTTGGGTTGGCTTTTCAAAGAACAAGCCACAGAAGTTCCTCCATTCTTTTCCCATTACACTGCCATTTTATAATCTGTTGCCGTATCCGTAGCATCTACAAAATCTCCTGAAGCACAGCTATCTTTGAAGTTCCACACTGCCCATTGACTCAGCTGGAGTTGGTTTCTTCAAAAGAGCAAGCAACAGAACTTCCTCCATTCTTTCCATTACATTGCCATTTATAATCTGTTGCCGTATCCGATAGCATCTACAAAATCTCCTGAAGCACAGCTATCTTTTGAGTTCCACACTGCCCATTGACTGGCTGAACTGGAGCAGTATGACAACTAGGATCCAAATCTACAGGGAAACAGTATGGAATCCTTCCTTTGAACATCTATTACATCCATTAGCTAAACAAGGAACAGTATTGAGATTTTCTCCTCCACAGGTCCAAGAAACAGGCTTTCCTGTCTTTAGGAAAGCTGGAACTGTAGGCGTTGGAACTCCTTTTTCACAGAATGTTCATCCAGCAGGCCAGTTAGTCAAAGATGCTGCCATAAAATTCATACCATGATAGCTTCCACATTCTGCATCTTCTTTTGGAAGAGGTTTTCTTCGCTGAACAATTCGCTGATGCTCCCCCAAAATCTGAAACACAAATCCAAGAAACCTCCTACATTAGGAATCTTGGATCAGCTCCTTGCACATGACTTCCAACTGTACAAAAATCTGTATTTGCTCTTCGAGAAGTTTCAGCAGCAGCATAAGTTATTGCCCTTTGTCCCACATTTTGCATCTAAGAAACACTGTTTACTCTTACCAGCACATACATTATTACATGCAGGATTACTAGAAATTGACTTTTACCTGACCAGAAATATTTGCACAAAGACAAGAGGGCTCCTGCTGGACTAGACACAAGCTACTCTAAAGATCGCCCTGTTTGCATATTATCATTTCCTCTAGCTTCTCCTACTTTTACAGCCCCATTTACAGTCAAACCAATACCACTTCCATTATTTTTATTCGTTCCAATAATTAATCCATTATTTGCACCAACAATAAAAAGAGTTGTCAGTATTAACATCAATTCCTTTGTTGCTCTTCCATTAAAAAACAAAAAGATCATTCCCCATTCATCATAACAGCAGAACCAATAACCATACTATCATTTCTCCTTACAATAGCATCACCTGCAAAAGATAGAGAATCTCCAAAACCTCTCCACGATCTACAGTGCTACTACTACAGCCATCCAGTTCCATGAGTTGCTGAGTCTTTAGAAGCTAAACTACAGTTTCTGAGGAATTAACTTGGTTAGCTTTTCCTCCCATAACCACAGAACCAATCTTTCCATTAGCTAATTGATTATTTTCTCCTCCAACAATCAGAGAACTTTCTGATCACCAGTTTCCATCACCACTTCCTGCAATTACAGCAGAGGCTCCTCCTGCATCATTTTTAGCTTTCCTACCCTTTCATCTACCCCTACTGATCCAACACTGAGCACCAAACCATCCTGATTCTTAAGTCAGATTTTTGATGAAGTATCATTAAGATGAACCTCTTGAATATGCTGCGTAGCAGTATATTTATTAGTATCAATCATAATAGGAGCTTCACTCATTTGCATTGAGACTGGGCTACAATCCAAATACCTGCAGAAACGAAAAGGATTACTCCTCAAACAGCAAATAAATCCTTAACTGACGGTTTTTTCATTTTGTTTAAAAAGTTAGAAAATAAAACATTTAGGATGTATCATTGAAATTATAGTGATATTTTACACTTTTTGCAAATTTTTATGTTTTCAGAGTTTTTCATCGAATCTAAAAATAAATAACTACTTAGAAAAGAAACTTTAATTTTCTGAAAAACTCAAAATGATCTGGCTTTTAACTTTTTAGGAGTATTATTAACAGGATGTCAACAAAAAGTCAATCCCCGAAGCACTACAAATCTACAATGATCGTTTAATGTCAATTCAAGAACAATCTGTAAACAGTTTAGAACAATATTATCGCTCTTAGAAACCTGATATGACGGAACAAATTTAAATGATTATTACGCTACAACTTTATCACAATTTGAATCACCTAAAAAGGAAGCACAAAAAGTTTTTGTCCTCATAACGAAAATGAATTAAAAAGTTGCTGTAATTACCTATTTTTCTTGACTTCAAGCTACATTTGAAAAATGAAAAACCTGTAGTTGAGCTTTTTGACTTCTTTTCTGGAAACGCTACCGATTTTTATAGAGAAAATAAACAGATCTTCCTATGCTATGAAATTAGCTAATGACCTAGCAATTCTAGATAAGAATCTATCTCAAAGTCATCAAAGCTTTCAAAAGAAACATCAAAAATCTTTACACCAACAAAAATAAAAATCTGATTCCTCCAAAAACTTACTTCCCTCAGGGAAATATTTTTTGAACAAGAGCCTCTATTATGCTGTCTAAGAACCGAAAGTGGGTTTTAATACAAAAACGATTAAGTGTATCAACCTGATCTTCTCTGAGCAAAGACTAAATTTTTGGACAATCACTGGACGACGTACCGTCTCAAAAATCAAGAGAAAGGGTTTAATTTCACTCACTTACAATATCATACACTCCTATAAACTTAATACCTCACACATGTAAAATACACTGAAACATCTCCACCATTTGAAATCACTTTATCAGGAGTAATACCAAGATATTTTACAAATTTATCAGTTACCAAAAACCTGATCCTTCATTCAAAATCATGAATCTTTTTCCTGAGGAGTATACCCAAGAACAGAATTAATTATGAAGGCTAGTTGTAGCATCTCATAGAGAAAGATCGAGTTCTTTGAGAAGTTTTGTTTCCAAAAACCTTATCAGACACCTGAACACGAGTAATTTTTCCTTTATTTAACATAAAGGTATAAACTAAAGCTGATTTTTCCTGTTCAATTTTTCAGTTTTTCTTCATTGCTAGCTGAATTTTTACTTGACGATCTGAACATGCCAATAAATTCGTTTTTATATTTTTGATTTAAGCTCTGTACAAATACTCATATCAAGAGCCTGAATTTGCTCAGCAATTTCTTTATTCTCACTAATCAAAGACAAAATCTTTGTAAGAGATACTTTTTCATGTGCAAGCCAAAAGCTTGAAGATAATCAGTCAATTTTTGATTGTCAACTACATTAATATTAACAACCAAAAGCTGGAGTTGTTATACTTTAGCTACAAGTTCAAGCGTTAAGTCTGTTTTCTGTCAACTCCCTTTACTAAAAGGGTTTGATCTTCTGTTCCTTTTGCAACGAAATAAGAGTAAATTGTGGAGGCAAATAACTACTTCTAAATAATTTTTCCAAATCTTGAACTTCTATCCTCTTGCGTAAGGTTTTGCTGTAGTTTTCCTTCATCTTTCAATGTTCAAATCTGATCTTGTAACCCGACAAAAACTTGAGTTCCTATCTCCATAATTAATGAGCTAAAAAGCTGACCCATAAGAGCGGTTCTATCTTCCTTCTCCATTTTTAGATTTTTCATCCTTTAGATAAGGAGAAATAATATTCATATTATACCAATAGGTAAATAATTTAGAAAATTTTCAGAGAAGAGTTATTTTCTTATTTGCTTCTCTCATAAGATTTTCATGAAGAAATCCAAAGATATGACTGTATAAGAGATTTAACATCAGCTGAAACCATTAATTGTTTATAAATAAGTTGCTGAAGAGAGAATAGCTTATATTGATTAAGCAAAAAGATTTGAATAAACCCTCGCATCAGAATATCCAAGCGCTAGAGATCTTGAAATTTCAGCAAAATCTCTTAAAAGAATCAAATTGACTATAGTTTCACTTGAACATGAATGAAAAATTTCAGTAAAAGTATCATCTAAAGTTCATCCATATAATCCATAACGAAGCAACCCTTGCAAAAAGCATCACGATCTGTTCTATTCGATTTGATAAATTGAAAGATTTCTCACAACTCTTGTCTAATCGGAGATGTAAATTCAAAAAGATTCTTCAAAATCCATATCCTGATTCTCATTTTCATGATCATGAGTTCTCAAAGATCATAAGAATAAAAATTTTCAAGAAAAAGAACGGACATAAGACCTAGCAAATAGGAGAAAATCTGAAAAGCCCTGTAAACATAGTCAATCAAAAAGTATCTTTTCAAACTTCCAGTAAGTGGGATAAAAGATGGATTTCCTCTTCCAAACGAATGAACACTCAAAGGTTTAACTAAAAAGAAGAAAAAATTGACTTAATTCTGAAGCAGTTATCGACTGATTTCTATAAACTGCTGCAAAAAGAAACATCTTGAGTGGTGATTTGACTCAAGTTAGGCAATGCAATCCCACTAAAAAGAAAGAAGATTTGCCTGAGAAAGAAGAGTTCCACTCATCACTGATAGTTTTTCCATTCAATATCTTTTTCTTCTATATCTGGGAATAAACGAAGATTCTGCTCTTTTAAGTTCATAAAACTTTTTCTACCCTCATAATTTTTCACAGAAACCCCTTCTACCAATAACGATGAAGAAAAATATCAAGAAGCAATAATTCCTCACACTCATAATAAAGAAAATAAGAAAGAAAAATCCAGACTCAATATTCAAAAAAGCTTGATATAAAAGACCATACCAACGAATAATTTAGAAGTTGTTTCTATTAAAGAATATAGATTCTTTCATTATCTACTAATAATCTAAACCTCAATAAGTATATTTAGAAAACAAGAAAAAGCAAATTTTAAAAGAAAAATCTGATTCTTTCATCAAGAATCAGACTTTTGAAATATTAAATACTTAATCATTTTATTCATACATTTCATACTTCTGCATCACCAAATCTCCCTGTACTTTTATTAACAATTTCCTGTACAACACCTACAATAATAATTACCCTGAACCAGTAACCACTACTGGCAAAGAACCAATAGACTCTACCAACGACTGCACAAAAGGCATCCATTGAAGAATATAGGTATAAATACCAATAAGTGCCAATCCAAGTCCTCACCAAAGACAAAGATGCATTAAAATACTATTAATATATTTTAGCTGTAGCTTTTCCTGGTCTAATTCCAGGAATAAATCCACCTCTTTTCTGAATATTATCTGAAATCCTATCAGGACTAAAGGTAATCATTGCATAAAAAGAAAGTGAACAAAACAATAAACACCACATAAACAAAAACCGCAAGTACTCCAGATTCTGAGCATAGATATTGAAATGAGCAGTAATCCAATCTGCAATAGCTACAAGCTTCAAATTAGCAGGTTGAAACTGAGTAATCAACTTTGCCAAAAAGCTGAGGAAAGAAACAAAGCTATAGCAAAGATAATAGCACCATTCTACAGGATTAAGTGGAATCGGTAATAATGAAGATTGCTGAGCTTTTTCCCTTGCTTCGCATAAATAATGGGAATTTCTTTATTGACTTCAAAATGAAAATAGAAAGCACCACCAATACAAGAACAATAATAAGCATAAACACAAGCACACCAAGGACACTTGTAGAAGAAGCAAAATCTCCATACATATGTTGAGTTATTCCTGCTACGATAGAAGCAAAAATTAACATTGAAATTCCATTGAAATACCTTTCTCGGTAATAAGCTCACCAATCCACATCAAAAGAATAGAACCAACAGCCATTACAAAAACCAGCCAACAAAATAGTTCAAAGATCTGTAGAAATAGCATTTCCTCCATAGCATATTATTAATTAAATATACTGATCCAATCCCTGCAAAAAGCCAAAGGCAAGTCAAATATCTCGTATATTGATTGATTTTTGCCTGACCAACTTCCCTTGTTCAGTAAGTTCTTCAACAGCAGGAAGAACGATACCAAGCAGCTGCATAATAATAGATGCCGTAATATAAGGAGAGATACCAATTGCAATAAATGCAAACTGATCCAAAGCCCCACCAAGAAGCATAACAAAATATCCGAAATCTGATCCAGCATTCAAAGTATGACTTACTAAAACAGAAATATCAGCAAATGGAATCGGAATAAATACAAGTAATCTATATACTGCCAACATAGCAACAGTAAACAAGATCTTATTTCTGATTTTTATTTCAAAGATCTCATAAAGACTCTTCTTAAATGTTTTTAGAGCTTTCATCGCACCAAGCAAAACAAAAATAAAGATAAATGATTAATAGTTATTTTGATTGATCTTTTTCAATAGCAATCTTTTTAAAAATCAATAAAGAATAAAACGCGAGGTCGGTCGCGTTTTTATCAAAGAAAAGTTCTTATTTAATGCTTCCCCTGCTTTTTCAATCTTTGACTGAGCAGTAGCTGAACACTGTTCAATTCCTTCAAAGGACAAAGCTTTTTTCAAGATCTCCAGTTCCAAGTACCTTTACTGCAACTTCAGCAGAACGAATATACCCCAACTCCCAAAGAAGTTCTTTAGTTACAACTGTCGTAACTCTTTCATCTTTCTGAAGAGCATTCAAATTCACATTCTGGATTGGAGTAACAAGCTTGTAATACCTCTTGAACCCCCTATGCTTAGGGCATTCTTTGAACAATAAGTCTCGTCCTCCTTCAAAGAATGGTTTCATAGAATGTCCACTTCTTTGACTTCTGACCATTAGACCCCCTTCCTGAAGTATTTCCCTTCCTGAGGCATTTCATCTTCCTCTTCTTCTAAGTTTATCAGTAAGTCCCTTACTTCTCACTAAGCTGAAGTTTCATTATTATAACACATTTATTCAGTTAAAAAGCTATTAATCTTCTTTGCTGTCTTTTTAGGAGCAACTTTTTAGCTGGAGCCTTTTTCATAGTAATTTCCTCAGATGAAAGTTCCTCTTTAACAACTTTTTGTTGATGTTTTAGATGAAGGTTTCTTTGAAGTTGACTTTGTATTAACATCCTCTACAGTCCTTTTCTCCTCAGAATGATTATTTTCATCCAAAGCTAATTCTGTCTTTCCTCCTTTATGGAAGAGAAATAATCTGCATGTTTATAAGCAGACAGCCTCTAATCGTAGCTAATGCATTATTGCTTTATTATTTGAACCTACCATCTTAGAAAGGATATTTGAATATCCTGCAAGTTCCAAAACAGATCTCATAGAAGAACCTCGCTTTTAAGTCCGGTACCTTCTGATGCTGGCAAAAGCTTAACTCACACAAGCCTTATATTTCAAAGCGATTGGATAAGGAACGGTATCATGTCAAAGGTACTAAAGAGATTTTTATACGCCTCGTGAGAAGCTTTTTGAACTGCACTCGCTACATCATCTACCCTCTTTGAAATTCCAAGTCAGATTTTTCCTTTTTGTTTCCAACTAAGATTGTTGCTCTGAAAGAAAGTTTCTCCCTCCAGTAGTAACTCTTGTTACTCTTCTTACCTCCAAAAGAAGCTCTTCAAACTCCTTCTTTTGGTTTTCTCTCTCTTACACTCTCTTATTGTCCTTTTCTGATCCTCATAGACATCATAGATTATACTAGATAAATACAATATACCACTTAAAACTGAATACCCCTTTTCTAAGTCCATCAGCGAAAGCTTTAATCCTTCCATGATAGAGGAATCCATTCCTATCAAAAGTCAGTTTTTCAACTCTTTTAGCACTGCAGCAAACGCTCACCCGCGCAGCAGCTCTTTCAGTTTTAGTAGCTCCAACAGTAGCTTTATCTGTAGTTGTTGCAATAACAACTCCGTCAGCTCCCAACACCTGAGCTTTTACATAAAGATTAGATCTTTGAATCAAAAGTCTAAATTCAGGATTCAATGCCTTAATCTGTAGCATTTACCCTATTCTTCCTTCTCAAATATTTACTAATCTTTTTCTTGGAGTTTATTCTTCAAATAACTCATTTGTATACCGAAATAACAATCTAAAACTGAACACTATTATTTTTCGCAGATTTACCTGGTTTAATTTTCACGAACTCATCAAAGCATCTAATTCCTTTTCCTTTGTAAGGTTCAGGCTTTTTCATAGCTTCTAATCTTCGCAGCCACTTCACCAACCAATTCTTTACTTGATTCCTGAGATAAAAACTACAGTGTTACCTTTTTGGATCTTGCCTGTTCTTATTTCAATAGCTTCTGAATCGGAAAGTTTACCTTGTGAGCATATCCAAGAGAAAGTATAAGAGTATTTCCTTCAACCTTCGCTGAGTATCCTACTCCAATAATAAGTAATTTCTTTTCATATCCATTAGAAAACCCCTTCAACCATATTAGCAACAAGAGTTCTCGCCAATCCCCAAAGATTCTTATATTGATCATCAAGAATAGAAAAACTAATTCTGATTCTATTTTTCAATTTTCACTCCATATGGCAAATGAAGATCCAATGTTCCTTTTCGGTCCTTTTTACCTGCACCGCAGTTTCCTTCAAGTCTACTCTACTCCCCTGAGGGATTACAGAGGCTTCTACCAATTTTTGACATTTAGATAGCAACTTAAATAGTAAAGTACAATATAGCACAAAGACTAATAGATTTCAGCAATCAATTCTCCACCAAGTTTCTTTTTGTTTTAGCAACATGCACTAGCAAAAGTCCCTGATTTGTCGAAATTATACCAAGCCCCTTCCCACCAGCAACTGTTTTCAAATCTTTATATCCAAATATACCAAGGTCTAGATGGCTTAGAAAAACTTCACAGAAGGAATATCATTCACAGGATTTACTACTAACTGAAGGGTAAGAAATTTCTTTTCCATTCACTTCCTGCACTTCAAAAATCTTTCACAAATCCATATTGCTTCAAAAGCTCAAGAACATTTATCTTTAAATTTTTGAGAAACCACTCCATCTACAGTTGTTTTTCTCGCCATATATGCATTCTTGATCCTGATTAATAAATCATGAATTGGCGCATTAACATAACTCATTCTTAGTGATACGATTCATAAAATAAAATTAAACAATTACCAACTTGCCTTTCTAAGCCCGCATAATTAGCCCTTTCTCTTGCATACCTTCTAAGGCATACTCTACAAATTCCAAAATCTCTAATATACGCCTTTGACCTTCCACAAAGTCTACATCTATTATAATATTTTTGTAGGCTGCTCAAGATTCTCTCCTTTCACGAACCTCTTTTCAAACATTTTTCATTGTTTAGCTTTTAATGCTGTTCTTGCCATTGGTTATTTCACAACAAAGATAAATACCATATTATTTGAAGATAAAATCCTAGTTCCTGAAGTAGTGTCTGAGTTCCTTCTGGAGTTCCTGCAGTACTTACAACAGTAAGTTGGATTCCCATCGGAAGTGTCACATCATCTACTCAAAGCTCAGGAAAGATATTATAAACTCTGAAGCCCAAGATTAAGATTTCACCTTTGGGTCAAAAATTTTTCTTAGAAACCCCTGAAAAGTCTCTTACTCTAGGAAGCACTAGTTTACAAAATCTATCCAAGAAATCATAAGCTCTTTTTCTCCTCTCAAAGTCACCTTTAACATTACTGGCATCCCTTCTCTGAGTTTAAAGTTTGAAATAGCCTTCTTTGATTTTGATCAACACAGGCTTCTGACCCTGTAATTTAATCAGATCAAATTCTTCAAAATCTTTATGTCCTTTTCTTGTTACCAAAGATCCAATCCCCATAGCAACAATCACTTTATCCACCTTGGAGCTTGATTGATGTTTTTAAAGGTTCAAATGATCCTTAAGCTTTTGGGCAAACAACTCCAGATTTTCATAGCTAAACCATCAAAAATATTTAAAACAATTAATCAATAATTTTCCAGTAACCTTTGCTTTTCTCACTTTTTCTACCTTCTTTTCGTAATCTCAAGTCAAATCTTTTGTAGCCTTTTTCTGATCCGGCAAGATAGTAAGCAACATTAGAAACATGAAGCGGCAAAGTCTTTTTCACAAAACCCTTGTCCTTTAACTGCCTACAACATTCACATCCTTTACAGTTACCATATCTCCATCTAGAGCTTCTATTACAGAAACGCTACCTTTGATTTTCATGCAATCACGATAACTGGATCACCTTTTTCTCAATTTTTCATCAGAACATCTCGTTACAAATAAAGTTCATAGTCAAATTACAATACTTCTTCTGCCATATTAGTAATTGGTCTATATTTTTCTTAATTCTCTTGCTACAGGACCACTCTTTTTACCAATAGGATTCATATATTTCCTTTTGCATCCTTCGTTAAAAGAACAATTGCATTATCAGCAAATCTAATATAAGTTCAATCTTTTTCTAGCAATCTCTAGTTCTCACTACTACAGCCTGAACTACCTGCCCTTTTTCACTGAAGCAGATAGCTGCATCTTTAATAGCAACAACAACCTATCTCCAACATGCGCTATTCTTCCATAAGAACCCTTTAATACTCTGATAATTTTCGCCTTTTTGCCTGGGTGTTATCAGCTACCACAACTAACGATTCCTGTTGCAACATCGTTCAAAACAAAAACTAATTAAAACTATAAGATCTCAATAATATTCCATCTTTTAAGTCTAGAAATTGGTTTTTACCAATCTCAACTTTTACAGTATTACCAAGAACTGCTTTATTTTCTGCATTATGAGCATAGTACTTTTTCTCACCACAAATCTATAGATAGGATGCATTTTACAGACTTTACCAAAACTACACAAGTCTGATCCATTTTTATCACTTACCACCTCACCAATGAGTTCTTTAATATTTTTCACCGATAATCGTCATTATGCATTCACTTTAGAGTGTAAAACGGTATTGATCCTAGCAATCTTAACTCTAAGATCTCCTATCTTATGGGTTTCTTTTAGAGCTCTACGCTATTTTTTTCATTCTGAGTTCAAAAAAGCTCATGTCTAGCCTGTTTTCTCATAGCTACCAATTCTTTCACACTCTTACCAGCAAGCTCTTTCATAAATAAACCAGTCCCTTTCATTATAACAACTTCTTTAGAGGTATAAAAACATTATTTAATTTCACCCTTAGCCACAAATCTTGCTTTAATTGGCAACTTCTTTGCAGCACTTATAATTACTTCCTCAGCCATCCCTTGAAAGCCCAGAAATTTCAAAAAGCACTCTTCCTTTCTTCACTGGAGCTGCATAAATATCTACATCTCCCTTTTCCAGATCCCATCGGCATTTCTAATCCTTTCTTAGTAATCGGTGTATCAGGGAAACACTCTCATCCAAAAGCTGACCAACCTTCCTAGTATGTCTAACGATCACTTTTCTAGCCGCTTCTAACTGTTTATTAGTAACATAACCACTCGTTGTAGCCTTAAGACCATATTCTAGAAAGAAATTGTAGTTCCTCGCACTTTTTCCCTTAAGAGAAGGAACGATCTGCTCTATATTTCCATTTCTTTTGGAGTCAATAACATGATAATAACAACTGATCAATTAAAATTGAAATCTCGAAAACCCATTCTTAATCTAGATTCAGAGTCCTTTTTCTTTGATGAAGGAATCACTCCTTTTCAATCCAAACCTTAATTCAAAGTACTCCATACTTCGTCATAGCCTGAAGATAATGATAATCAATATCTGATCTAAAAAGTCTGAAGAGAAACTACCATCAATAAACTCACTTCTTGCGATATCTGCACCCTCAAAAGCTTCCTCAATCTGGAATCTTAACACCATTAGCCCCTTTTCCATAACTGCTTTAGCAAGTACATTCTTTTACTACTTTTCTATATGGCATCCCTAGCTTCAAGTTGAGAGGCAACATATCAGCCATAATCTTCGCAGAAAGCTCAGGAACTCTCACTTCTTCACATTAATCTTGAATGGCTTTCCATCTCTTACAAAGATCACTTTTCCAACTTTTTAATTTTCTTTTCTCCATTCTTCCCCATAAGAACACCAACCTTTGAAGCAAAGACAATAATTTCACCTTCTTTCTAGCGTCTTCCCTAATTACAATTTTTAGCCACACCAGATCTTGGTGAGTTGCTTTTTCAACGAAATCTCTGATTTGGATATCTTCTACAAAAAGTCTGCATTCATTTTTCTTGTTTTAGCAAACCATTCTGATGGTCGTGATTTCATAATCCCAACTCTCATTTCCAACTGGATTTTACCTTTTGTCACATCCTCACAAACTACTTAGTATTTAAAAATAACTTTCACATATGCTCTGTATTTTTCATAATGACTAATCCTAGACCTAGAAACAAATCTTACTCTCTTAATCTTAGGACCCCTTCCAACTTCACTTCTCAATAAAGAGCTGGGTCAAGCGGAAGTTTATTATTATTCATAGCATTGCTGCTGCCGACTTAATAAGTTTATGAAGCACTCTCGCACCCTTCTTTGGCATAAATTCAAGCATATCTAATGCAGCAGTCACCTCTCATCTCACAAGATCAGCAATAAGATTAAGCTTACATCAGAAAGCAGCCATATTTTAACGTTGCTGTAACCTGATTACTCATAACAATATAATTTTACACAAGTAAAAGTAAATAGTTTCAAAACCTGAAGCTTTTCTTCAGATAGAGATATTAGAAAAGGATGTCCCCTAAAAAGTTCTCGTAGGAACAAACTCCCCAATCTATGCCCTAGCATGTCTTCAGTCATGTATACACTCACAAATTGTTTTCCGCCTATTATGCACAGCAAAAGGTATATCCAATAAACTCAGGAACAATATGACAAGCCCTATCCCAAACTTTAATCACTTTCTTATCTCCAAGTTTCATTCATTTTCAAAACTTTATTCATAAGTTTTTCATTCATAGAAACCTTTTTCTAGAGATCTAGCCATTTTAACAAAAACATATCTAAATAAAACGGAATCGGAAGATTATTTTCTTTGAAACAATAAATTTATCTGACCATTTCTTTTCCCTCTTCTTGTTTTCATTCCAGCAGAAACAAGTTTTTCCACTCAAAATGATTTAGGGTCCTCTTTTTAGAACCATAGGGAGAGTGAGCTTCCACCTCCGTGTGGATGGTCAACAGGGTTCATATTCTTTTCCAGCACTCGGCTTTCTACCAAGTCGTCTTTTGTCTTCCAGCCTTACCACATTTCAATATTTTTATGATCTGCATTAGAAACCTCACCAAGTGTTGCTATCAATAAATATTTCAAAATTTTCTTACTTCTCCTGAAGGCATTTTAACAAACACAACTCTCAATGCTTCATCTCTACCGCCAAAGTAGCAAAACCACCAGCAGACTTAATCAGTTTTCCTTCTGAAAAAGGAGTAACCTCAAGATTAAAGATAGTCATCCCTCAGGAATATCCTTAAGTTGTCTTCTATTTCCTGGAGCAATTTCCTTTAACACCATTCATACTACAACCTGACCAATCTTCGCACCCTTCCAAGCCAAAACATACCTCTTTTCTCCATCAACATAGCACAAAAAGAGCAATTCTAGCAGTTCTATAAGGATCATCTCTACTGCAGCAACCTTCGCAGGAATATCAACTTTATTATACTACCTTTGAAGTCTATCACCTATACAGTCTCTTATGTCCCCCGCCATAAACCTAGAAGTAATTCTCCCTGATTATTTCTTCCTCCAGTTCTTCCAACTGAGTAGATCAACGATTTTTAGGCCTCTTTTAGTAAGCCTGAAAAGTCATACCCAATCATAAATCTCCTGGATGGAGCATATGGTTTATATCTTTACAGCCATCTGAACAAAACATTATAATTACTAAAAGAAAAACAACTACACAGCAAAATCAATCTTCTTTTTTCTCCCAGTTACTATTGCCTTTTTAAAGAGGCCCTCTTCATAGTTTTCTTCTTTTCTCTTCCCTTAAAAGCAGTATTTAAGGCAACATTAATCTTAAGAGGAGTTACCTTATAAAGATACTGAATAGCAGCATCAATATCATTTTTATTAGCATCACTATGCACTTTAAAACATATTTATTAGCAACTTCTTGCTGTTTATAAGTCTTTTCTAGTTAACACAGAGGAGCAAGGATAATACATAAGGACTAAATTTCAAAAGTGCCTTTTGTGCAACATCTTTTCTGCCCTTCTCTCTGCAATTTCTCTTTGAATGTCATATTGTTGAAACAAAAACATAACACAAACTAAGCCTGATTTACAAAATCAAGTGCCGGCCTCATAAAGACAATAGCTTCAGCATTTATAAGATCATAAGGATTAAGATAATCTACTAAAGAGTACTTCAACCCTCAATATTTCTAAAAGACTTAACAACACCTTCTTCCTTTTTTATCAAGAACAAAGCACCTTTTACCCTCATTCCCCATTTTGGCAAGAAGCGAAATAGCATTTTTGTACTCGGATCCATAGATTCAATATCCAAAGCTGAAATAACCCCTCTTTTCACTTTTTAAAGTCAAAAAGTCCATTAAGAGCCAATTTCCTTGCCTTCTTAGTCATCGTTTTTCAAAATTTTTCTGATGTAGGTCCAAAAGCAACCCCACCATGCCTTCTGATAGGAGAATTTTTATACCAACTCTCGCATTACAGTCTATTTTTGCTTATAAAGCTTTCTACCAGAACCAGAAACCTCAGCCCGTCGTTTTTGTAGAAGCTAATCACATTACGAGCATTTGCTTGCTGGAGCAGGAGATATTCATAGAATCAGAGAAGGATTTAATTTCATCAGAGCTCTGGATTCAAATCAACTTTTTGAAGTAACCTTCCCATTTTTATCACTCACATCAACTGTATATACCATCTTCAATTATCTATAAGGTCATAAAAATTATTCTACAAAACACTTTAATTTTCCATTTTCTTGCACCAGGCAAAAGAACCCTTTAACAATTGAGAATCTAGCGCCATCCTTTTCCATAATATTCAAAAGAGAATTTTCTTAATGTGTAGCTGTTCTGACCCCATATGTCATGCATGAGGTGTCACTTCATAGTTCTCCTTGGTTTCTATTACCCTTTGAACCTCAAGCCCTAGAAAATTTATGTCCATGAGTAGCAGGACCCCTTTAATATTACACCTCTTTACAAGCCCTTTGATATCACTTTCCCTTACTCATTCCAGTCCAGTAAGAAAAGACTACCCTTCTAATAAAGAAACATCAAAAAGATTCTCCTGCCCTCATAAGCGAAGCGAACGACTCATCTACAGGAATTCTGTCACCATGTCATGTACACCAACTTCTGTCCTTCTCTTTATTGAGTTCTCAACCCCCAACAACTACAGCAGAATATCCATCCCTTTCCTGAGTTTTATATCTAATAATTTCCTCAGGAAGAACCTTAGCAAGAGTAACTGCTACAAATTTATCATCAATCCACATTTTAGTCATCTCCTGTTTTGCAACCACAACTCCTCCTTTACTTGCCATACTAACAAATTCTGATCAATTAAAACAAAGCACAAATTACCAATTACGAATAGATTCCATATCCACAATCCGTAATTCGTATTTTTATAATTTCTAAATCTAGAAAACTTTAACATCCACAAGAACTCCTACAGGAATAGAAAAGATTTTGAAGATATTCCATTGTTCTCCTCCTCCAGTTTCCACAACATCCAAGACTCTTGTATAAGAAATCCTCTCAAACCAGAAAACCTTCGCTTTCTTAAACTTGAAAGCTTTGATCTCAATACGTATACACCTTTCCTGGCAGAGAATCGGCCCCTTAATCTGAGCACCTGGTTTTACCAAAAAGTCCACCACAACTTTAGAAACAGAAGCTTCCAACATTCTCACATCATAGCTCTTTTAACTAATTCTTAATTTTGGGTCTGATCTTTTACAGCCGACATATATCCTGTTCATATGAAAATAAATATAAGAAAACAGACCCCAGAACTTAACCTTAAACCTCTTCCAAGGGTCTGTATCTCTCATAGTAAATTATTCAAAGTACTTTTGTAACTACTCCAGCACCAACAGTTCTACCTCCTTTCTCTAGTGCAAATCTCAAACCTGCTTCCACCAGCAACTGGATAGATAAGATCAACAACAATAATCTTTTGCCATTATCACCTGGCATAATCATTTCTACGCCAGCTGCAAAGCTCATATTACCAGTAACATCAGTAGTTCCTATAAAGAACTGAGGTCTATATCCACTGCATAAAATGGAGTATGTCTTCCACCTTCTTCCTTCTTGCTAGCACATATACCTCTGCTTCGAATTTCTTATAAGTTTTACAGCACCTGGCTTACAGCACCTGTCCTCTTCAATAGCATCCTTATCTACACCTCTAAGCAAAAGCAACATTCATACGTGACTCCCGCCTGATCCCATGCCTTATGAAACATTTCAATACCTGTAACTACAGTCTTCAAAGGATCAGCAAGCACCAAGACCAAGAAGTTCAAGCTCGTCATTCATTTTACAATACCTCTTTCAATTCTTCCTGTTGCCACAGTACCTCACCCATAATAGAGAACACATCTTCAACTGGCATCAAGAAAGGTTTATCATTATCCCTTTCAGGAACTGGACATAAGCATCTAACGCCCTCAAAGGGTTCTAAATAGGCTTTGCAGCAGCCTCATCAGTAGGATTTTCCAACAGCCTTAAGAGCTGATCCTCTAATAATAGGACAATTGTCATCAAAACCATTCTTCTTAAGAATTTCTCTGATTTCTTCTTCTACAAGATCATCAATCATATCAGGATCATCTACCATATCACTACTTTATTCAAAGAAAACACACAATCTTTGGCACATTAACTTGCTTAGCCAAAAGAATATGTTCCCTCGTCTGAGGCATGGGTCCGTCAACTGCAGAACAAGCAAAATGGCTCCATCCATCTGAGCAGCACCTACGATCATATATCTCTACATGTGCCTTCAGCGTGCTGGACGGTCAGATATGAGCATAATGTCTGTTGTCAGTTTCATACTCTCACATGCCTAGAGGCAATAGTAATACCTCTCTTGCCTCTCTTCTTCTGGAGCGTTATCAATCCGATCACACGCCGTAAAATTGAGCATGCCTTTTGTAGCAGCAACAGCTGTAAGAGCAGCAGTTAATGTTGTCTTACCGCCGTGATCAACGTGACCAAATGGTTCCAACATTTACGTGTGTGGTTTTAGTAGCCATAGTGTAATAATACTGTTTAATAAACTAAGTTAAACATAACTAAACTATATAACAATTTACCTCCATAATTGCAAGTAATTCTTCAGTTGATCTTGATCATTTGGCAGACCCACTCAAAAGATGGTAAAGCTACCAACCCTATTTACAAAACCACTCTCCAAATATTTAACCAAATCAAGTAAGGCAATATATCTAGAGAACTTCTTATTTTTCTAAATTAGCAATCTTTTTAACCTCGGGAATGCAGGACTCGAACTCGCGACCTCTTGGTCCCAAACCAAGCGCTCCTAGCCATCGAGCTAATTCCCGAGAAAGAATGGTGGGCGATGGGTGGACTCGGAACCACCGACCTCACCCTATCAGAGTGCGCTCTAACCGCCTGAGCTACACGCCCATTCTTTTCATACGTATCATTTTAGTGGTGCCAAGAGGCAGAATCGAACTGCCGACACAAGGCTTTTTCCGGCCTCCTGCTCTACCACTGAGCTACCTTGGCACAAGAAGATAGCGAAATTCTTTATAAAGAAATTTCTCCTTAAATGCAGAGAATTTTCAAAAATAAACAACAAGAAAATCTTAATACTCCTTTCTAGTAATCTCCTTATCTCAGAATATATCGCAACATTTGAAATATGTTCTTCATTAGTAGTCCCATAGTGAATTCCTCTAGTTGATCATGAAGATAGATAATCTGTAAAATTTAATAAAAGCAGAAAAAGTTTCTTCACTTGGAGAGGATATTGGTGTTGGCATGCTAAAGCCTAAAACCTGCCTCGTGTTATAAGAAGTTGTCGAATCAGAAGATTTGGAACGATATTTTGACGACATTTTATCATGCGTAACCTTCATGATCCATAACACAAGGGTTACATCGCATCCAGTCTCATCCCTCTTTTCAAGTCTATTGAGGAAAAATTCCTGCAATAATAGGTTTGTTTTCCAACAGATCTTCTTCATATTTCTATCACTGAAGCAAGAATCACTACTTGATATGGAGTAGAAAGCATTATATCAGAAAGAAACAATCTTTTCATGATAAGAATCCCATATTTTTGCTGAAAATCAGCGTTGAGCAGTAAGAAGTTGTTCAAGAAATATCTCAATTCTGATCCATAGGTATCGGGATAAAGAAAAACCTTCAAGTGAGTCTCCTTCAGGCAAAATAATAGACAGAAAAATTTGACTTTTAAACGCTGGATAAGACCCAAATCACTTGCCTTAGTTTACAAATTCTCCAGCCTGAGGTCAAACTCTTTTGTATGTCAATTCTCCGATCAATATCATAAATTGACCACCTCAGAAATATCGTCATACGGATGCCAAAAGCCTTCTCTGGACCTTTAGCTAACTGTTCTAACAGTTCTGATCGCTACCATTCAAAGCATACTTTTCCTTTTGAAGAGGAGGAATAAAGATCCTTATGATTTCTAAGCCAAAGTTTCATCATAAACTTATGATAACCATTAAGATGTGAATAACAGAACTTAGTCTTCACCTTTCAATTTCAATTTGAGTATTTTCATCAAACCAGAGGAGCACATACTCCAAGACGAAGGTATACCACAATTTCTAAAGAACAAGAAAATAAACAAGAATTTGATTTTTGATTTTTTTTTTGTTTAGACATAGAACAAAAGGAATAAAAATTAAAATCGCTTCTTTCTTTTAAAGACAAGGACCGTAATCAGAGCCATATATCACTAAACATAAACCCCATAAGAATCACAAAAGCTCAAGGATTTTCCCGTATTGGAAGGACACATTATTCATACCATAAATCTCCACTAATCATAGTCATAATTCAGATAATTACCGTCAAAACCGTCAAAATTCAAAGATTGGGTATTAAATAATATATTTGTTAGAGTATTGAAAATATCTCAAATAGAATCAATATTTTCATGAATACTTATAATATGTCCAAAAATTTTACTTGTTTTATATTCCAAGTCCTCAAAATAAACACATCAAGATCTCCTCATAAAAGTTAGCAGTTGCTTTCTGGAAGCTCCACTGTACCCTCCTGAGGAGCAATAATAGCCTTAAGTAAAACCGCATTTCTTTTTGATTAAACCTTTTAGCAGTTCTGGTATCCACACAAAATTTTTATCAAACCTGCTTTTCCATCTCCATAAGATCCAGGTTAAATTTATTGAGCCCCAAGATAACTTATCATACATAACATCAATAATCTTATAGAATATAATAAGGAGGAAATCTTATAATCTTCCGCCTCCTCTCATTCTTCTTTAATTTCTTGTTCATATTCTGCCTAATCTTCTATATTATTAGTTGGATATTTAGTTAAAGTTATGATAAAATCTCACTAGGAATAATATTCATTTCATTAGAAACATATTTTCAAAGTTTTTCATTATACTTAGGAAAATGCACAATTAAAAAATACAATCATCATATAGATATCAATCTTATCATGAGCACTAGGCTCCAAAATATTTGTTCTACCATTTCCATGGAGGAAGGTTGAGATCTTTATGTCCTCCTCTTTCTAATTCATGATGCAGACTAGTTTTAGATAGATAGATTCGTCATTTTTCAAATTTTTAATTTTTTTTATCATATAAAATTCTTTTCATACAAAAAGCAGACAAGAGTATATTTTTTTTCTTCATTTTTCAAAAGAAAAATCTATTTTCTCCCAGATTTTTTCCTTTTTATAGCACACCTTTACATATGAGTCTAGATTAAGCTCCTGTTTCAAAACATTTCCATAAAAGTCTTCAACCTCAAGTCTCAAATTTGGAATATTAACAGTAAAACTGTAGCTTGAGCTTAAAAGTATTTACAACCTTTCATCAACTCGTTTCAATAATTTTTCCTCACTTTACCATGAAGTATCATCATCATGCCACAAATTAACCTCTATACTCTCCATCTTCGGTTCCCATCACAGAACTCTGATCTTCTATGAGGAGGAGTTCCTATCCTCTGAAACAAGTTTTCAACAGGAACAGTAGTAGTTTTTGTAGCATTCATTTCATCAATTACTGTTATTCCAAGCGTATGATTTCCATTAGGATAATTTGAAAGATCAATATTCTTTAGAAGCAAAGATTTCAGCACTGTTTTCTATAAATGACTTAACGGTAGGCTACCATCAAGAGTAATATTAATTTTTTAATAGCAGTAGGTGATTTAACATTAAAAAGAAAATGACATTTTCTTTTGCAAAGTTTCCATTCGCCTGTGGTTTTAATATCGTAACGCTATCGAATCATTCTAAAATTTGGTTGTTCATTTTCACAGAAGCTGGTGCCTCTCAAAAAATAAATTGAAAGTGGCACTCAAGATCACATTTGTTGCTTCCAATAATTTCTAATATCTTCCAACCATCTTATTCGGCATAAACGTAGAAGCCTGAGCCAAAAACCTTTTTAAGTTGTTCTATAGGAGTTAAAGGACTTGCTTTTCCGTAACAAGAAGTGGCTCATCTCACCCTGTGGTAATAGGACCTCACTTCTTTTTGGCAAACGTCCATTTCGTCAAAGGGTCTTTGAAATAACAAGATTAGCCGTTGTTTCCTCCAGGAAGCTTTCCGAGATTTTAAAATACTAACTTCGCAGTATCTTTATTTGGCATTTCTTCATTAATGAGATACTATTTACAGGAAGAAGACTTGAAAGAATGAATACTGGCCCTTGAATCGTTCCTCCATAAGCATTTTATTCATTGAGTTGGTATTAGCATTTCCAGCCCACATCATAATCACTCTACTTGGGGTATAAGCTGCCAACCATCAATCCCTTGACGACCTCCTTTCTGTTTTGCATCAGAAGTTCAGGTCTTATGCATAAGTTAATCCTTTAACATTAAATTTAGAAACCCAAACCCCAATTCTATTATTGATCTGTTGCAAGAATCTTTCCACATTAAAAGAAATACTCCCGGCTTAATAATATTTTGCTTGTTTTTTACTTCCTAGTGCAGTAATTTTTCCATCGCTCGCTTTTAATCTCTAAAATTGGATTAATTTCACCAGGAGTAGCAGAAGTAGAAAGATTTGAATAAGCCCCCCAAGTTCACATCCATACTTTACTTCGCCCGCCCCCTTACCTAAAGCGGGATATCAGTATTCAATGGTATTTTTAATTCCAGAAAGACCTAAACTGCAACAAGGCTTTACAATTAGCGCCTCCAACAGCAAAAACATTTTACTGCTGGAATATTTTACCAAATCCGAGAGCTTTTTGCGGAAGCATTCCATCAAATTTCTCCATCAGCATGATTTGGGAGTTATCCTTTCCTGCCTTAAAGAAAACTCTCGCCAGAATTGGAGCATCAATCGTAAGCTGGAAGTTTATCAAATCCAAGCGCATAAATCGAAAAGGCTTACTAGAGGAACCAGACTGTCTCAGGGACTCACTTATATCATGACAGCACTTGAACATCTTTATTAGTAATCAAGAGAACCTACATAACAAGCACATCTCCAGTGCGAGAATCAAGATATAGCATTGACCCATCTGCCGTGTGCACCATTTTCAAATGCTGCCTTATTACTCGAAAAGTGACATACCGCACTAACTTCTGAAATCTCATAATCAAGAGAGAAGTCTTCACAATAAGTCCACCTTCTTTAGTAATTCAAGTTTCGTATTCTTTTTCTAACAAATCTTTTCAATCCAAAATACGAAATGTGGAGCCCTAATATCAAGCACTCTTCTCAAACGTCTTTTGTGAAAAGTCTCAAAAGAAAGCTGACTTCAGCTCTTTTTCACTAATTTTTCCATCTTCATACATTCTACCAAGCGCAAATTCAGCTCTTCCATTCTCATAGTTAACATAGTACTCTTTTCAATCAAGCGTAACACTAGAAGGACAAAGCAATCACACATTTACAAACGCTTCCATCTCTTCTTATTTGAAAAATCAGCTTGAATCAGATTTTCTCTATGTTTACTCAAAAATCAAAGATTTTTAAATTACCATCAAAAGCGTATTCCTTTTTATTTCCATCAGTAATTTTAAAGGATCCCAAAAGAGAAGTAGATTTATAAGGATCATATCTTGTAGGAGCCTTTTGGAATAGAAGCAAGAATCGCAGATTCTAAAACTGTCAAATCTTTTTAGCCCCTTCCCAAAATAAGTCTTACTTGCAGCCTGAACTCCATAAGCATTGTTTCCCAAAAAACATAATTTAAATATAACTCTAACACCTTGTTTTTCATCTCATGCTTTACTTGCTCATTAGTCAGATTTTTTATTTTCAGCCTTAATCTGTTTTTGGAGCACATTATTAAGTCTTTTGCAAGAACAATTTGCTTAAACTTATAATCAACTTTTCTGCAAAAACTTCATCAAAGGTCTTTCGAGCTTCCTAACATTAGTAATAAGCTGTTGAGTAATAGTAGATCCTCATCAACCATTTTTACCGATCATCGTCTTAAATCATGCTCTGAATATTCCCATAGGATCTAAACCTTCATGATCCCAAAACCTCTGATCTTCAACAGCAACAATAGCATTGATCATATGTTTACTAATATCTTTAAGATCAATATACTGTCTATTTTCATCAAAAATCTTATAAAGTTCTTGACCGTTTCTATCAGTAATAACAGTGGATTCGATCATGGTCATATTCTTGATTTTTACTTACGTCTGGAAGATCTCCCAAGACCCTAGCTGAACATAAATAAAAATGAAAAATTCCGAATACCACAAATCCTGCTACCGTCCACATCAGTTTTTCCCAATATTCTGAGTATTCCAAGAAAACCTCTCTTGCTGAGGAGTAAAGGACCTTCTCTTAAAAATTTTTCGGAGTATAAGCATACATCGGTTTCTCTGCATTATCTTTCTCAAACATATAAAAGAATATTTTTCAACAACAAACGAGGATGACTATACTTATTTCCACGATAAAAACAAGAATAAAAATCTGATTTTTCCTTTTAAAAACACCTTAACCACGAAAGTTAAGATGTTTCTTGCATTTATCTTTACGGATAAATATGTCCAATAACTCCTCAACGATTTACATTTTTCTCGTCTCTTTGTCACAATATATCTACCTGCATAGTTCATATCTTCAATAACCATTTTTCACTGATCTGGATGATACTCTCTTACAGATTTCCAACATGTCCAGCAGAACTCCTAAGTGCACTATATACAATAATTGCACCAACTCTTGGAAGTCTGACCAGCTTTATATCCAGCCGCTTTAGCGATTAGAATACCAGTTTCTTGCATTTTCTCCAAAACCTCTATTACCATTCGCATCAAACATCCAAGGAGTTTAATAGCAGCATGCACGTACAGAAACCAGCAGCGAATCCATTTGAGACTTTCGGATTATAATACCACCTTGAAATAACTCCTGATTTTTCCTCAACTATTTCATCCAGCAACAGCTCATTGAAACAGAAGCTGCAACTACTAGCAGTATATATTCCTCCTGAAGATTTTTCTTAATAGAAGGTTTTTGGCAACTCATCTTTTGGAAGCACCAGCTGGGCTTTTTAAGCAGACCAATATCATAAGCTCTGTTTCTGACACATTAATAAACAACTCCTGTCCCGGATACAAAATCTCACTATCATCCGAAAATATAATTAAGTGTCATGAGATCCTCCAGATTGAGTCTATAAAAACTCAACAAAAAGTCTTAGACTCCATTCTTTCTGAACAACATAAAAGGATTCCCTCCTCATTATCACTTGACAACAAGCTTCATTCCAGGTTTTACTTCATCTCTATCTTATTTAATTTTTTCAAAATCATTGATAGGAACTCAGAATTCCTTTGAAATCTTCTCTAAAGTATCTCACTCCTGAACAATATAAAAATAATAGAAAAATCATCTCCACTATCGAAATATTTCATATTATCAGGATTAATTCAACATATTCTCCTCACTTCCTATAAAGTTAGGATTTACAACAATCATCATGTCTGATCCAGAAGATCAAAATACATCCGCATATACCATCAATCAAGAAAAATAGTAATCTGTGCAATCGTAAATAAAACCTTAGCTACTTACTCTGGTGTTCTTTGTCATACAACAATCAAAACATAAATGGCGGAGGGAGTGGGATTTGAACCCTGAACCGAATAATCAGTTAACAGTTTTCAAGACTGCCGCGTTCAACCGCTCTGCCATCCCTCCATAAACACAACACTTAACGCTCCAATACTTATAGGTTGAACATTATTGCAAGTAGTAGTTTAGTTAATATACTCTTGATTTTTCCAAGTAAAAGTGATAGTGTTTTTACTAGGTATATAGCCACATTACTTAGTTGTTATATCGGTTTTTTAGAACTATTTCTGTAAAGATGCAGACACTAGATAAATTAAAAATTTTTATCCTCTTGAAACCTAAGAAAAAGGAAAACAGCATTTTGAGAGCCCGATGAAAAACCATTTCTCAAAATTGATGATGAAATCAGGGATTTTGCCGATATTCTAATGGAACTCATGCGAGCATATGACGGAGTCTGACTCGCTGCTCCACAAATTGGTAAAAATATCGCAATGATTGCCCACAACACAATGGGATGCCAAGCGAGAACATGCTGAAAAAGACTTTCTCTGAGAAACACTTCTGATAAACCCAAGCATTGTCGAAAGTTCACAAAGAGATGCAAATTTCTGAAGAAGCCTGTCTTTTCCGTTCCTGGAGAACAGGGAAATGTAGAAAAGACACCAACGAATTATCGTAAAATTTCAGGATAAAAAGGAAGATGGAAAAAGCAGAAATATTCAGGATTTAATGCTGTATTCTTCAACATGAAATTGACCATCTCAACGGAATTCTCTTTACAGATAAACTAATATGGTTATGCAAAACATTTCAAAAATACCACTTTCCATTATATATATAGAGGAGTGGACATCTAAAATAAAATATTTCAAAATCTTCAGCTGATATATATTCCCTCCTCATAAAAGAAAAAATATCTTTTTATCTAATTTATTTTCTTAATTTTTCATCAAGGATATTCTCAATAACTGATTTAATATCCCTTGGCTTAATGATTCCAAAATTCTGTAATAATTCCTCTAATAAACTTTGGAGGATCTTATCAAAAAGCTAGATTTATTTAATCCTGCTGGAGAATCCTTCCAAACCTCATCAGTCTTCTCTTTCTTTCAATGTGAATCTTATCATGAATATCTACTAGTAAATTTCCCGCAATATAGACTGGAACATTAGCAAATAAAGCTGAAAGTCCGACACTATAGCTTCCAACTTGATATTACTCATCAATCCAGTTTAATTGCATCACAACCGATAAACCACACAATCCATCATAAGATCCGTTCCACTTTTCCTCATCCATAAGAAAAGGGAGCAACTCAATCTACTACCATAGTCGTATCAGCCAGCTTCAATCAAATCCTTTGCTGTCTTTCTTCACTGAAGAGAGAGGTCTAGATCTCAGTATTATACACTTTAAATTTCAAACCTTTTACTTTTATGAAGCTTTGAAAGGTTTTAACAGCAGAGGAGCTATGACAATGAGTAAGAACATTATCTCCGTCATTAATAATTCCAAGTCCATTTAAAATAGCTCTTTCTGCAGTTTCATTAATTAAATTAAGATAGAACTGTGTTGCTTCTTCAACCTACTGACATTCATAGTAGAGGACATAGGGAGTCAATTTTTAATTTCTGACTTAATATAATCCATCCCATTAAAAAGCATTGGTTTCTGTCGGCCTTGCTAGTTGAGATAAGGAGTTCCATTCCCTGTTGGAATAAAAATCCAAAAGCAGATCAAGATCTCAAAGCTTTTATTTTTAGATCTCTGAGATAAGAATTTCAAAAAGCTGGACTAGCAATAGTTTGTCGCTCACTGAATCGTAACTGACTTAATATCGTCTACTACTTGTTGAATATTTTTAAGTTGTTCCACTGAGAAAAATCAAGATAAATACACACTACAAGTATAGGAGGATCTGATGCAGCTTTTTAAGTCTTTTCTCAAACAAATTTTTACACAATATAAAAATCCTTACACTGACCCAGGAGTCAGCTTCCTTTAATTCAATGGTACTGAAGAGATAGTAATGGACAAAGTGTATAATTTTCCAGTGTTTGATTCAGAGTGGTGGTCTCATCACCTTCCGGTAGATGCCTTGTTACGACTTAACCCCAGTCACTGGTTCCTCCCTTAACCCATATATAGCAGCTTCTTCAAAGAACCTCAGCTCCCATGGTTTGACCGGGCGGTGAGTGCAAGGGAACAGGGACATATTCACAGCAGCATGGCTGATCTGCCATTTCTAGCAATTCCAACTTCATGTAGTCGAGTTCCAGACTGCTATCCGAACTAGGGAGTGTTTAAGATTTGCTCCACCTCGCGGTCTTGCTTCTCGCTGTACCTACCCATTGTATTATCTGCTGAGGCCCTAGGGTGTGAGGCGCGAGGATCTGACGTCATCCTCCTCCTTCCTCTCGGTTACCCGAGCAGTCTGCCTAGACACACTAACTAAGCATGAGGGTTGCGCTCGTTTCAGACCTTAACTAGACACCTTGCGGCACGAGCCGACGACGACCATGCACCATCTGTATAAAAGCTCCGTATTGCTACGGATGCATGCGACTTTCACCGCAGACACAATACATGTCAATCCTAGGTAAGATTCTTGGCTTATTATCCAATTAATCTAGATAATCCACTCGCTTGTGTGTTCTGCTCATCTTCGGGTTTTCATTCTTGCGAATATACTACCCAGGCGACTTGCTCGTTGATTACGACACTCCTGCCAATAAATTAGACAAAAACATCTGGCAAGCATAATTTACGGTTCGGACCTTCACCAGTATCTAATCCTGTTTGCTACCCGAACTGTCGTCCCTCATCGTCAGTATTCTGCCAGCGTTAGCTGCTTTCGCTTTCCGGCGTTCCTTCCTGACATTATCACGCATTTCACCGCTCCACCGGAGCACTAACAGATACTTCCAGGGGTGCAGTATCCACTCCTTTCTGACGATTGAGAGTCAAAGTAGGATTTGAAAACAGACTTTACAATTCACAGACTACGGACACCTGCACGCCCAGTAAATCCGGACAACGCTCGAGACCTACGCATTACCGCGGCTGCTGGCACGTAGTTAGCCGTCTCTTATTCTTGACATACCGTCATTCGTCTTCTGCCAAAAAGAAGTTTACACACCGTAATGCTTCATCCTTCGCGCGAAAATTGCTGCATCAGACTTTCGTCCATTGTGCAAGATTCCCCACTGCTGCCTCCCGTAGGAGTATGGGCCGTATCTCGAGTCCCATCGCGACTGACATCATCTCAGACCGGTTACCCGTCATAGGCTTGGTAAGCCATTACCCACTAACTACCTGATAGGACGCACCACTCTCCTGAAGCGATAAATCTTTCCTCACATTGGAATTTCACCATCGTGAGCATATTGGGGAATTAGCTACATCTCTGCAGTTATCACCCATCTTCGGGCAAGTTAAGCACGTTACTCGCTCGTTTTGCCACTAATCTTACTACGTATTGCTACGACGCAAGATCCGTTCGACTTGACTTGCATGTGTTAGGCATTTCGCTAGCGTTCATCCTGAGCCAGGGTCGACTCTTCAAAAGTTCCACACTTTATCTCTTTTAGTACTATTAAAAGATCTCTTTATCTAAGGTATTTCCATCCTTAGTAATGGTAGCACTAACCTACTTTCCCAGCTCTGATAGAACCAGTATCATCGACCAGCATATGCTTAACTTCTGTATTCGGAATGGGAACAGGTGTTTCCATATACCGCATCAGCACTACTGTTAGTAAAGATGAATCAGATTATAATGATTTTTAAACAAAAAGTCAAATAATTCTGACACTTTCCTTAAGTTTTCCCTACAATACCATAATATATTACCTATTTCTTAGAAAAAAAGATAAAACCCGCTCGACCAATTAGTACATCTTAGCTCAACCCCTTTACAGGACTTACACCTAATGCCTATTAAACTGGTAGTCTACCAGCGGTCTTACCTTCATAAAGAAGAGGGATATCTAATCTTGAGACAAGTTTCCCACTTAGATGCTTTCAGCGGTTACCTTTTTCCGAGCTTAACTATCCAGCGGTGCTCCTGGCGGAACAACTGGTACCATCAGAGGCTCGTCCAGCGGTCCTCTCGTACTAGGGGTCAGCATCTCAAAATATCCTACGGTCACAGTAGATAGGGACCGAACTGTCTCACGACGTTCTGAACCCAACTCGCGTCCCGCTTTTAATGGGTGAACAACCCAACCCTTGGGACCTTCTACAGCCCCAGGATGCGACGAGTCGACATCGAGGTGCCAAACGGAATCGTCGCTATGAACGCTTAGATTCCATTAGCCTGTTATCCCCGGAGTAACTTTTTATCCGTTGAGCGGATCCCCTTCCACTTGGAAGATCCGGATCACTTTCGCCTACTTTTGCGTATCTGCTCGACCTGTCAGTCTCACAGTCAAGCTTGCTTATGCGAATACATCTCACCACGGTTTCCATCCGTAGTAAGCAAACCTTTGCACGCCTCCGCTACTTTTTAGAGGCACCCTGCCCTCAGGTAAACTGTCCAACTGAAACTGTCTCCCAACCTAGGGATTAGAATTGCTACATATCTTGGGTGGTATCTCACTTTTGGCTCCGCCCCAACCGAAGTTGAAACATCAAAGCCTCCCACCTATACTCGAGCAAGACATGCTACAATCCAATATCAATCTACAGTAAAGCTTCACAGGGTCTTTCCGTCTAACTCAGTGACTACCCGGCATTTTTACCGGGAATGTAATTTCACCTGAGTTTAGGGAAGACAGCATGGGGATGATTATGCCATTCATGCGCGTCAGAACTTACCTGACAAGGAATTTCGCTACCTTAGGACCGTCATAGTTACGGCCGTCATTCACCAGTGCTTAACCCTCGAGCTTGCACGAAGAGAGCATAACATTCTGGCATTGGACAGGCATCACCCGCTATACATCCTCTTACGAGTTACGCAGACGAGCTGTGTTTGTGATAAAACAGTTCTCCATCTCTTTCGCTGCGATCCCGATTGCTCGGGACAGGACTTATTTCAGTACGTCCACTAATTTTGCCAAGTTCCTCACCCAGTAATTATCTCAGATTATCTTAGTATTCTCTACCACCCCACAAGTGTCTGATCTGAGTACAGGTTATATAAAGATTAAGTTTAGAAGTTTTTCTCGGCACCAAAACGATGAGAATTTCTAATTCCGAGGAATCAAATTCTGATCAAGCTCTAGTATCAATAGTTGTGGATTTTTCCTGCAACTACCTTTACACGACCTAACGTCATAAAAACCTCACTCTTTCGACTCAAACCTTAATAGCTCTCTAAATCTCAATGCGTCACTCCATCACTCTTTATATAAGTACTGGAATATCAACCAGTTATCCATCGACTCTCCACTTCTGGATAAGCCTTTAGTCCTGACCTAACCCTACGACGATGAACGTTGCGTAGGAATCCTTAGGGTTTCGATATATTGAATTTTCATCAATAAGCGTTACTCATGTCAGCATTTTTACTTCTTACTAGTCGACCACATCCACGATGTAGCTTCATCCTGTAAGAACACTCTCCTACCACCATGGTATTACTACCGATGGTCTTCGATTTCGGTATAATGCTTAGCCCCGTTACATCTTCAGCGCATCTTCGTTAGTCCAGTGAGCTGTTACGCTTTCTTTAAAGGATTGCTGTCTAGGCAAACCTCCTGGATGTATAAACAAGACACCTCTTTTTCCACTTAGCATTACTTTTAGGGACCTTAATCGAAGTCTGGACTGTTATCCTTTTTGACTACTGAAACTTGCTCCCGTAGTCCCACTCTGCAATATTCCTTGAAGCATTCGAAGTTTAGTAAGGTTTGGTAATGTCTCTCGACACCCCTAGCCTTTCCAGAGCTCTACCTCTTCAAGATCTTGAAATGCAGGCTGCACCTAAATGCATTTCGGGAGAGAACCAGCTATCACACGGTATTCGATGAGCTTTTCACTCCTAAACACACAGGTCATCGGAAGGTTTTGCAGCACCAACCCTGTTCGGTCCTCCAGCATAGTTTCCTATGCCTTCAACCTGCCCATGTTCAGCTCATACCGCTTCGGGTCTATTAATCAATAACTAAAGCGCCCTATTCAGACTCGGTTTCCCTTCGGCTCCGCCTATAACTGGCTTCAACCCATCGCTACTACTAATAACTCGCTGACCCATTCGTCAATAGGTACGTGGTCACCCTGCGGCTCCCACCAATTGTAAGCAATAAATTCTCAGGTTCTATTTCACTCCCCTACCAGGGGTTCTTTTTCACCGTTCCCTCACGGTACTGTTCGCCGTCGGTGTAAAAAGTATTTAGCCTTCACCCAGTGGTCTGGGCAGATTCATACCAGATTTCGTGTCTGATATTACTCAGGTGTCGTCACGATGTGGTGTCCTATTTTTCAGATACGGGACTTTAACCTTCTATGGTACATCATCCAAATGTTTCTCCTAATACAACATCTCTCCATCCAAAGAGTTCTAGCTCTTCCTGGACGATCCTACAACCCTCTTATTAGCAACGCCTAGAAGCTTACACTAATAGAGTTTTGGGCTCTTCCCTGTTCGCTCGTCACTACTAAGGGAATCTCATTACGATTTCTTTTCCTTCGGTTACTGAGATATTTCACTTCACCGAGTATTGTCAACTTTGTATTCTCCTATAGAGAATAGGTTTGCCCCATTCGGAAATTCTTGACTCCAAGCGATCGTTGGCATCTCATCAAGACTTATCGCAGCCAGCTACGTCCTTCTTCCTCTTTTTTACCCAAGGCATCCTTTTATTGCTTTTTAAATAGATTTATCTACCAAGAAATAGTGTAATATATTATGCTATTGTTATGATCACTTCAGCAACCTCTTCGTTTTTGGTTGCGAGCATTATAATACACATCTACCTTCTAAATGCAAAGAGATTTTAAAGATATAAGGTAATCTTTATCGTTTTTCTCCTTTTTGGGTCATTTCGTGTTTTTAATTTCTGAAGCTTAACTAAAAATTTAATCAAAAAATCAAAAAACAGATTTTTATTTTCTTTTTAAATTTTCAAATGGTAAGAAGCCAGGTTTCTCGCTATTTTTAATAAAAATAAACATCAATATATAGAAGTAATTTTTCTTTGACTTTTTATAGTAAAAATCTTACATATGAAAATATATTTACTTTTTAGAAATAAATGGTTAAAATACTAGGAATACGGATACTAATTAATAGTATTACCTTTATAGTCCGAGGAATAGATAAATGGAAAGCAAAGGGAAATGAAAATGGAGAATTAGCTGACACTTTTTAATATTGAGCCTAGCCTGAGGTTGGCTTGGAGCAATCTTTTGCAATAGATGCCTTTAAACATAAAACCATCAAATCAAGCTTTGTCCGAAAAACTCTATCTTATTGCTGGAATCCGAATTCTAGGGTTGATAGTAATAATAAAGTAAACTTGAATCTATTTAATAGCTATATTATCTTACTCTCACTTACAAAACACCTCAACATATAAACCATAAATTCTTTAACTTCTAAAAACAAAAACTATGGAACTTCTTTATTACCTGTAATGGTGGAACATATTAATACTCATTGCTCTACATTAGGACACTGCAACGATAGACTTTCAGAAAAAGGAATCAGAGATTCTATAAGATTAGCTCAAATTCTTAAAAGATTGATTTCATTTTTGTAGTGATATTGGATTCAGAAGAACAACAACAGACCTTATCTTTGAATGCTTAGAATACGACACCTTCAAAATCATTGTAGATCCGAGAATTAGATGAGCAGAAATCTGTTCTAAACTTACCAGAGAAAACCTTTGAAAAAGTAGCGAAAATAATCCTGAACAAGCAAAAATTTTAAGCCGTCTTTTTTATCAAAAAGTGATAGCGTCAGAGCATTCTAACATATTAAATGAAAGCATAGAAGATCGCTTTCGTGATCGCTGTCAACTTTTTCTTAATGATCTAGATAAAAACTTATCCTCGTGAAGCGACTGTTCTCATCGTAGGAAAATCAATAGTAAAATAGTTTCTTAATTGCATTATTACTTTCAAACAAGAAGGAAAAGAAAGTCAATTTTTAACACCTCCATGTTCACTTGAGTCATTATCGTTTTAGAGACGAGAAACACTCTACTTTAATAAACTAAACCATTTATATTGAATAAACTAAAATAAATCTGAATGTATCTTTTAAAAATCAACCATCTGATTTTATTGTCAGTGAAAATTTTACCATTTGAGCTAAGCGGAAATTGAGATACATTTTGAAAAAGAAAAACTGAATACGATGGAAAATCGTGCTATGGATCTGTAAAAACATGAAACTCAAAAGAGAACAACTTGGTATTGCAGGACTAAAAGATAAAAGAAGGAATTACAAAACAGCGAATCAGTATTTCTACATCTAAAAATCTGTTGAGAACAGATCTACATTTTTAAAAGAAAAATAAAAATCTTAAAAAGCTGACGGCACGATGAACCACTTGCTATTGGAGAAAAACAAGGGAAACCAGTTTTGAAATCAGACTTAGAGCAAAAAGGAAAGCTTCCGAACGAACTAAAAACGACTTTAGAAAACAAAACTTGAACAACAGAAACAAACTCATTTCCTAATGCTTTTTGAATCCAAAAAGATTTAGTAAAAGGAAACAAGAACTTTTAAAAAGCAAGCAAACTTTTCGAAAAAGGACTTATAGACTGAAAACTTAACTATGGAAGTAAAGTTCAAATTACAAGCTTTTTTAGTATGCGATTTAACGAACTTGTAATGAAAAAGATGGAATGAACAAAGCCTTTCTTTTTGAGGGGGATATTATGGTTAATAGACAAACGCCTTTTGAACTTCAGTTGCGAACTATTTTGATAACAAACTTCAGCATTTTGACTATTGGAAACTAAAGAACAATCAGAAAATAACAGTTTTTAGAAGCCAAAAGAAGTTCTTCGAACAGCGATTTTAAACCAGAATACCGATTCCCAACAGGCGCTGTTTTAGAACAGAACAACTCCTTTTGCCAAAATGAACTGAAGCAAGAAAATATGATGATCGACAAATTCATGACAAGTTGATTCGAAAAATTTGGAAACCAGATCTCAAAAACCCTACTCATAAACTTTATGGATTTAGGAGACCCTCCGAACAAAAGCAAAGAGATTTAGAATGGAAACGAGAAGACAGAGACCTTATTTTAAAATCTTCCAACAGGAAGCTATGCAAGTGTCTTTTGTCTACTTTACTGGAAGAATTGATCCAAAAGGAAATGATCAGTAACAGGACTTATTATCCTCTTATTTCACAAGCTTAAAAGATTTCTCACTATTTTATGATTCTGTCTTTATCGACTAGCCCTTCCTTTCGTGCTTGAGAAACTCATAGCCATAATAAGCTCCAGCCAAAAAGCCATAAATACAGGCAGTAAGTCACTATCCCCACCAAAGATTGACGACCATTTCCATACCACTTTTGAAATCCTCAGTATGATAAAATCACCAAAGAAACAATCTCAAGACTTCTTGCCTTACATAACCAAAAGTTTCAAGCTCTTCTGCACTTTTCTTTTTATAAGAACCTCAGAGAATTGATTGTGATACTTTTGACACTTGAGTACTTTGTCCGATAGCCTTCTATGGGAGAATAGCAGGAATTTTTAGCTTTTATTTCCTTTATTTATTCCTGTTCACACTTATAAAAGAGAGTTTTAATTGAGGATTTTTAGCACAATACTCTGAAAGAACTTTTCTGATCATGTTCCTCATCAAATCCTATTTCTGAAAGCTCATCCACATACCATGAATAAAACTAAGTTATATAATTTTTCATTTTTCATCTCCGTAAAACTTTTTGGATATGATTATAAGCGAAAAGCTTTTACCTCCATTTATAGAAAAATCAGCCGTTGTACAACCCTATTCCATCATTACAATTTAGTCGTTTAAGTATCTTATCTTTTTCAAAACTTTAATAACATACCCCAATCTCTGAATTTTTAGCATTATATTAGAAACATAGAATGTCCGTCAAACTGCTTTTATTCAATAGCAGATAGATTAGAAGAAAGAGAGGATTCTAAAAGCAGAAAGTCTCTTCAGTTTCACTAGTGCATGTTCGTTGCTTTTTAGAATATTCTTTTTACAATTCCATTTTGGCGTAATATCTTTGAATCTAAACCATCTAAATATCGCTTTCAATCCTTTTCTACAACCTTTTTAAGAGCTAAATATTCATTCGCCTCTTCTGAGATTTCTTGAGGTCAACTCGTCCACAATCTCATAGAAACAGGAAGATCAACTTCGTCTTCACTTCGTATGTCCTATCTCATTGAGGGAGATGCTCACCACTTCAGCTTTTTCTTCTTTTATACCAATCATAAAAAGGTTTTTATCTTTTACTACTCCTTTTCATAGAAAGAGCAGAAAGAAAGTTCATCAAACTGATGATTTTCTAATAAACGATAATACTAGAGATAAACGCTTTATCTTTTTCTTCTTTCATTTTGCACTCACTGAAGAAGAAGAAGCACATTTTTGAGCTAAAGCATAATCAGCCGCATTATAACGAAGATATTGTATTAGATCACAATATACTTCCTCCCGTACGCTCCTGTTTTCATCACGATGAATCATAATCTATCCGCCTCAACATTCCCCTATGATACCATTCTTTAGTAATTGAGAATCATCAAGCATTAAACATGATTTATCCATTTTTCAAGCTGATGAGTAAGATGATATTTATAAGTTGCAGTATCTAATACTGTACTACCTACCACGACAAAAGCCACTGGGAAATAAAATGATCACCAGCTGATAAAGCTTTCCCACTATATCCTGAAGACGCACCGTTTCATCACAATAATCATAAATCATATCAGGCAAAGTAATCTTGAATGTGTCCATAGTCCTTACTTTGAAAAGTTAAGTCCAGAGCAGTAGCTTCTATACAAACCTCACTATTCTTATCAGGGAGCTTTCATAGTAAAATAGAGCATTGAGATCAAAAGCTTGTACTCGAGTTCAAATACTTTGAATCTTACTCTCTTGCTCTACTTGTTGTTCTCAAGAAAAGCTACATCATGAAATAAACATAAATACAAGTCACGCTGCTCATCGAATAAAATCTTTTCTTATATTCATAGATTAAAGATAATAGAATAAAACTTTAGTTCAAAATCAAATTCCTCCACTGTGAGAGTCGAGATACTGCGGAAATAGAAGAATTTTGCGTCTGCGAAGATTGGGACAAACGATGAGATATTTTTAGATTGAGAATTTATATTTTAGGGTCATCTGAGTAATATTGAATTTCCTCTCACAAAATTTTTCTCTGTACTGTTTCAAGATTACGCTCAGACTCCTCCTGCTTTTTCTCTAATAGTTGCTCATAGGTTGGTCGTAAGGAAGGAACAAGCTTTTTAAGACGATTCTTCTCTCTTTCTTCTAAATACTCAGACCTATATTCCTCTGCCCTATCTCTATCAATACCATATAAAGATAAAGCATCTTGTTTAAACTTCAATTCTTGTTGTTCTAACCATAAAGTATGCTCATCTCCCAACTGATGAGTTATTACACCATTAGAAATAGTAGCTTCTTCATAAGACGGATATTGTGGAATATCCAATCCTTTTCATCAATTCGGTTCATCTCCTACATGTTTCCATACCGATGTTTCATCAAATCCAGCAGAAGTAGGATCGTAGTAAGACCTTGGTGCTGGCAAATTCTCAATCCTTAAAGCTGCTGCCAGTTTGGAAGAGGAGAAAAATAGTCAAAATTGTCACCATATCCAGCCAACGAAAACAGTAACAAAGCTAGTCTTACCAATCCTGCACAGACTGCCTTTCTCTGAAACCATGCAGTGGTAGCTAACTTCGATGTGATCGTCACTCAGGCAATTCCTTTCACCACTGAATACTATATCCATCTAAATAATGAATATCATCTAAGGTTGTTATCCAAATCTCATGGTTTTACAAATTTCTTAAAGAGACGGAAATCTGTTTCTGTTTGAAAGTAAAGCATTCTCTCTTTTCCACCCCATTCTACTCATATTCTGAAACAAAATTATCAAGAAAAAACCAGATACGCATCCAATTAGATTCATTCATTTTGTTTTTAGCTCTTGCATCAAGGGAGTATGAGCAATATCTGTTTTTTCGTAATCAGCTATTATTTCTCCTGTATAAACATTTGAGGGTAAATTCCGTTCTATCTCCCTAATACTCATTTACCCTTTAAACACTGCTCAAATCAAACTAGATTCTTCTTTGAATCCTGTTTGTTTCAAGACATATCACTTCTCAATAGCTCTAAGAGAATAGTAACTTTTTCTTGAGGATACTATCAGCAGTAGGAGGAACTGAGCATAGAAACTAAAAGATTTTTCTATATCTTTAAGCACTTTGTAAAAAGGCTCTTTCTTTTTAGCTGATTTCTCCAAGAGAGGGACAAAAACCCTTTCGGAAAGAGTTTGCATTGCACTATATTCAGCATCTTGAGCATAAGCTATTTTTCTAATCATAAACTCCTACCAGACAAAAACTCCCAATAGCGTCGCAATTATTTTTCTACACATTATACTATTCGTTTAACATTTAAAAATCATATCCAAAAGATATTTCCCATCTCCTTTAGCTCATTGAAAGGTAACATACCCTTTTAGGCGAAGTCTCCTAATAATCCCACCTATGGTTTTCTCAATATTATTATTGTTTGGATATTGTTCTTCTAAATCTTTTCTTTACCCAAACAATAAGCTCTTTACGAGAAAAGGTACAACACACCTTATCACCTTTTTCAGGTTTTTCTTGCTCTTTCATCTTTTTCCTAATACAGAAAAACAAATCCCAATGCTCACTCTTCTTCAAATACCAATTCCTGAGCTGACTCAACTCAAGTATCAAAAAGAATGTAAAAAAATAAATATTCACAAACAAAAAGAAAAAAATCTTCAAAAATAAGAATCTCCAGATTTTACTTTATGATAAAAATATTTCTAATAAAGCTGCAACAAGTGCAAATCCTCCAACAACTCATAAAACAACCAATAAATAAAGTAATCTATCAATTGATGCAAAAACATACTTAAAATCATCAAAGATATTGTCCAACTTTACCTTTTTCTTCCATTATTGTTAATTATCTAATAAAAAGAGAAGGTTTATAACTTCCTCCTCTCAAAAATGAAACTTCTACTTTACAATAATGAGCTTCAAAAGTTCATTTCTAATCTGCATATTCTGCACATAGAACCCCACATACTTCTCAATTCCAAAGTGCTTTGCAAGTGTTTCCCTATCTTTTTAAAATCTAGTCCAAAAATTCTTTACTACTACAAATAATGGCTGGTTCTTGATCGCATGATAGCCTTTTTATCTGTTTCATATGTCCTTATCACTAAGATGAGTAATATGCTCTGAAACTGGAGTTGGAGCTATCACAGGTGTATTTTCTACTATAGGGTATGCTCTTTCCTACTACAGGAGTTTCTGCTTTTGGGTATCAACTTTTGATGTTTCTCCTTCAGGTTTTTCTGCTACTTTAGGGGTTTCTACTGGAGATGAAGTCAGATTTTTCCCATCTTTTTAAGAGAACATTCTACCAGTCCTGCTTCAGATTTTTGAAACACTTCGTCTGCTGATCTATAACTTCAGTTTTTAGCTTCAGTGATATCTTTGATTGCATAGAGTTTTTCAAGACTGGATGATAGTCATAAACAGTAATTCCTTGATTTACATTCAACTCTTCTCCATTAAAGAGTATATGTCATTTCTCCTGTTTCTCATTCTTCTTGATTAAGAGTTCCCAAATTGAGCTAAATAATGATCTAATCCATTAGCGTTTTTCAACTCCAGCAGAAGTAATTGCTTCTTCTGTCACCGATCGTAATGAGACTATCTCCTTTCAATGAATATCAGAAAGTTTCTGACTCATTCCCCCTGCTTGAAACTTTACCGTTCTCTGAAAGCTTGCCAAAGGTTCTCCTCCACATACTACTTCATACCTTGCAAATGTAGGAGTTCCAAAGAGATAAAAGCTGATTGCACTAATTCAGGCAAGTGCATACACCATTGTTTTTCTATTCATAATACTACATAAAAAGAAGATAAAATATCTGAGCTGAGGTAGCTACCTCTTTACTCACACAATAAAAAATCTAACTGTAGAGATTTTTATTTCTCTACGGACAGAAAAATTTTTCTCACCTGTCAGATTTTTCTTTCCTACAGTAGAAATATCCCCTTACCCTACAGACAACTATTCCTGCTGAAACTTCATCGCTTCAAGCTGTCTTTTGAGTTCTACACCCGGCAAGAAGCTAATCTTTGGAACGATCGTTTCTGTGCTAAACTTCCCCTTTTCTTCTGCTCCTTTACTAGAGAAGGTTACACGAAAGCTTCCAAAAATCTCCAAGCTGGAGAATCCCTCCTCTGGTCCAAAATCTTTGGGAACTCTTCCACGAGTTCTGGATCACATTTTGCAACATCTCCAGCTGAGAGTGAAGAAAGGTCTGCAAATTGTCTTGCAAAGCTGTTTTTGAGTTACCTTATCCCCATACACAGGACTCGCATACCACTTTTTAGGATCATCTCTCTTGAGGGGATTTGCCTTTTCTACCAGTTTGAATTTCATCATTCCTCTTGACTTTTAGAAAGTAAAAAGAGACCAATGCTCAAGCTATTTTTAATGATCTGTTTCAAGGAAAGATTTCCCAGTTCTCATCGTTGCTATCTAAAAAGAAAAAAAGATTTTATTTTTGAAAAGTTTTTATAGATCAAAAATCATCAACTAAATTACTGATTTTTACAAAAATAAATAAAGGAAAATATTACTAATTAAATTCTTTTGCAAAAAGGAATCCATTGCAAAAAGTTTACTAAAACACTATAGTGGAGTATCTTTATTCATCAAAACAAAATGATACTTTGATTAATTATAGCCATCCTTTTTAGGATTACTTTTTGGTTCTTTTGGATCCGTAATCCTCTTTTAGACGAGGAGAAAGCACAACACTCAAACAAGCAAAGTTCTATCCTTTGGGGAAGGTCAGAATGTCCCTATTGTAAAACAAGACTTCAAGCACGAGACTTAGTACCTCTTCTCAGTTTTCTTTTCCAATGAGGAAATGTCGCTATTGCAAGAAGAAAATTTCTTGGCTTTATCCTATTTTAGAATTTGGATCCGCTATAATTTTTGAAGTATTCGACGATTTTTGCAGATGCATGACTTGGAACTGTACTCTTTTGGACAATAACAGGACGAATACTTTGGCTCTTAGTAGTATATGATGTTTTATGGTTTTGAAGTGCATATTCCACTCTTTAATTATTGCAAGTTGAATCCTGATTTTTTTGCGATGGGATACTGAAATTTCCCCTCGATATGCTCTTTGGTGAGGAGTAATATTTGTAGTCTGGATGTTATACTGGATCGCTAAGTTTTGGGTACAGATAAAAATATCAAGAAAATGAAGAGGGTCTAGGAGCATGAGATGTTATTCTTGCACCTTATCTTTTGAACACTCCTTTTTGTGGATTACCGACTGAAAATGCTCTTTATAGACAAAATCCTTGCTGCTGCTTTCTTCTTGCTATTTACTTGAATTATCGGACTTCTTCGATTTTTTTAATTCAAAATAAAAACTACGGTAAAAAGCTCATTTTTCTCAAACACCACATGGCAAATAACTCTCTACCACTCGTTCCAGTTGATGATTTTAGCTGTTGTCATTATCCTTATTTTCCAAGAATATTTATTTTGATATTTCTTTCTATAAATGACCATTCAACAAAAAGATTCAGAATTTTTCTTTCATTGTCTACTTTTAACCTTTCTACTTTTTATTTGGAGTCTTTTTGGGGAAAAGAAACTCTTACTTGCCGTAAGCCTTTTTTTGTATTCTTTTTATTTTACTAAATTTTCTTGCCATTGATCTGAGAGGAGTTAAAAGAAATAAAATTTGGATTCCTTTAATCGAACAGGTCTCCTTATTTGGATACTTATACCCAATCCTGTTCGACAACTCGTTCTCGCTCTTTGGACTTCTTTATTTTGCGATTTGATTTCTGATTTTTCTAAGAAATTATTTCTCTAATGTCAGAAAGATACATCGATTCGAATATTTTATGAGCTGATGATATATTTTCACCTTAATTACGACAATTATTTTTGGCTTTGTTGTCCTAGGAATGAACAGCAAATTTCCCTTTACTTGTGATCAAATCTCTACTGAAACCAAAAATTATTCAAACTTCAACTGATCCTTTTGGTCTGATTAGAGAAACCCCAGAAGAACACGATTTTTGAACAAAATATAGAAGATGAATCTTCTCTTATGACATCGGTTCGATGAACCTTTAAAGTCAACATTCGAGAAGGATTTTGTAGAAACTCAAAAACGATCAATACCAAGGTATGTGAAGCTATCATCTGACAGTTAGAAACAGTCTCATCAAAAATCCGTTTTCCAGATTTGAGTTATTTTTGAATATATTTACTCTTTTATGGAGTAATTAGACTATTAGTACGGATAATTACATTAATTGGATTTATCATCTTTCGAGCTGTGAAATGGTTAGGGTGGTATCCTACAACAACTAATCTAAAAAAGACAGAAGAAATTATCTAATATAAAATTAATAATAGTTTCCGACTCTTCTTTTTAAAATTTCATTCTCTTCTTGAAAAGAATTAAATTATAATATATTCAAATAAATCTTTCAAAAGAGAATATAAAAATATTCCAAACTATCTTCAATTTTCTGGCTAAATTATCTATTTGACCTTTATTAAGTCAAAAGTTTTTATTGCTATTTCAAAATTAGTAAATCAAGAATTCTCTTTATCACAAAGCATCTTAATTGCCTCTTCTTTCTTTTTCTTCAAAATTATGGTTAAATCTCAGAATAATTCCTTTGTCTGTTAATTTTTCCTTGCACGAACAACCTTATCAGTTAGAATCCTTTTTTTCTTCATTTGTTTTCAACTGAGTAAAATCCTTTCATCGCAAAATGTTCAGCTACTTCCATATTTGAAAAGTTTTCCTTTGAGAAGAAAGAAGTACTTGATAAAAGTGGAAAATTTTCCTGAGTAATTTTAAGTCCTGTTTGTTTTCTGATATTTTGTAGTTCTCTTTGCAGAATCAAGTTGTCCTATATCTCTCATTTCTCCTTTCACTTTAGAAATATATGACAAAGAGATATCAGTCTTATGATTAATCTTTCTAGCAGAAATTTGTGGATCAATACTAAGTATTGTTTTTAATTTTTTTCTTTATTTGATCCCTTCTCTTGATAACATTTTTAGAAATAAATTGTAAATTCTGAATTGCCAAGTTTGTCCAATCCCCATCCTTAGGAATAAGGATAAATTTTTGGATCAGAAGACGATTCCTTATATCCCTGAATATAATGACTAAAATTTTTTTCCTGATAAGTTTGATAACATTTATCTCATAATATTCACTCTGGATCACATCCGAATTAATCATTTTTCTATCTCTTTTAATTCTAACTCTTGGTCAAAGTTTATTAGGATAAAAAGATATTTCATTTTATGTCCATTAAGATCTTTTATAATTCCTCAGTATTGATCGTATATCTTTTTCCTTTATAGTAAGAAAAATGGAATATCTCAAAAATAGAGGAATCTTTTCCTCTTTAGACTCCTCTAAAAATTTTTCGTCATAAATGAATCTGTAATAGCAGGGTTCCGTATTATCCCAATGTACTTTTTCCTCACAACAAAAAATTACTTCATAAAGTATTTTTGGCATCTGATAATAAGTCAAATAATAATTTACATATAGAGCAAAACAGCTAAAAATTTCTAGCATATTTCTCCAAATTTTTCACATATAAAGGATACATATTTTTCTAATCAACAAATTAATCTAAAATAATGTTCTTTTAGATAATGAGAAGTTTTTCTCTATTTACAGTATAAAATTTAGAATTTTTATATCATAAATCTACTAATTCATTATATAATTTTAATTTATCAGTATTAACTACTAAGCATAAATTTACTTTTTATAAGTAAATAATAACTTTCTCTTGAAAGTATACCAAGTTTTCTCTAGTATGGACGATATATTCGTGATCTTTATCAGTATTTTTTTATCTTTTTCTCTTCTAATCATGAAAAAGTAATCACTTTTTGTATAATTGGAATTCTAATTTCTCATTCCTTATTTACACTAGCTGAAGAAATTCTTGAGTTACCAAATGAAGTCTTGCTTTTTCTAATGAAAAAGAAGTAGCTAATAAAAACAACTGGACAATATCTTGACCAACAATTAGAAATATTAAGCTGAAATCTTAAAGAAAACCGATCCTGAAATAGAGAAACTTTTAAAAATACAGGAATAATCCTTTCTTGAGATCTCGAATCAACATGAGAAATCCTCTTAATAGATAAAGAAAAACTAATTTCTCAAAATCCAAACATATCTGAAAAAGAAGTCCAATTGAAGAGAATCCAACCTTGATAGTTACAGAAGCTTTTTCCACAAAACTAATAACTGGATAGAAATTAGCAATATAAGCTCGATTCCCTATAGTTGAACTATCCAACTTGATGGTATTAGTAAAGACAATAAAACTTTATACTTATTCTCTTATCATTCCAGCAAAAGACTTCTCTGATTCTTGCTGAAAAAGACAAATATTTTACAGGAAATTTACTCAAAAATTGTAAAGATAAATATTTTATTAATCAAAAAGCTGACTCAATCTAATATTATCCTACTGAAGTGGACAAAAAGATAAACTTATGGTTCATCCAGAATGGACAAAAATTTCTCAAAGATAAAGATTCTTCTTTCGAAAAAAGTCTTTATCGATGGAGAATAGCTAACCACAAGAACTAATCCAGATAGAAGAAAAATATCAATTGGAGCTCAAATCACCTTTAATTGCAAATCCTGGAATCTATTCTACTGAAGCATGAAAATGCTAAAAGATATTTCTCAACCAAAAATTTACCAGAATCTAAAGAACATCCAGATATTCCAATATATTGTTCAGAATTTAACGATAGATATCGTCTAGAAATTCAAGAAATTTTTCAAGGAAATAATAGCTATCAACCTTTCATTGAACTTAAATGGACAGATACTCCAAACAATTATCAAACAATTAAATTAACAGGAAATATTTTAGAAAAAGAAATTATCATAGAAAAATCTGATCTCCGAGATAAAAATAAAAAGCTTTATTATAGGAAAAGATGAATTTCGACACAATAAAGGAATTGACAGTGAATATCATTTCGATTTTTAATCTTCTTAACCAAACATGATACTTGATCGTTGAATGATTTAATTGACAACAACGACAAGTTTTAGACAGTATATTGTTGACAAGTATTAATTCCGGAAAATCAAGTTATTTTTAAGGGAAATAAATCAGATTGTATAAATATTTTTGATGAAATTTCAGATTTTTCCCCTTGATTTGATAAGAAATTTTTAGAATTTTTCCAGATTGACAATAAACCAAAAATAGAATATATTAAAAATTTGATGAGGGATGAGGAAGTTGTAGTTGTCCAAGCAAAGAAGATCTTTGCCCGACAAAGACAACAAAAAACAGAAAATAATGAAGAAAGTAAAATAGAAGATGAATACGAAGAAGAACAAAAATCAAATCAAAATCTAACTATTGAGAAATATCAAGTAAAAATAGAAGATATTAACTATGATCCAGAAGGAAGTGATAAAGATAAAGAAAGCATTACCCTAATCCTTACCGAAGGTGATAATTTAGATTTAAATCTCCTAACACTAAATATCAACGGTAAAAAGAAAATGAAAGGAATCTTAAAAACAAGGAATTTCTCAAACTTTTTATAGGAAACTTTGGTTTTCCAAATACAAGTAAAGTGAATAATACAATTTCTTGTCCAGCTCAAATATAAAAGACACCGTTTTAGACAGTTATTATTATACGATAACAACAAAAGAAAAGAGAAAAAGAAAAATTCAGAAAAGAAGGAATTAAAGTTTTTCAGTTATTGATGGCGATACCATCAGATATAGAGATGAAAACTGAAAATTACAATCGGTTCGTTTTACTCTGAATAGATGCGCCTGAAAGTAATACTGCAAGGTATAAAAAGACTGAATGTTATGGAAAAGAAGCTAAAGACTATTTAACTGAAAGACTAAAAAGGACAATATATCCAGATTTCTTTTGATAATGAGCAAACAACTGATAGATGTGGAAGACTTCTTGCCTATGTTTCTCTTGATGGACAACTTATTAATGAAGAATTAATTGCTAAAGGTTTCCTGCTAAGAATACACCTATAAGCAAAATTATCAAAAACAAGAACTTTTCAAAAAAGCTGAAGAAAAGGCAAAAAGCTGATCAAAGAGGAATGCGAAATCAAAAATATTGTCCAAATCTCCTCAAAGAAGAGGAAGATATAAAACAAAGTATAGAAAACTTAATTATCAAAATAAAAGCGATAGATTATAACTTAGAAGGAAGAGATAAAAATAATGAAAGCATCACACTTTCAATATTTAATAAATCCTGAAGTGGAAACTTCATTGACTTTAATAATCAGTTTTGACTTTTTATTTTTGAAAACCAAGGATCAGGTTTAGATCTGCAGTTTGAAGATTTTGAAAAGAATGGAAAAATTTAAAGATTTAAAGTTTTCTGGGCAAACAAGAAATTACAAATCCTTATTATTAAAATGAGATTTTTGACTTCCAAATACAAAATCAAACTGTATAGCGTTAGTTCAAAGAAAAGAATATCTTTTTGATATTGCTTGTTATGAAATAAAAATATCAAAAGAAAACAGAGGAAGTTCCTCTTTTAACAGGAATCAAACTAAAAATTCATGAGTATTACTCCAAATCCAAAAAGGAAAAAGATAGTTGAAAAAGAAAAATTGAAATTTCTTTTTCCTCTGAAAATAAAAGAAAATAAACAACTATTCCTCTCAAGTGGATTTTATCTTTTTGATCAACGGAAAAATCTAAAAAACTCTTTCTGGATACTTAGAAAACTGAATTCCAAAAATTTTTAAAGGAAACTTTAATTTTCCAAATACCAATAGCTGTATAGAAATAAAAATATTGAAATCAGACTTTTTGACAATTTTTGTTATGGAAAAAACAAAAAGATTGAATAACTTATACCTCTACAAAATCAAATATTAACTGACTTTTGAAAAAGAAGAATTAGCACTCATTAAAGCTGTAAAACTAGTTAAAGAAGGGATCTGTATCAAATACAGAAATCATACCTTCAGCTGTCGTAATATTCCAAATAGCAGATCACAACAAGAAAAACAACGAAAAACAAAATCAAAAATCTGGGAATCAGCTTTTCTTAGGAGATTGAAAATCTCTTAAAATCAGAATATCGTCCACGATATGAAGAAAGTAAAGTAAAAAATTATTTCCAACTTTCTAAAGTAAATGAAATCTGATATAAAGAAAAATATTTTTCTACTACAATTGGAAAATACCACTTATGAATGGAAAGATTTTTCAAAAATTTTTGAGAAAATTTAAGCTTTTTGAGAAGAAATAGGAATATTTATACAAGGACTTTTATCAGATAAATTTTACAAACTTTTATGAGAAGAAAAACAACAACGAATCAATACTTTTTCTGATTCTTTTTAAAAAGTTACTTCTAATCAAACACTAAAAAGCTGAAGGTTTCATATCATTGGATCTTTCTTCTTTCCATAACATTTATCTCAAACAATTGGATATCCTATTGCAGAGAAATGACTTCTAATTTGATGACGAATTCCTTTTTATTCTTACCAAAAGAATTGTTGTTCCTTTATTTTCATTTCGCTGAGTTTCTATAATTTCTGTTTGAACACAAATAAGGGTTTTCAATCTGCTTTTTGACTTTTTATCTGATAATCAATAACAATCATTTTTCTGGACCATTTATGATGAGAAATAGGAAAAATCAATTATTTTTCCATATAATCCGATATCTAATATCTCAATAAATTTTCCACTAAATAATATTTATAAACCTTTCATTTCCTTCTGAAGAGCTTTATAATGCTTTCTAATTTCATGAGATTTTGCAAAAATAAAAGAAGTCAAGTAGTTACATTATCTAATCTATTCCGTAATCCCACCCTCTTCCTTACAAAAACAGAAAGAGACTCTGAATAAAGGATATTTTTGTTGTTCTTGCTGAAAAGTAATTCTAGAAAAGAATATTCTTTACCAAAAAGTTGTTGGAATATTTTGCAGGTTTCAAACATATAACAAAATTCATCTTCATACCAAACTATATTCATTTTCACTAGAAAATAAATTTTTGAAACTAGAGTTTTTACTAGTATAAGACAGCTCTCTAATAGAAAATTTTAATCTTTCAAAATCCTCTACTAAAACACCAAAATATTCATCTTCAAGCACCTTGATCATGTTTAAGAAGTCTTTTAACAACTTTTTAGAAGTTTCTTTTTACTGAAGCAACCCAATTTTCTTTTAATTCTCTCTCTAATTTATCAGTATCCTGCTTGGCATCGATGACAATTAAATCTGCTTTTATGATGGGCTTCTCTTAAAATCTTCAATTTTTCTTCTTCTGCTAATAAATGTGCCTCATGAATCATATCTTTTCTTTTTCTGCTTTTCAAGATCAAATCTGACTCTTTAGAGCAAATTCAATCATTTTTATATTCATCATCAGCTTTCTTTAATTTTCAAGCAGCATGCTTTTTCTCTTTTCTACTTCTGTAGAATCTTATCTCCTAGAAGCTTTCTAAAAGACTACCAATATAAGAAAATTAATAATTCATGCTATCACTAAATCTCAATGAATATCCATTTCGCTCTAGTCCCAATAAAAATAAATTCTAACTTATCAATCAATCTGAAAGCAACAATCAACCATAGATCGCAGCAGATTCCACAAGTGCAAGTCCTCAAGAATGGTAAGCATCAGGTCAAAAGTTGAACTAGGAGTTCAAGGATTTTTACCCATATTATCAACAAGAAACCTTTAAGCCAAATATCCTTCACCAATTCCAACAGCTAATCCAGGAAGTCCAATGAGCCAGTCCTGCAATGCACATATAGAGTTCGTCATAGCAGTAGGATCAATTGCCAAAATTTTTAAATGCAAACAATCCAATCCATAAATTGCTACTAGATTTCATCCAATGCACAAACAAAAATCATAAAAAGTCATCAGTTTTTCACTTTCATTTCAGGAGTTTCTTTAGGTGCATTAGCGTGCTGAAGCAGCAATCATTGCTTCCTCAAAATCCAGCTCCGATACCAGCCAGCTAATCCAACTTGGCCCAATCCTGCTCCTAAAACCTAGGTGCTCATTTACTTTATATAATTGCAATTAGCTCTGATTTATATATTTATCTTTAATTATTAATTACCTCTGTCCTGCCAACCTTTATAAAAGATCGCCGTCAAAAGCGCAAACACAAAAGCCTGAATTACAGCAACCAAAACTCCTTGTAATATAATAATAATCAAAGGAAAAATAATTGAAATTCAAATCATATCATACAGAACTTGTCAAAGCCTTTAAGTCCCATAACAAAGCATACCCAACAAAATCGTTCCGAACATCATATTACCCGTCAATCTAAAGGAAAGAGAAATTACCTTAGCAAAATTTCACAATATCTAACGCTTCCTACAAAAAGGGAAATCAGAATATCAAATAATTTTGGTAAAACACAACCACAAAGGATAATATACACTATTTTGACATCGTCCCCTTTTCTATAAAGTAATAATATTCTTTTTCAAAATAAAGGAATAGATTCATACTTCTTCCAACTCACAAATGTTTCAATCGAAGACAAAGAATTAGAAAGAACTGGAAACTATAGCCATGCAATAATGAAATTTGCATCAGTTGTAGGAGCAATAATCCATTCTTCCAAACCAGGAAAAAGCAAACTCCCTATAAAATCAGAGAGTTCCCATAAGGTTTTGAAAACTAAGAATAACAAACATTCAGATTACAGGGCTTTACCCAATAATATCTGATGTTCTCCTATAATTTCTATAAAGAAATCATAAATTTTCCTCAAACATCATCTCAAAACAAAAGAATGAAATTATTTCAAGAACTTTGTTAAAATTTGTTTTCATGATTTAAACCTATATGATAAGTAAGAATAAAAATCAAAATTATTCCCAGTATTTCTCCTTCTTAAATAAGAAGTAGAATGAGAAATCCATATATTTTCCCATAATAGAGAGAACAAAAAGTGAGTTTACCTGCTGAATTAGTTCACTCATAATTACTTCTTTTCGCTTAAAATAAGCGAGAGATAGTCTAATAGATTTAGAAATTGATGCCCATCAAGGCATTTTACTACATAAATATTTACTCTTTGCTTTTTAACTCCAACAACTCCTAAAGAGAGAGAAATCAGATTTTTATATTCTTTTCAATATTACAATGAACTTTCCACACACAGACAGAAAGCAAATAAGCTTTAGTCGATCAAACACAAGAATTACCCTTCTTGAATATTAGATACTTTCTTAATTATTACACATTTGCATTACTTAGATTATAATCGAAGTGGAAAAGCTAACACAAATCCACTAAAAACTAAAAGTCTCTAGAAATGCGAATGGAGAAAAACTCGTACTTAATTTCAGATTATTTAAAACTTCTATTCAATCCTTGAGAATGAACGCAAGAAAATATGCATAAAAGAAGGAATTGCTGCTGAAGAGAGTGGGATATGAATTTGAATATTCTACAAGTAAAAGATTATAAAAATCTAAATTTTTGATGAACGAGATGAAGTTAGGAGTGAACATTTTTAGTGAGAGAAACATTGAGCGATCAACTTGAATCAACACACACACAAAAGAGTTTGGAATAATTTAGATGAACTTATTCATTCAACTTGGATTGAAGACTCAAGATCTCTAAGTGAACCGAGACAAATATTATTTGCATATTGACCAAAAATCCAGATTTTGAAGCAATGAAAGTAGAAATTTGAACACTCCCAAAAACTCAAAGATATTTCTATCATGGCAAGTCCTGATTTTTGAGAGTATATTTTAATGAAAATAAATACCTTATTCTTGACTGGAAATCAGGTAAAAAGAACCCCAAGATTTTATAGAAATTTCAGACCAAATAGAAAATATATGCCCTAAAAACTTTTTGATGATACCTGAACTTTGAAATACAGTAGAAATAGAGTGATATGAAGTTTATCTTCCAAATATTCATAATCATTGAGAGGATTAGAACAAAAAGATATTGATAATATTATTGGATAATTCCAAGATACAAATTTTCAAAAACTTTTCTTGTAGATCAAGATGCTTTCAAAAACCAACCTTTTACCTCCTCACTACATTCTCTCGTACTACAAACGATGTGCAAACTTGTACTTTTAGAAAAGTTTTGTAAAGATTTAAAAACTTTTGAATAAAATAAATTTGTTTGAGAAATTTAATTTTATAGCATATAAGATTAATAAATAAAATTTTATTATAAAATAATAATAAATATCTGTTAATTTCTAAATAGTAAAAACTAATTTAAGTCTTTAATGATAGTAGAATGTTAAGATTTTGTTAATTTTTGAATACTTTGTTAAGAGATCGAAAAATATATTTTATTAGGAAAATAATGATGTTAAAAACACTTGTTAGTTTTCCTATTTCATCCAAAACTTTCAATATACAAAATTTGTTTTTCACTTCCACACTCAATGTTACTTTTTAATATTAAGTTTTTCATTTTGTAAGTTTATTTTCTCAATATTATTCTCTAGATAGGGGAGATATGTCTGCTGCAGTATAATATTTTTCATATACCAAAAGAGAAAATTTTTCGCGAGAAAATCAGTATAGGAGATATACTTATTTCTTGGATGTATTTTTCTGATATCGTAGAGAGGAAGATATAACGGAAGATACTTCACATGATAAAAAGATTTAATATTATTTAATTCTGAATCGATTGTTTTTATTATTGTTAAATACTTATTCCAGTTTTAGTATGTATAATAATATTACTTTTGTTGTTGATTGATTTGACTTTTGAGTTCACTCGATAATTTCTCCATTTTTATCCACGAGATAAGGAAGATAATTATTTTCACTATTTTCTTTATGAGGAGAATAAAAAGTTTCTGTAATCAGTATTATTTTTAATAAAAATATTTGAACTTTAGGCTCTAAATTAATGAGTGTTCTTTTTCGTTTGTAAACGTATTTTAGTATATATCGACTTGAAAGAGTTCAATCAAAAGTGAGTAATTAAAAGATGATTTTGTTGATCTATATCTGTTGTTCATTAAATATTTGTTTCCATGGTACTAAAATAGCAACACTGATCATACAATTATTCAATAACAGGAAGTAAGAAAATATAGTTTTTGATATCTTTTAGTAATAAACTACAAGGAACGAGTCCTACACTAGCTATATAAAGAATAAGAAATTCTAATTGAGAAAGATTAATAGTTGGTTGAAGAAAAATTAATAAGACAAAATAAATTTCACATAAAATAATAAATTTGAAGTATAGTATTCTTATCTTTAGTATTCGTCATCCTCATAGTAGTAAATAAAATTATTGTCCCAGAGTATTTTGATATCTCACGTATCATTTCTTTTCAAAATCAAGAAACCATTAGTTAAGAAAGATCTAGACTCAACTTCACAAAGTTACTGCATAATAAAGCTGTATCTGATTCATCTGTAAATTTAAATATTTTTAGAAATCCTTAATTAAGAAAAGATATTGATATAGATATGGGTTATGTTGCAAATTTCACAATAAGATAAGAAAGCATCGCTGACTGAAATACCAATCGCAAGGTTCATATAAGTGTTCAGAACAGCTTTTTCAGTATATCACCACGAGAGTAATAAGTTGATATCCTCAATAAATAACTAATCCTGTAGAAATGACTGCGAAACTCCACCAGAAGAGATAGGTATGCACCTAAATTTCAGTGATTTAAAAGAGTATCTTCATTTCCACGAATACCAGAGTGTGTGTTTTGACCTTCTATAGTAATATTAATATCATCTCCTGCATGGTCTGATGGAAGACGGAGTTCTACTCATTGGCATATAATAGTACTAAGCAAAAGAAGAGATGAAAAGAACTTTGTTTGATCATATATATTACTAGCAAATAAACTGATCTGATAACTAATATACGTAGGCTACTTTGTTCCTATAGAACTGAGAATCTAATCTAATGCAGATAATAACACTAAAAGAGCGCAAGTAAAATACCGACTCCAATACTTAGAGAGATATTATTCAAAATATCTTTTGGATTTTCTCATTTTAGAGGCTTTAATAATATACATTACTCCATTATAAACAATCATTGTTACCGCAAGTACCATAGTCATTCTAAGAAGAAACTTAGCTAGTACTAATAATAAGTGAAAGGTCTTTTATGAATTCAACAATGATTTGAACCTCAAATAATAATTTCTATTCAATCTTCAATACATATTTTCAAACACTGTAGTTCAGATACTATCTCATCCTACAATTGCATCATTTATAAATAGAAGGACTAAAAAGCTTGTTCTAGTAAATCTTGACTATTTGATCCTTCAGTTGCAAGAGACATCCTAGATTGATGCGTTCAAATTAGTAGCATCTATACAATCAGATTTTCTTTTGAGTTTTCATTTTACATTTGAGCTAGAGTAAATTGTCAGCTTACACCGAATCTTGTTCTCTTTGTTTTATCTTGGGCTTAGTCATGGCTTTCTGAGCTTCGTAGTAAATTTCAGAGATTATAATTTTTGTTGATATCTTTTGATTAATTTCAGCTTGTGTGTGAGCATATTTTTGCATTTGATTTCCTCAGGAGCTTTTGTTTTTCTCTAGTCAAAATATCTCCTGGGGTCTATTTTGATCTCTCCTGACATATAATTGGTAAGATTAAAATGATTCTGTTTTTCTCCGTGTTCAGCAAGTGAGTTTTGATTCTAGAATAAGTTGAATAAGTTCACTTTCAGTAGCCTAAAAATTTTCAGAATACTGGAATACTGAAAGCTGGTTGCTCATATGACTTTCTGGTAAATACTTTTGAATGTAAATGGGTTCATGTGGAAATATAGTATTATCAAAAATAAATAAGCTTTTGTAATCAAAGAATCAGATATTTCTCATTTTCTTGTTCTATAACAGGAGAGGGTTTCACTACTCTTTTCCCAAAATATCTTCTGCTTCCAAAATTTGTTCTTTACGATGATAACGATCAGATTTTTCTTGAATAAGAGGAGTGCATATTTCTCTTTCATTTTTCTGATCTCTATTTTTGAAAGTTTCCTAATACCTTTTCCTCAATTATAACTTTCCTGCATATTTTTCTTATTTATGAAATAAATTTATTTAGATTTTAATTATTTAGTGTTCCTTCAGAGTTGAGAAGCTACTGATCTTCTCACTCTGAAAAGATGTCTCTACATCTTTGGATTACTAAGTTGTCTATCTACTGGAGTGCATATTGAAGTGTGTTAGAAATCATTCCACACATATGGCGAGGAGGTTTTCAATAGTAGAGTCTACTCCAGTTGCAAGATCTATGAGATTGTTTTTGATTGCTACAGTATTAAGCAAAAGTTCACATAAATTCCGATTCTTGCATTGGTATCCAGCTCTTTTGACAAGCATTTGAGATTGAATTCAAAGTAGACTATCAGCCAGTCTATCTGCAATACTGTTCCACTTATTAGCTGGGAGATATAAATCTCTACTCAAAGTACGACTAGCATGAACTTGTAATGCTGTAGTACTAGAAAACAAGATCTCTGTGATTCAGCAAGACTTTAAAACAGTTTCAGCAGTTTCAGTATCACGAATTTCCTCCACATAATATCAGGATCTTCTCTCTTAACCGATTTTCCAATGCGTTTTGAATGATCGAGTATCTGGGAAGTCCAACTTGTCTTTGAGAAATACTACATTTAATCTCCTTCAAAGACATATTCAATAGGATCTTCAATAGTGATTACAAGCTTTCACTTCTTGTTTTATTGATATATTCCATCGTACTCTCACTAATGATGTTGATTTTCCACTTCCCTGTTGCTCTGCACAAGAGACCAATCCCTTTTGTGCAGTAAGTACATAATACTATCAGCCAGATTGGAAAACATCATTTCCTCAAGGGTTCTTATGTGAGAGTTGATTTTTCTCATAACAATTCAGATTTTTCCTTTTTCAGCATTAACTCTATAAGAGAGTTCAATCTTTCCTTCATAAGCAAAATCACTCTCTTTTAATCACAAATAAATTTATATCAAAATTTTCGAGCATTATTTTGAAAGAGTTGTTTAAGAATAATTCTATATTTTCATTATTGATAAGAGGAATCATCTTTTTACAATATCTCAGTTTAATCTATAAGAACTTCTTCCAGAGTGCAAGTTAAATGAAGATCTGAAATATTCGGATTTTCTTGCAAACTTTCTGATAAAATTAAATCCAATATCAACTCTTACAGTATTCATTTTTGTGAAAGTAAAATACTTTACCTTAAGTTTACATTGGAGAAAGTTTTCTAATTTGTCAGAAAAGAAAATAGACTTTCTTTCATTTAGAAATTTATATATTTATTTTGATTTTTCAGAGAAAAGTATTTATTGTTCGTTATCGCTGTAAATACATGATCTGATTTATATATGCTCTCTCTCTATCTTAATTTTTGTCTTCTTGTGAGAGCTTCTTTTGCCAAGCAGAAGAAAATCAGAGAATTATATATAAAACAAATCAGATAATTCAAATTATTAATGATGCCTTTCTTGCTGAAAAATTCAGCTTTTTCACTGGAAGATGAGAGAATTTCATGAATTAAATTCTGATTTATTATTTACAGGAAATTTTATCTGGTCAAGAAGAATCTTGAAGGTGATATCAATCTTATTCTTCAACAGAGTGGAATAGAAATGAGTAGTCAGCTCTTTTCTTTCTTCAGCTTTCTCAAATAAGAAGTCAAATAAGAATTTTTATTTCTTCTTACCAAGGACTATTTATCTCAAGGAGCAGGAAATATTCAGGCAAAAATTTTGCTTCAACTTGTTATTTTGGATGGATTAACAGTCGATCAATGGGTAAAAATAGAACAAATTTCTTTTCCTTTTACTTGAGAATTATACCAGCTTTTCCTCAATGTCAGGAGGTGAAATTTCAGAGTGGAATTTTTAAATGCCTATCTTTCTCGGCGAGGTGATACTGTAGAGTTTCTTAGCTGAAATATGAGGTAAGAAATGGAAAATGTGTGTGAACAAACGCTATGGAAAGTAAACGAAGAGAGCAATTTTTATTCTCTGGGGTTTTTGATTGATTAAGGGAAATTTTTAAAGAATGGAAAAATTTGCTTTAGAACTGGAACTTTACTATGGAGAAAATCAGCTTTTTGTTCCTACGGTAAATGGGGAATAAACTATTTTCATGTAGCTTTATCAAAATATTGGCAATAAAGAGTTTCTGAAATTTCAATGACAGTTTTGGAAGTGAGGAGAACAGGAAAAATCTGACTTTTCTTTTTCGATTTACGCATACTATTGAGCTTTACAATCCTACCAACAATACCTATATTTCACATTAGATATTTAGAAGATCTAAATAGTAACTTTTAGTTTATACAAAGATGAATCTCATCTGACTCTTAGGAGCTTTTTCTTTTTGCTCTGGCTGTCGTTTTTACTGGATGCTGAAAGGCACCAAACCCTTTCGTTTTCGAGGAGACTTTAAAAGTTTATTCTGAGCCAGAATAAATCTATCAAAAGAAGATGATGAGTTTTATGAACGATGAAAATCATCCAAGTACAATCCAATGCAAAATGAAAAATTACCTTTGAAAATGATAAAGATGAAGGGAAATTCCTGAACGAGAATGGGAGAAAAGTCAGATAAAAAGACACACAAAATGCTGAAATGGAAGCTTCAGTAAATGTGATTTAGAGTCTAAAATATCTCGAAACAACAGTATGTTGAAAGCTTGCAACAAATTTAAAATTAAATACTCTTTTAAAGGATTATCAAATATTCTTTAAACTATCAGATTTGTAATGTTGATACTGGATCAAAAAGAATCTGCAGGTATGATTCTTGCAATGGCAGCTGCATTTTAAAGGAAAGTGACTACCTTAAACAATCCAGAGTTGAAAAGAAGTTTTACAGAACTCTGCTATAGTTTGAGTTTTTGGCAAAATGGATAAGCTTTATAAAGCAAATACACCAGCTTATTATGCACGGGAGTAGTTTCTACAAAATATGATTGAGATCCTGCTTGGAAAGTAGATTTTAATACTGAAGAAAGTCAGAATTTGATGCTTGAAAATGTGTGGTGATTTAAGTCTTTCTGGAGAGGTTTCAGTGGCTTCTTGGATCTCATAGGAAACGTTAGGCTCAACAGCAACAAATGAGATGAATTCCAGCAATTTTATTATCTGAGTATGAAATTTGAGAGATACTGAGGCTTATTTTGTAATTCGTTCAGCTAAAAAGTCGATTTTATACTTAAGAATACTGGATTTTTCATTGGGAGAAATGAAACATAGCTCAGAATCAGGAAGTAGATAATGATAAAATTATCGCTGAAAGAGCAGTGCTTCCTAGGTACAATCAAAGTGAAGATTTTACAGTTAATCTCATATTCTAGATAGAGAGATGGAAAGGGTAATTTTAAAATTAATCTTAGTGCAGAGAGAGAAAATAATAAAGTAGTAGACTTTTAGGAAAGCTTTCAGGAAGAAGAATTAAGGTTGCTTTTAACAGATAATCTTTTCTCTCTTCAACCGCAGTTAAAGATTCTAACTTAGCAACGTTAGGAGATAAACTTTATTGAAGCAGATTATTCGGCAAAAAGATTGATAATCATGCACTACAGCACCTACGATGCTCCAGATATTCCAAAGAGGTATTGGGTGCACTCTTTTTAGGGGTGTACCCCGGTTTCAGGTACAAATCAAACGTTGACGGGTAATTAATTACTAAATTAGCTAAGAATTAAGAAAATCTGACCCCTTTTCTTTTGAGGTCAGTAATTTAGTGGTTTGAAATTTTTATGTAGTATATCTATATACCTTAAAAGAAAAGTTTTGTGTTATTCCCTATGCAGAAAAAGACAGCTTTGAGAGCCTAGAAAAGGAAATCTTCTTCTACATCTTTTGTTAAAAGGAGGGATCGTTTTGTTTTCTCTTGCTTTTTGATGCTGGTAGAAAACCTTTTGCCCATTATATAAAAGGGTATAAGGATGTAAGGCAAAAGAATACGATAAAAAGTTGTAAGTCAAACTGTTGGAACACCAATGAAACTGATGCTTATGGGAATGTGAAGGTACTCTTGGTTGGATATTGAGGAGCAGGACATGGAGGTGGATATTTAGCAGATTCGATGATTGTTGCTTCTTGGGAATCCAGAGCTTGGGGCAGTTAGTATGCTTTTCTATACCAAGAGATCTCTATGTAAAAATCCTCTTGGTGGAGCCTCTAGGATTAATGCAGTATTTACTCAGCTTTATGGTCGTACAAAAAGTCTTCCAGAGGCTGGATCAGGTTTTGCAAGAGAACTCGAAAAAATTACTGGTTTAGATATTCCTTATTATGCAACGATTGATTTTGGAGGATTTAAGGGGATTGTTGATAGTTTAGGGGAATAAGAAGTTGATGTTCCTTATGCTTTACACGATCTACAACTATCCAGACGATCATCTTAGAGGGTTTTGATCCTTCCATGTGAAGCTACGATGGGCAACATATGGATGGAAAAATTAGCCTTAAAAATATGCGAGGTCAAGGCATGCACCTGGACATGCATCAGATTTTGATCGTTCTTTTTAGACAACAGTTAATTATTGAGGCAATAAAGAATAAAATGCTTTCTTGAGGAATACTTACGCTTGAGAGAGCTAAAGAACTCTATTCTGGTTATCTTGCTATGGTAAATACGAATATTTCTATAAATGAAATGCTCTGACAGTACAATATTTAGATAAAGTAAAAGCCATTTTCTCATTTGGACTAAATACTTTTATAGTTATGAGAATTTAAATACACAGAAAGGAAGTTTTCTTTATACACAAAGAGAACTTTTTGGTGGAGCATCTGTTCTGCCTCCACTTGGAGCGACAGCTGGAAATATGACACATTACAAAAGCACCTATGAATATACTGACTTTATTTCTCATCTTCAGTGATTTCCTTTCTAGATAATGCAAAGATTCAAGTGGATAATGGAATAGATAAGATACGCTTCGTTCTAGAGGAATGCAAAATGTGAGAAATGCAGTAGAGTAGCATCTAAAATGATGAAAGGTATGGACCCAATGTTGGCAGCAACAGAAAATACACAGTCAACTTCATTTACGACGAAAATTATTAGTAAATACTGAAAATACTGAGGCTAAATGATTTAGCGAACAATTATTGCCATCAGCAATTTTGCCCGGTTGATGAAGTACTTTATAATACAGGAGTTGTATAATTGATGACTCAGTGGTAAACGCAGGGTTGAGGTCTTTACAGGACCAGATATTCCAGCTTATTTTAGGTGCTCTCTTATTTGAGTGGATTACAAACTCAGCCCTTTAAATCAGACGAGCTTATCGTGCACTCATCGTCCATAATTTTGCTTTTTATTCTCGTACAAAGTGATGACTTCTCTTACTCTTCCTAGAGAAGCGCATAATGCTCTTCCTCGTTTAAAAGTTTTCTTTCATCTTTAGATTTACCGGTAGAAAAATTCAGAATATTCCAGTCTTTTCCTCTGTGCTTTTGTTCATAAGTCGTATGCACCTGATTTTACAGAAAACTTATGATCTGCTAGTGAAAGATTAGAGTTTCTTGCGATGCGATGTTAGGATTCACATGCTATATTGCTAAGAAGCTCTGGATTTTCCAGAAATGCCGGAATCTACTACTGACGCTTTACAAGATTGTTCTTGTCAGGAGTGGAAACACTTTGTAAAGTAGCATCTGACTTTGCAAACAGTGACTTTATGATAGAGGTGGAGGATGGAGGAGACGCGAAAAGAGCTTCATCACTTCTGAGTGCAATGGAAGCTTTAATTTGACATGTTGGCCCTTGATATGGGTTGTCTGACCTATGGAGGCGTTTGTAATTAGCATACACTATCCGGGAGATAACAGATTACAAAAGCACCTCGTTAAACCCTACAAAACAATGGCTCCAGGAGAGTATCTCCAAAACACTCTCATGCAGTTACCTGTTTGGTGGATTGTGAAGAGGTTGATGAAAAGGGAAATGTTTTTGCCTCTTTCGTTTCTGAGATTATGGTTTGCTAGAAAAAGTCCTGTACAAAAGTGAGATTTTGAACGAATAGCACAGGAAGATGCTGCAAAAGCTATTATGAAGGAATAAAAGAATAGCAGGACAGCAACATTTACTTATCTAGTCCTCCTTTCTAAACTTCTTTTCTTTTTGATAATTCCTTTTCCTTTTCTCCTATTTTTCACTAAAACTTGACTTGTGCTTGAAAAATGGAGGGAAAACCCTATGCTCTAGTTCAGATTTATTTGGTTTTGTGTTATGAAAAAGTATTTTAGTATTGTCAGAGAGAGCTTATCTTTCGCTCTTTATTGCACTTTCACGACTCAGTAGTGTCATGGGTGCTTTTTATTTTCAATGCTGAACTCCTCTGGAGAATTTACAGGAGGAGTGAGTATTACTTTCAAAGGAGAAGCTAAAAATACTGGACTTAAAATCTGGTTTGGCAGGAATCGCACTTCAGGGAGAAAGGCTTCCTCAAAATTGAGCCATTAGCATTGATGTGAAGGCAGAATCAGACAAAGATTAAGATTAATGGTAAACTAGAAAATGATGAAAAGAAAGGTAAACGAACTTTCTGCAGCAAGTTCCTGCTTATTTGATACGAAAGTCAAAGATTGTAACTTCAGATAGTGAAATTATTGAACAAGCAGTTGTTGGTCAAGTATTTGAAAGGCATATATGAGATCTGACTGCTGGATATGCTCTTTGATTGTGACTTATTGCTATGATGGTGTATATGATTTTCTTTCGGAACGATTAGAAAATCCTTGCTCCACAGGAAATCTTAGCTACGATTGTTCTCTTAGGGGTTCAGTTTTGAGTGTTTCTGCCAGCTGGAGCATACGGACTATGGATGACGATAGATAGCTGATCCAATTGATACAGTATTTATTATTGCAATTCTTACCGTTATTGGATATGGAATCAATGATATTGATTGTATCTTTGATAATTGAGAGAAAATATGTCATTGCATACAGGGAAAAAAACTTCTCTTATTCAGAAGTAATGGATGATAGTATTTGGCAGACATTTAAGAGATCTATTGGAACATCCTTTCTGTATTAGTTTTGATGGCGATGTTTATGTTTTCAGAACAAGAATTCATTCAAAGATTTTCTTTCACTGTTGGAGTAGGAGTTATTACTTCATTCTTGAGTGATCTTGTTTGTAGCAATTCCTTCAGCTTATCTCTTGATAAAATTAACCAAGAAAGAACTAAATAATTAAAATTTTATACTTAAGTCCAGTTTCCTTTGAGGATCAGACTTTTTATAAATCCTTATTTTTATTTCTGTCACTAAAGCTTTGCAGACCGTGAAAGGTTAAGAATTATTTGATGCTGATCCCTTGCAGAGTGAGAACCCTCCAGACTCACGATGTTCCTGCCAGCTCCCTCACAGGAGCAAAAGAAAGAATTACCTTTGTCTGCTTCTTTCAAAGGGAAGAAATATAAGAACCAAAGGAACAATCTCTTCCTGTTAGGGGAGGGACTCACGAGTGGTGGAGAGGTTGCTAAGCCGAGTAATGAACACAAAATCCTGCTTCTCAAGCCTAATAACTTCGTCTTGACTAAAGGGGGATTGATAATCTTATCTAGAAAAGCTTTTTCTTTTTATCAAAAGGGAAAGGCTGTGTTTTAATCAATAAAAACGAAAGGAATGAAAAAGAAAATGCGAGGAGTAGGACTGTTGGTCCTGATGCTATCTTGTGGAGTAGTTAGTCTGGCAGAAGAAACGCCACCGGCGCAACACCTCGAAAGAATGTTTTATTTTTGATACAGACAAATACGATTACTGGGTGCGCAGTTTTAGACCCAGATTGTTCAATGATGTTATTATTCCCGATGAATTACAGTTGATGGAGGCTTTTATAAATCAAAAGAGTTGGGTAAAAATTCTTTTTCTGTACTGTCTATACAGGCTACCTACACTCTGTGGTTATGCCGACTACATAAAAAAAATAGGGAGAGACAAGCTTTTGCTGGACAGCATAATATCCATGGGATTCTATAAATTAAATGAAGGATTAAGAAGAAGTTGATCGTTGATCTTTTGCTGTTGGAACGATGGATCTTTCAACACAAAAATAAGGTGTGATGGTGATAACGTTAGAGGTGTTTTAAAGCAATAACTTTTCCGTGGTTTAAAACAATGGGAAATATGGCATTTGCTTGTCAATCTCTCCCTTGACTAATCCTGCCGGATTCTGGTACTGATAACTATGAGTTGAGCCTTTTTAAAAGAATCAATTGGAAACTCTTCAACTTTCAAAAACATATCAATAGACATTCTAATACAGTACTTTAAAGAGAACCAGTTAACAGAGTTAAAAATTCAGATTCAATTATAGAGATATGAGATGGTGCCTTTAAAAATAATAAAATAAGTAATTTGGACCTGTCAAAAGACGAAAAGATATGAACTATACTTTTTTTGAATAATCAATTAATAAATGTTGGGTTCCCAGATTCTATTGTGGAAATAGGAAAATGAACTTTCGTTCGTAATCAATTAATAAAGGTTAAAAAATTCCAGAATTCTGTAGTTGAACTATGAACTTCTGTGTTTCGTTTTAATAAATTAACAAAAATTAAAATAGGAAAATGAATTAAAGTTTTAACCTAATGCATTATTTTGCAGATAATGAATTAAAATAGAAATTCCAGAATTATTGAGAAACTAGATGCAGGTACTTTTAGATAATAAGTTTGAAGAAGTAGGAATCCCAAATTCTTTTAGAGATAGGGAAGATAGTATTTGATAGGAATCCATGAACATGAGCTGATAAAAGGTAGCTATCTATATGAATAGACCAGAAACGGATCCGGTTAATCCGACCTAGTGTAGAGAATAATTCTTATGCAAATCTAATCTATAAAACCTTTACTATCAAATTCAATAATCTTGATGGAGGAATATGGACGGAGCAACTATGTTGACAGAGGTCTATGGAGATCTTTAAAATCAAAAATAGAAAAGTCCTATCAAAACCTGATATATCTTTTAGTGGTTCGACTCCCATCTTTGCCAAGAGAAGATCAAGGAGATCAAGACTTTGCAGCTCAGTGGAAAGAGAAATCAAGTTCTAGTTCATCATGAGGGAGGATAGCTGAGGAGGGCTGGTATGGTTCCAGCTTCATCATCAGCTCTTCAGCTTCAGCTCCATCAGCTGAGCAGAAGAAACCAGAAACACCGGTGAAAATGAACCAAGTAAAGACAAACAAGTAAAAACAAACCAACCACCAACAACCAACCAAAACAAACAAACAAAAAACAACCCAAAAAAACCACAAAACAAACCCACACAAACAAAACAAAACCCAAAAACAACAAAAAGGCAAACAAGATTTATGACGAAATTTGCAACGAATGTCCTCTAGCAGAAAACACAAGTAGAACCTAGATGATCACTTTACTGAGTCTTGAAAAGGTGGAAATCCAGAGTTGTTGCCGTATATCCAGAAATCTTATGAATACCCTGATCTTCAATGGAGATAGTAATGCAGAAGGAAAGAAGGGAGAAGACGACCTTTAGACCAAAGAATTGATTACGGTAGGAGAATTATCAGCGATCTCATGACGAGATTGGTAAGAAATGAACTCTTAGAAGAGGTACAAGGAGATCGATCAAAGAATTATAAGAACCCTATATCAGTGCTATCACTCCAAAATCAGACCTATGAGGGTAAGGAGGAACAGTAGCAGAAAGTGATCTATGATCTGTATAGAAATAATAGCTACGAACTCCAAAGATGTTGGATATGTTATCAAGAAATAATTGATAGCTTTCTTAAAGGCTGATGATATTCAGCCTATAATAATCTTATTTTGGTCTTAGTTTTTGCTTTTTGATTTTATAATTATGCTTAGGTATATTTTAGCATTGCTGAGAGTGATGCCACAGGAAAGAAAGCTGAGATCAGATTCAATCACAAAAGACCAAATTAGAAAAGGATTTGCAATCTTTTTGCTCAAGAGGCATCTGAATAAAAGAGTTGAAAAGAGCACACACAAAAGACATTCAACAGTCCTTTTCTATACTTGAAAAGAGTGTTCAGTCTGCTAGATTCAGAACTTGCACAACACCAAGCGATTATCCAGCTCAAAATGAGGTCAATAAATTTAAAACAAAGGTATGCAGAGGTTCTTTCTTCATCACAAGAGAGGAAACAGCAGAGTGCTTACTTCTGCTATAGAAAATATGAGTTATGGTAATAATGAACTTATTACTTTACATTATCTTGAGGGGACTCCGTTGAAGTCAACCATGCTTTTCTGTGGAAGTGAAAGTGCTGAATGTGATACCCTGCACCAGAATTAAAAGACAAAGTCTCCAGAGAGCAAAGGTTAGAAGTGATTTTAGAAAAGTGATATTGTTTTTAACAAGGTTTTATGCTAGAAAATTCTAGTGTCTGACTTCTGATCAACCTTTGCCAGACTATCTTCGACAAAGACAATAATTTACCAGCAACAGAACGATATTTGATGAGACCTTTTAGAAGCAGGGGCATGATACGAGATGTCAATTTTCTTTGAAAATTTGTCGGAAAATGAGTTTTGATAAACTTTGAGATCTCTCTTTTCAGGAGTAAAACTTTCTCAGAAAAGAATTTACTCAACCTTTTACTCAAAGGAAAAGCTCTTTTGAATTTTCAGATTTACCTTGCTTTACAAAGAATGCAAACCAGCTCAGCTAAAAGATCCTTATGAACTTTATAGTAAGGTTTTACAAAGCAGAGATTTGGACAAAAATATTTGATTTCTAAGAAAAATTCCAAAGGAAAGCAAAAACAGAAAGTATCATTCTCAGTAGAGATTACTTGGGAGCAATTTTGATTGACATGATTGGATAGCGAGCAATCTCCAGAGGATTTGCAAGCAGTATTGGAAAATGGAAAACATTCAACAGAACTTTGATCAATACAAATGGAGAAATAGTCCTGCTACGGGTAGAAAAATTCGCGGAATCTTAGACGGATACTTTCTTTGAAAAGACGCAGTTAATCAATAATCATCTTTTACCCAGATCAAATGGATACATTTTGAGGAAAGTGCAGCTTACAAGGCTTTAAAATCAACTTTTGGTTTGATATGTGAAACAACCATACCAGTCATAGGGGAGTTTTGAATTTTGTTTTTAGTTTACTTTGATTTTTCTGGAGGATTGAAGGATTAGAAGAGGCTTGGAGGAGAATTGATAGAGATCTTAAACAGCCACAGAAGGAATATATTTCCGAAAGCGTTTAGAGTCTTACATAACAATAAAGCCAAGTAGAAAAATACGACCAGCAAAGACCGTGAAGCTAGAAAATTATAAGTTGAAAGGTGTCTGAGGATAAACTCTCAAAATTTTGCAATTGGTTGCCTCTCATTAAGGAGCAAATTTCTCCAGAAAAGCTCTAAAAGAAAATCCTGAGACTTATCAATCTTTCAGCTGAAAGAACGTGAAGTTTAATTGACAATTCGATGGAAAGGAGTTTTGTAGAAGAAATTAAAGAGATGGAGAAAGCTGGAAAGCAGCTTAAAACTCAAAGATTCACTTTCTGAAGAGCAAAGAAGCTGTTTTGTAGAAGCATATACCAAAGATGATGTTAGAGCGTTTTGCTGATTACAGAAAACGTTCAGAAACAGCTCAATAGTTTGAGAGAACGCTGATGCAATGGCTTTTCGCGATCGATTTCAGGTATTACCATTGATAAAGGATAGGTAGTTGATGGAATAGGGCTCAAGTATTACTCCCCTCTCAGTTTACCATGATCAACCAAAAGATAATAAAATGGATCAAAATGAAGGCTTTTAGTTCTACCAAAAGAATCTGTAGTGAAAATATGGGAATACTCAGCAGTAAGAAATAATAATCCTGGAAATATTATGGATACGACATTTTGAGGAGAGTCAGGAGAAAGATTTACAGCAATTTAACAATTCTCCCAAAAGAATGATTTAATGCGCTTGTTGCATAGATAATAATAAAAGCTGGAAAAAGTCAAAGATACCAACCAACAACTGACTCTCTGTTGTCTTACGTACAAAAATATGCTCTCAGATCAGATAGTAATAAAGCCAAGAGAATATGCACAAAATATTGCTAGAGTATATTTGAGGAATAACAATAAATAACTCAAATAAAAGGAATGTTGATTCTACTAAATTAGCAAGTGCTCATTCTAAATTTGAAGATGGAAATATGTATAAGCAACTAACAGATTTATGAGATTATAAATAATAGTACGCATAAAACTCTGAAGAAGATAATTCAGAGTTTTCTTTTCATTACATGATAATAATTCGACCAAAGTATTTGAAGCATGACCTGTATTTTTAATACTAGGTTGCATGGTTTTCATGTTGTTTTCCCAACTTGCAGGACAGGCGGTAGTCATTTATTTTCAGTAACAAAAGCAATACGTAAC
>BNJT01002687.1_pt1 | contig 100602 bp, 126 predicted proteins | sample 8540491 | NCBI WGS metagenome assembly BNJT01 (sample SAMD00202455, study PRJDB9452) | human saliva metagenome | host: Homo sapiens | reverse complement strand
AATGACTTTTTGGTAACCCACTACAGTTGACAAAGAGCTATTAAAAAGCCTGTCACACAAGCTCAAATGCTTGATATGACAGGCTTTTTCTAAATTCATTATTTAACAGCGTCTTTAAGAGCTTTACCAGCTTTGAATGCTGGAACTTTAGAAGCTGCGATTTTGATTTCTTTACCAGTTTGTGGGTTGCGACCTTTACGAGCAGCACGCTCACGAACTTCAAAGTTACCAAAACCGATCAATTGAACTTTTTTTCACCAGCTGCAAGGTATTCAGTTACTGCTGCAAATACAGCGTCAACTGCTGCTGCTGAATCTTTTCTTAGTCAATTCTGTAGCTTCTGCTACTTTAGCGATCAAATCTTGTTTGTTTGCCATGTTAATAATTCCTCCAAATAATTTCTAATTAACAAATATAATCATATCCTAAAATTGCCCACAGGTCAAGTCAAAAACGCTATTTCTAACGATTTTTCTCTATTTTTTTAGGAATGATATCGAACTAAGATAGCCCATGCATTTTCTCCTGTATGGGTCTGAATGATAGAGCCAGTTTCCAATACAGAGATTGGCTTCTCAACATAGGGTTGCAATAATGCCTTCATCTCATTTGCCCATTTGTTCGTTCCAGCATAGGAAATTCCAATTTCTGCAACAGATTTATGAGAGAGGGTCTCTGCTAGTTCATCAAGCCATTTTTTGAAAGTTTTCGCACCACGTCCTTTGACGATTGGTTGGAGTTCGTGGTTTTTCATCTGCATCACGACACGAATATTCAAGAGTGAGCTTAGTAATCCAGTCACACGTCCGATACGTCCACCCTTAACTAGGTTTTCTAATGTTGAAACACCGATATAGAGTTCTGTATGATTTTTGACGTCCTCTACATGAGCTAAGATTGTTTCTAAATCTTTACCCTCTTTAGCAAGTTTAGCAGCTTCAACAACTTGAAACTTCATAGCTTGATCTGTAAAAGAACTATCAATAACCGTCACATCAGCAGTCGATAGACTCGCTCCTTGACGAGCAGCTTCAACAGTTCCAGACAAGGCATGGGACATGTGAATAGCGAGTATCTGACTGCCGTCTTTACCTAGTTCTTCAAAGACCTCAGCAAATACTCCCACTGGAGGCTGACTGGTTTTAGGCAGATTCTTACTTTGTTGCATAAGATGAAGGAATTCTCCTTCTTTCAAATCTGCATCAGAATAAAGGATACCATCAATCATCACTGATAAAGGAACAACTGTAATATTCAATTCTTTCAAGAGTTCTGGCTCAATAGTAACAGAGGAATCAGTTACAATTTTTACTTGTGTCATATCTTCAATCTTTCTATTCTTCTCAATAAGATAGTGATTTATCACCTTTATTATATCAAAAAATTGCAAAAAAATCATAAGAGATCCAATTAAAACGCTTGAAAATTTGGTATAATCTATCTAATAGAAAATGCGAGGGAGAATCATGATCCGAAAAGTTCAGCCTATTATCACTATCATACTAGGGGCAGCTATTTATGCCTTTGGTCTTACCTACTTTGTAGTTCCCTATCATCTATTTGAGGGTGGTGCGACAGGTATTACACTAATTACCTTCTACCTCTTTAAAATTCCTGTCTCAGTGATGAATCTCTTGATAAATATTCCTTTATTTATCCTAGCATGGAAAATATTTGGCCCCAAGACCCTCTATTCCAGCCTTTTAGGATCTATTTCTCTTTCCGTTTGGCTGGCAATCTTTGAGCGCATTCCTTTACACATCGACTTGCAAGGAGATCTCATCATTGTCGCTTTGGTCTCAGGGGTTTTATTAGGAATTGGATTAGGAATAATCTTTAATGCTGGTGGGACCACTGGTGGTTCAGATATTGTCGCTCGTATCCTCAACAAATACACCAATATTTCGATTGGTAAATTGCTCTTTGGGATTGACTTTTTCATCCTAATGTTGATTTTAATCATCTTCCAGGACCTTCGTTTGGTCACCTATACCCTCTTGTTTGACTTTATCATCGCCCGTGTTATTGACTTGATCGGTGAAGGGGGTTATGCTGGTAAAGGATTTATGATTATTACCCAATATCCCGATCAATTGGCTGATAAAATCAATGATGAACTAGGACGCGGCGTAACCTTTATATCTGGTAAAGGATACTACAGTAAAAAGGATTTAAAAATCATTTATTGTATCGTCGGTCGAAATGAAATCGTAAAAATGAAGGATATGATTCACCAAATCGATCCTCAAGCCTTTATCACTATCACTGAGGCTCATGAAATTCTCGGTGAAGGTTTTACTTATGTGAAAGAATAAAAAGCTGGGAATTCCCAGCTTTTTATTCTTCTTCTGCGAGGGTTGAATGGCGGAACCCGTACGTAAAAGTAAATCACTAGTCCAACTAACAAAGCAAGTCCCAAAAGGCAATCCATGTTTCAAGTGTATACTGAAGCATAAAAGGACAAAGACAGATTAGAATAGAAAAGATTGGCAAAAACTGGAACCAGTGGGAGTTTTAAATTCTCCTCTTTTAGGGCATTCCCTTTATCTTTTCTCAGTTTTGATAATTCCATATGCTAATAGAATGAGATAAGCTAGGTACAAATATTTAGAAAAGGCTGCAATACTTGCCAAAGGGAAAAATTCCTGCAGCTATAGCTGAGACAACTCCTGTTAAAGATGGTTGCATTCTTTTTGGAACTACGACTTGTCTTTTAGTCACTTGTTTAAAAGCTTTTGAGGCAAAAGTCCATCACGAGCTAGCTATAAATCATTCTAGACAAAGCATAAAGTCATGGAAATACATACAGTAATCAAGGTAAAAATAGCAACGAGTGACACATAGTTGGCTGCCCAACCAATACCAATACTTTCTCAAAGCATAAGCTACCGCATCGTCAACATTGAGTTTGCTATAATGAACAATACCAGTCAATACTAATGTTACTAAGGGCATAAAGAATGGTTACAATAGTTAGAGACAAAACAATACCACGAGGAACGTTCTTTTTGTGGATTTTGAATTTCATCAACCGCCATAGAAATGGACTCAAAAACCTAAGAAACCAAAGAACATAAGTGAAGCACCTGCCATAATACCAGAGCTACCTCCATATATCTGACCAAAACCAAATGGTGCAAAAGTCAGACCAATTTTCCGGTTTGATGTACCAAATTCCAACTAAGATAAACAAAGCCAGAGGCTGAGAAATTTTAATACAACTAGATATTGAATTGAAACGCAAGGCAGCTTTTCGAATTTAAAAAGCACTAGTCCTGTTACTAATACCAATACTAGTATGGGCAAGAGATCGATATAAGTTCCCTGTTCTGGATTAAAGGTACCCATTTAAGGCTTGAGGCATCGATATTCCATAGTTACTTAGTAAAGCCCTTTAAAGTATGCTGCCCAACCTGAAGCAACACCTGAAACAGCTGTCATGAATTCCATAATGGTGAGCCAACCAGCTATCCAAGCTGGAAATTCACCCAAAATTGCGTATAAAGTAACTATAAGCTCCACCGGTTGCGGGGACTCGTGAAGCAAACTCAGCAAAAAAGAGAGCTGATAATGATACACAGATTGCAGAAATCACGATAGATACCACAAGAGCAGGACCAGCAAGCGTAGCTGCTGCAGTACCAGTGATGGTAAAGATTCCTGTACCAACCATGGCACCAATTCCCAAGAGAATTAAATCCCATAATTTCAAATGACGATGCATTTCAGTCTTACCCAGACTAACATCTTTTGTCCTAAAAATATTCATATTCATCCCCCATTTACTGATTTTTGTATTATTTTACCATATATCGTTTCAAATGTGAATATTTATAAACTAAAATTATTAAAAAAACAGAACAAATGTAACATTCGTTCTGTCTTTGTTCATATAGTCTAGCCAACTGATCCTTCCATTTCATAGCTAATCAAACGGTTGAGCTCAACAGCGTATTCCATCGGAAGTTCTTTTGTAAAGGGCTCTACAAATCCCATGACAATCATCTCAGTTGCTTCAGATTCTGACAATCCACGACTCATGAGGTAATAGAGTTGTTCTTCTGAAATCTTAGATACCTTTGGCTTCGTGCTCCAAAGCAACTTGCGAGTTATGGATTTCATTAAATGGAATAGTGTCAGATGCTGACAAGTCATCCATGATAATGGTATCACACTCGATGTGAGAAACAGATTTCTTAGAGTTCTTGTTAAAGGTTACTTGTCCACGGTAGTCAACCTTTCCTCCACCTTTAGCGATAGATTTAGAGACGATAGACGAGCTCGTATGTGGAGCATTGTGGATCATCTTGGCACCAGTATCTTGGTGTTGCCCTGCATTAGCAAAGGCAATAGAAAGCATGGTACCACGCGCTCCTTCTCCATCTAGGTAAACAGATGGATATTTCATAGTTGTTTTGGCACCCAAGTTTCCATCAATCCACTCAACAGTCGCATCTTTTCAAAGCTTTAGCACGTTTTGTTACCAAGTTATAGACATTATCAGACCAGTTTTGGATGGTCGTATAACGCATATAAGCTCCGTCCAAAGCAAAGATTTCTACAATGGCAGCGTGCAAGCTGTTGCTTGAATAAGTTGGCGCTGTACATCCTTCTACGTAGTGGACACTTGCTCCCTCATCAACGATAATCAAAGTACGTTCAAACTGTCCAGTATTTTCGTTATTGATACGGAAGTAGGTTTGAAGCGGAATATCTACCTTGACTCCTTTTGGTACGTAGATAAAGGTTCCACCAGACCATACTGCTGAGTTAAGGGCTGCCAACTTATTATCTGTCGGCGGTACCAACTTAGCGAAGTATTGTTTAAACAAGTCTGGGTATTCCTTGAGGGCAGAATCTGTATCTGTAAAGATGATACCTAACTTCTCAAATTCTTCCTTCATGTTATGATAAACCACTTCTGACTCATACTGGGCAGAAGCTCCAGCTAGATAAGCACGCTCAGCTTCTGGAATACCGATACGTTCAAAGGTTTCTTTAATCTTTTCAGGAACATCATCCCAAGAACGAGCTGGTTTATCAGATGGTTTTTGGTAGTAAATCAAGTCATCAAAATCAATCTCTGACAAGTCTGCTCCCCAAGTTTGCATGGGCATTTTTTTAAAGGTTTCATAAGATTTCAAACGGAAATTCTAACATCCACTCAGGCTCACCCTTAGCAGCGGATAATTCACGAATAACCCCTTCGTTCAATCCTTTACCTGTTGATAAGATTGGTTCCACATCATCATGGAAACCAAATTTATATTCACCAAGATCAATTGGTTTTGGTTCTACTCTTTCTTCAGCCATAATATCCTTTCTTTCATTCTTCATTTCCACTGATTTATAGACAAAAAGAAACTTGTCTTACTTTGTTATCTTGATTTTCAATTGTTTTCTTAAGAGCATTCCAAGCTAGGGTTGCACACTTTATTCTTTGAGGGAATTTGGCAACACCTGATAAGAAAGCTGCATCACCAAGACTGGTCTTGTCTGTCATCTTTTTGCCCTTGAACCATTTCAGAAAAAATAGTCGCAAGTTCTAAAATTTCTTGTTTGGTTTTTCCTAAAACGGCATCTGTCATCATACTTGCAGAGGCAGTTGAGATGGTACAACCTGAATTTAAAAAAGCGATATCTTCCAAACGATCCTCTGCATCAAACTTGACAGAAAGATTGATAACATCCCCACAGGTTGGATTGTTGAGACTGATTTGCTCAGCATCTTCTAACTTCCCTTGGTGATGTGGATTTTTCGAATGGTCTGCTACCACTGCCATATAAAGGCTATCTAGTTTAGAAAGTGCCATTGAAAAACTCCTTTGTCTTTTGTAAGGCATCGACTAGTTTGTCGCAATCTGCCTTGGTATTGTAAATATAAAAACTTGCTCGAGCTGTTGCTGGGACTTCTAGATACTGGAGCAAGGGTTGCGCACAATGGTGACCAGCACGAACAGCCACTCCTTCATAATCCAGAGCCGTCGCAAGATCGTGAGGATGAAGATCCCCTAAGTTAAAAGCAATGACACCTGAACGTTGAGACAAGTCCTGAGAACCGTAAATGGTCAATCCCTCAATTGCCTGCAGTTTTGGATAGACGTATGCAATCAATTCCTGTTCATGAGCTTCAATGGCATCCATGCCAATCTTTTCAAGATAATCCACTGCAGCAGCAAGTCCGATAGCACCTGCCATGTTAGGAGTTCCAGCCTCGAATTTCCAAGGCAATTCCTTCCAGCTAGCAGACTGCTCATAGACGAAATCAATCATTTCACCGCCGAATTCAACTGGTGACATTTGTTCTAGATACTTTTCTTTGCCGTAAAGAACACCAATACCAGTTGGACCAGCCATCTTGTGACCTGAAAAGGCAAAGAAGTCCACATCCAAGTCCTGGACATCAATCTTCATATGAGGTGTAGATTGAGCACCATCCACCACCATGATAGCTCCAACTTGGTGGGCCAATTGAGTGATTTCTTTGATTGGATTGACCACACCAAGAACATTTGAAGCGTGAGCTAACGAAACAAACTTGACTCTATCAGTCAATTTAGCTCGCAAATCATCCATATCCAGAGCTCCGTCCTTGAGATAGACATAGACAAGCTCTGCCCCAGTCTTGCGGCAAGCTTCCTGCCATGGAATGATATTGGAATGGTGTTCCATGACAGAAATCAAGACCTGGTCTCCCTCAGTCAAAGATTTCCTCAGCGAAACGTGCCACCCAGTTAAGACTGGTTGTCGTTCCTCTGGTAAAGAGAACTTCCTTTGTAGACCCTGCATTGATAAACTTACGAATGGTTTCACGAGCAGCTTCATAAGATGCTGTCGCTCTCTCAGCCAAGGTATGAACGCCACGGTGAACATTGGCATTGTCCTGCTCATAGTAGCGGTTGATTGTTTCCAGAACTGCTAGTGGTTTTTGTGTCGTCGCAGCATTGTCCAGATAGACCAGAGGTTCATCGTTGACAATCTGGTCTAAAATTGGAAAATCCTTGCGAATCGCTTCTACATCTAACATAGGCTTCCCCTTAGCGTTTTGACAATTTTTCTTCGATAGTTGCAATCATTTCATCACGAACTTCTTTGACTGGAATCTCAACGATCACGGATCCAAGGAAACCACGAACAACCAAGCGTTCTGCAGTTGCCTTTATCCAAGCCACGGCTCATGAGGTAGTACATGTCTTCTGGATCCACTTGACCGATAGAAGCCGCGTGACCTGCAGTTACGTCATTTTCATCAATCAAAAGAATTGGGTTGGCATCTGAACGTGCCTGGTCTGAAAGCATGAGAACACGACTTTCTTGTTGCGCATCTGCTCCCTTAGCACCCTTGATAATGTGACCAATACCGTTGAAAGTTAAAGTTGCTTTTTCAAGGATAACCCCATGTTGGAGGATATTTCCGATTGAGTTGCATCCATAGTTAGTCACACGAGTATCAATCCCTTGAACCTGACGACCACTTGAAAGAGCTACGACTTTAAGGTCAGCATGGCTACCATTTCCAATCAAGTCACTATCAAAGTCCGCAACGACGTTTCCTTCGTTCATGACACCAATCGCCCAGTCAATGCTTGCATCGTTGCCTAGTTTACCACGGCGGCTAATGTAGGCAGTGACATTTTCACCTAGACGGTCAATAGCAGCAAATTTCACTTGAGCACCAGAACGAGCAATCACTTCTACCGTGATATTGGCAGTTGCTTTGGCACTACCTTCACCACGTGACTCTAAACGTTCAAGATAACTAATCTTAGAGTTTTTACCAGCGATAATCAGAAATATGTTTGTTAAATGGCACATCACTATCACTGTCTTGGTAGAAAATTCCTTCGATTGGTTCTGTAATCTCAACATTATCAGGAATGTAGAGAACAGCGCCACTGTTAAAGTAAGCCGTGTGGTAGGCTGCCAACTTGTCATCGTCATATTTAACAGATGACATGAAGAATTCTTCTACGAGTTCTGGAATTTCTTCTAAAGCTGAGTGGAAGTCTGTAAAGACAACACCTTGTTCAGCCAACTCAACTGGAATTTGTTCAAAAACTGTTTGAGTTCCAACTTGAACCAACTTTCAAGTGATTGTCTAGAGCTGTGAAATCTGGAACATTTGCTGATGGTTCGCTTTCTGTAATCGTTCCATCTCCCAGATTCCAACGGTGAAATTTGACACGCTCAATAACTGGTAATTCCAAACTCTCAATCTTATCAAAAGCTTTTTGACGGAGGTCAGCCAACCAGCTTGGTTCAGCGTGCATTTCTGAAAAAAGTTTAATAGTTTCTTTAGTCATTTACTTCTCCTAAAAGATACGAGGGAATTACAATTCTTCCTTGTAGTCATAGCCAAGTTCTTCAGCTAGTTTTGCGTATCCTTCACGTTCCAAACGGGCAGCCAATTCTGGACCACCAGAAAGGACAACACGACCTTCCATCATCACGTGTACCACGTCTGGTGTGATGTAGTTCAAAGAGACGTTGGTAGTGAGTGATAATCATAGCACCAAATCCCTCGCCACGCATAGCATTCACACCTTTCGATACAACTTTAAGGGCGTCAATATCAAGACCTGAGTCAATCTCATCCAAAAGGGCAAAAGTTGGTTCCAACATCAAAAGCTGAAGAATTTCATTACGTTTTTTCTCACCACCAGAGAAACCTTCGTTGAGGTAACGCTCTGCCATTTCTTCTTTCATGTTGAGCAATTCCATTTTCTCGTCTAGTTTAGTGATAAACTCACGAACTGAAATCTTTTCATCATCTTCTTTACCAGCATTCATAGCTGCACGAAGAAATTCAGCGTTGGTAATTCCTGGAATTTCAGATGGGTATTGCATAGCCAGGAAAAGTCCCATACGCGCACGCTCGTCCACTTCCAACTCAAGAATATTTACGCCATCAAACAAGACCTCACCTTTTGGTAACTTCATAGTTAGGGTTCCCCATGATAGCGGCAGAAAGAGTCGATTTACCAGTACCATTTGGTCCCATGATAGCTGCGATTTCTCCTGTTTTCAGAGTCAGATTGACCCCTTTCAAAATTTCTTTTCCTTCAATCTCAACGTGAAGATCTTTGATCTCTAATACTGACATGATAGTTCCTTTCTTTTTCTGGCCTACTTCCTTTATCATTAGAGAAATCACTTACATTTCTCTAAAAAATACAAGAAAAGGTCCATAAATATACTCTACTAGTATAACAAAAAAAAGCCTAAAAGGCTTTGATTTTGTCTAGAAGCTAGTGACTAATCCTTGCGGTTTAAAGTGCTGATCAATGGCATCTACAATTTTTCCCATTACATAACTTAACCTAAAATTTCGAAAAAGTAAAATGGCCCAAAAAGGCTGCCATGATATAGCGACCAGTCATCCAAGCTTCATTGAAAAAATAAGTCTCAGCAGCGGTAAATAGTGCTATCATGATAAATTGTTGTCTATTCATAGGATTATTGTACCATGAAATCCACTTTTAGTCTTCTTCAACCATGACTTTATCAGCAAGAAATTCAAATCCTTCTGGAATCAGACTCTCTTCTTCCACCTCTTGGTCAGCTTGAGAAGACTTGTTTTTAGCTGAAAATGCTGCTCGAACCTCTTTCCATTCCTCTAGGGAAATAGCCAGAATCTCAGGTGAAAATCCAGCTGCTTGGCTGAGAATATTGCCAAACATAGTATTGAGGTTATCCCGTTTCATGGTTTGACCAGCATTGAAATTAGACTCAAAGGCTAAAATAGCATGGTGTTCATTGGCCGCAACTGGTTGAGAACCTACGAGAAGAGCCTTATCAGGTCCAGCTAAACTTTCAATCACTTCTCCCCATGCATTCTGGAGGCGAATCAAGTTTTGCCGTGCCAAATCAGGATTTTCAACAGCTTCTTGCAGGATAGACTGAACTTTGTTGCGATCCACTCGATAGACTGTCTTGGAAGTGGCTGGACGACTAGGGACTGGCGCAACTTGTTTAGGAGCTGTTCCTACATTGGCAAGCTCTTGTTTGAGACGGGCGACTTCCTGTCTCAGTGCAGAAATTTCACTTTCAACAGCTCCCGAAACCGCAGATTCAGGCTTAATTTCCGCTAAACGAATGGTCATCATCTCAGCATAAATCTTAGGTTGCAAGCTAGCCTTCATATCTGCTAAACTTACTGTCGCTAGACGAATCATTTCAAAGAGACTTTCCTGAGACAGAGCTAGATTGTCCATAAAAACTGGACTATGATGAGTATTTTCGCCACCTGTCTGAACAACCAGTAGATCACGCAAATACTGCAAGAGATCCGTCACAAAACGTGTCATGCTCTTGCCATTTTCAAACAATAGATTCAAAGAATCGAGCGCTTTTGAGACATCCTGTTGGGACAAGGCGGCCACATAGTCATCTAGAGCTGATAGACTAATAGTGCCTGTAATCTCCTCAGAAATAGCCGTCGTTAAAGCATTCCCTTGCGTCAAACTCAAGGCTTGATCCAGAATAGACAAGGCATCCCGCATTCCACCTTCAGCCCGTCTAGCAATGATTTCCACAGCCTCTGGTTCAGAACTGATATTCTCTTTTGACAAAATAGTTTGGATATGGTCCTTAATATCTTGCGTTCGAATCGATTTAAACTCAAAACGTTGAACACGCGATAAAATAGTTGCTGGAATCTTATGCAATTCGGTGGTCGCTAAGATAAAGACAACATTCTGAGTTGGCTCCTCAAGAGTCTTCAAAAGCGCATTGAAGGCTCCCGTAGACAACATATGAACCTCGTCGATAATGTAGACCTTATAACGAGCCAAACTAGGAGCATAGGTGGATTTATCACGAATTTCTCGGATTTCATCAACTCCGTTATTCGAAGCCGCATCCATTTCGATAACATCTTCTAAGCTACCTTCTGTCACTGCCTGACAGATATAGCAGTTATTACATGGTTCTCCGTCCACTTGGTTCGGACAGTTCATAGCCTTGGCAAAAATCTTAGCAACACTGGTTTTCCCAGTTCCACGAGGACCTGAGAAAAGATAAGCGTGACTAATCTTTTTCCTGCTCAACCGCTTGTCTTAGTGTTTTTGCCACAACCTCTTGTCCGACTAGTTGTGAGAAAAGTTTGGCTTCTATATTTTCGATAAAGTGCTTGATACATTAGGCTTTCTCCTCAAACATCGTAAAGTCCCATTCTGTCTTCTCAAGCAAAATAGCGACAAATTGTTCCAAGTAATCACGGTCAATGGCATTGTAATCATCAATAAGTGAAGAATCCAGGTCTAAGACACCCAGCAATTGACCATTCTTGAGCATGGGAACCACGATTTCACTCTTGGCCATACTATCACAAGAAATGTAGTTTGGATAGGTGCTCACATCGCCAACCAAAACAGTCTCTTGAAACTCAGCAGCTTCTCCACAAACGCCTTTCCCAAGCGGAATGCGAATACAAGAAACACCACCCTGAAAAGGCCCTAAAACCAACTCGCTACCATCAAACAGATAAAACCCTGCAAATACAGTATTTGGAAAGCGAGATTTTAGGAGGGCACTAGCATTCGAAAGATTGGCAAGAACATTGCTCTCACCTTCAAGTAAATAAGAGAGTTCCTCATTTAACAATTGATATTGTGATTGTTTTTCTGAATCTAACATAGAACTATTATATCAAAAATGAGAAAGAGACAAAAGAAAAATCCCTTGTTTTAAACAAAGGATTTTGCGATTATCAATTTGATTAAAGTTCGATATCACCGAACAAGTCAGCCATTGAGAATCCTGTTTGTGTTTCTGGAAGTTCGAAATCACGTTTTTCTTGACGTTTTGGACGACGTGGACGAGCAGCGCGTTTCTCTTCTTTTTGTCCTTCTTCTTGAGCTGGACGTTCTTCAAGAGCTTTGATAGAAAGTGATACACGTTCTGCGTCAGCGTTAACATCAAGGACTTTAACAGTAACTTCTTGACCAACAGTAAGAGCTTCTTTTGGATTTTCAATACGTTTGTGTGAAATTTGTGATACGTGAACAAGTCCATCGATACCTGGCAATACTTCAACAAATGCACCGAAGTCAGTCAAACGTTTAACTGTTCCTTCTACTACATCACCTTTAGCCAATTTTTGCTCAACGCCATCCCATGGTCCAGGTGTTGTTGCTTTAAGTGAAAGTGAAACGCGTCCTTCTTCTTCGTTAAGATCAAGGATCTTCACTTCGATTTCTTCACCAACAGTTACAACTGATTTAGGTGATACGTTACGTTCGTGTGACAATTCAGTCAAGTGAACCAATCCGTCAACTCCACCAAGGTCGATGAAAGCACCAAAGCTAGTGATACGAGCAACTTTACCAGTTACGACATCACCAACAGCCAATTTACCGAATACTTCAGCACGAGCCGCTGCAGTAGCTGCTTCAACAACTTCACGACGTGAAAGGATGAAGCGGTTTTCTTTAGGATCAACTTCTTTGATTTTAGCATCAAATTCTTGACCTACGAAACGCTCAGTGTTACGTACGAAACGAGTATCCAACATTGAAGCTGGGATAAATCCACGAACACCTTCAAATTCTACTGAAAGTCCACCTTTAACGGCACGAGTTCCTTTAACAGTAACAACTTCTTCTTCGCGTCCTACAAGTTTGTCCCATGCTTTGCGAGCTTCAAGGCGTTTTTTAGATACAAGGTATGTAACTGTATCAGTATCTTTACCAACTACTTGACGAAGTACAAGAACATCCAATACTTCTCCTACTTTTAACAAAGTCATTGATATCTGCATCGCGATCGTTTGTCAATTCGCGAAGAGTCAAGACACCTTCAACACCAGTCCCAGAGATTGCAACGTTAGCTTGAGTCGCATCAACTGTCAATACTTCAGCACTAACAACATCACCAGGCTCAACTTGGCTAACGCTATTTAGCAAATCTTCAAATTCGTTCATCTAAAAAATCCTCCAACAATCAAGCTTTTTTTCTAAACTTGACATACTTATAATTTTTTTCCTAAGCACCCGCAAGGACATGTTCATATCGTTCACGTCTTTTCAATTATAAAAAAATAAAAATACCCTAAGATATTTTTCTTTTTTTATCTTGAATTTATTACCTAAGAACTGGGGTAGCTGGATTCGAACCAACGCATGAGGGAGTCAAAGTCCCTTGCCTTACCGCTTGGCTATACCCCATTATGAATGGAGAGAGAGGGATTCGAACCCCCGAACCCGAAGGAGCGGATTTACAGTCCGCCGCGTTTAGCCTCTTCGCTATCTCTCCAATGTTTAACGAGAACTATTATATCATGAAATTTTCAATAAAACAAGTATTATTTTGTCAAATTATAGTTTTCAATCAAAATTTCCACAGCTTTTTCAAGTTTTTTATAAAAACTATCGACATTTCCATTCTTTATGATGGCAAATTGGCTATCTAATTCGGCAATTTCACCAATGACCTTTTTTTCCCGATCGTCAAAACGTAACCTTCATAACTGTCTTTTCCAACGGTCACTTTTGCATCTGTTAATTGAATTTCAATTTTCTTATCTTTTTTACTCATACTTTACCTCTTTTCACTTTTTCTATTGTACAAGAAAATGCTCAAACTAGCAAGAAAAAACTCCATTTCAGCCCTTACAACTGCTATGGAGTTCCTCTTTACTTCTAGTCTTTTAATCCACTTTGACAATCCATCCCTCTGGTGCGTCCACATCACCAAATTGGATACCAGTCAATTCATCGTAGAGTTTGCGTGTAACAGGACCTACTTCTGTTTCGCTATAGAATACATGGAAATCATCACCATGTTGGATGCCTCCAATTGGTGAAATAACTGCTGCTGTTCCACAAGCACCTGCCTCTACAAAACGATCCAAATTGTCAATCGGAACATCACCTTCGATCGGTGTCAAGCCCAAGCGGTGTTCTGCCAAATAAAGCAAAGAGTACTTGGTAATAGATGGCAAGATAGAGGGGCTTAAAGGTGTAACAAATTCATTATCGGCTGTAATTCCAAAGAAGTTAGCTGAACCGACTTCTTCAATCTTTGTATGTGTTGAAGGGTCTAGATAGATAACATCTGAGAAATGACGTGACTTAGCCATTTTTCCTGGCAAGAGACTAGCAGCATAGTTTCCTCCAACCTTTGCCGCTCCTGTACCATTTGGCGCTGCACGGTCGTATTCATCCTGAATCAAGAAATTAGTTGGAACCAAACCGCCTTTGAAGTAGTTGCCAACTGGCATGGCAAAGATAGTGAAAATATACTCCTCTGCAGGTTTTACTCCGATGATGTCTCCAACACCAATCAAAAGCGGACGGAGATAGAGGGTTCCACCCGTTCCGTATGGTGGTACATAATCTTCATTGGCACGAACAACCGCTTTACAAGCTTCCACAAACATTTCAGTTGGGACTTGAGGCATCAAGAGACGGTCGCAGGTACGTTGTAGGCGTTTGGCATTTTCATCTGGACGAAAGAGTTGGATACTGTCATCCTTAGTACGATAGGCTTTCAATCCCTCAAATGCTTGCTGTCCATAGTGGAGACTTGGAGAAGACTCTGAAATATGCAAGGTTGCATCCTCTGTCAATTCTCCTTGATCCCATTGACCATTTTTGTAATGAGCGATATAACGATAAGGTAATTTCATATAAGAAAACCCAAGATTTTCCCAATCAATTGCAACTGTCATGTGTTTCTCCTTTATACTATTCAAACTATGTGTTCTATTCTACACTTTTCTAGTAAAATTTCAAGTATTATTTGTAATTTTCTGAAAAATTTTTTCAATATAAAGAAATCAGTCTCTTGGACTGATTCTTTTTACGATTTTGCTTTTATCTTCTTTAAAAGACTTCTTTTGAGGTAGGCATCAAAAACTTCTTCATCTGAAATGGTATCGGATATAAAGCTTCCGTTGCTGGTTCGTTCTGACAGATTCAAGTCTTGTAGTCGACTTTTATAGATTGTTCCTTTGTTAGATTGAACAATCAGAGTTTGATCGTTCTCGTCCACTTCTGTACTGAAGAGATCACCAATAAATCCTTGCTCTGCAACTGCTCCTGCTAAGAAGACACGATGCGGTTTATTTTTTAGCTCACGCAAGACTTGTAGTCCTCGTTTAGCACGGCTGGTTGCCGGAATTTCGTCAATAGAAACACGTTTCAAACTTCCACGTTGGGTCAAGAGGTAGAAGGATGAGGTGTTACAGATAAAGGCGGATTGGAGGACATCATCTGCTTTCAGGTTCATAGCTTTGACACCTGCAGCCTTGGCACCGACAACCGGAACCTCTTCGATATTGAAACGAAGAGCATAACCATTTTGGCTAATCAAAAGAACATCATCCAGTTTAATCGGAGCCACTGCTACAATCTGGTCTGTCTCGTCTTTGAGCTTAGCATACTTGACAGACTTAGACTTGTAGGTTCGCCATGGAGTGAATTCTTTTGCGTTCTACACGTTTGATTTGACCAAGACGAGTAGCTGCAAAAGTAGGTTGTCGCATCATCAAACTGATCCACTACTTCCACATAAAGGATTTCTTCGTTAGTTTCAAAGTTTGTAATGGTCTGGCTCAGATGCTCTCCGATATCCTTCCAACGAATATCTGCCAATTCATGGATTGGTCGATAAATGACATTTCCAAGAGTTGTGAACATCAAGAGGTGCTGGGTTGTCTTGGCAGCTTGAACAAAAGATCAAACGGTCATCATCACGCTTGCCAATTTCTTCCAGCGTTGAAGCTGCAAAGGAACGTGGGCTGGTACGCTTGATGTAACCTGCCTTGGTCACGCTGACATAGGTATCTTCCTCAGCGATCAGACTAGCTGTATCAATCTCGATTGCTTTTGCTGTGTCTTCTAAAGATACTCAAACGTGGAGTCGCAAATTTCTTCTTGACCTCACGAAGCTCTTTCTTCATGAGATTGTACATGGTCCGTTCATCACCGATAATAGCCGCAAGCATGGCAATCTTTTCACGAAGTTCTGCTTCTTCTTCCTGCAAGACAACCACGTCTGTATTGGTCAAACGGTACAGTTGCAAGGTAACGATAGCCTCAGCCTGCTCTTCTGTAAAATCATAGCTGACCTTGAGGTTTTCCTTAGCGTCAGCCTTATTCTCAGAAGCACGGATAAGAGCAATGACTTCGTCCAAAATCGAAATCACGCGAATCAAACCTTCGACGATATGGAGACGTTTCTCAGCCTTTTCCTTGTCAAAGCGGGAACGCGCCAAAATCACTTCACGACGGTGGGCAATATAGCTAGACAAGATTGGGACAATCCCGACCTGACGAGGCGTGAAATTGTCAATCGCCACCATGTTAAAATTGTAGTTTATTTGCAGGTCGGTGTATTTGAAGAGATAGTTGAGAACAAGCTCCGTATTGGCATCTTTTTTTTGAGTTCGATAGCAATGCGAAGACCGTCACGGTCAGACTCATCACGAACCTCAGCAATACCTGCCACCTTGTTATTGACACGAACATCATCGATTTTCTTGACCAGATTGGCCTTGTTGATTTCATAAGGAATCTCAGTGATAACGATTTGTTCCTTACCACCTTTTAGCTTTTCAATCTCAGTCTTGGAACGAACAACCACGCGCCCTTTCCCAGTTTCATAGGCCTTCTTGATTTCATCACGACCTTGGATGATAGCTCCTGTAGGGAAATCTGGCCCAGGCAAGAATTCCATGAGTTTGTCCACCTTGGCCGTTGGATGGTCAATCATGTAAACCGCCGCATCAATGACCTCAGCCAAATTATGGGGAGGAATGTCTGTGGCATATCCAGCCGAAATACCAGTCGAACCATTGACCAAGAGGTTTGGAAAGGCTGCTGGCAAGACTGTTGGCTCTTTCTCCGTATCGTCAAAGTTCCAAGCAAAAGGAACGGTCTTTTTATCGATATCCTGAAGAAGATAGCCCGCAATCTCAGACAAACGCGCCTCGGTATAACGCATAGCCGCAGGTGGATCTCCGTCCATAGAACCGTTGTTACCGTGCATTTCGACCAAAATCTCACGATTTTTCCAGTCCTGTGACATACGAACCATGGCATCATAGATGGAACTGTCACCGTGTGGGTGGAAATTCCCCATGATATTCCCGACAGACTTGGCAGATTTACGGTAACTCTTGTCAAAGGTATTGCCATCCTTATTCATAGAATAAAGAATACGACGCTGAACCGGCTTCAAGCCATCACGAATATCTGGCAAAGCCCGGTCTTGAATAATGTACTTGGAGTAGCGACCAAAGCGCTCTCCCATGATGTCCTCCAGGGACATATTTTGAATGTTACTCATATAGGATACAGAGCCCGTAAAATATCAAGTGAAAATAGAAAATTCTTGAAGTAAGCAAGCTCACCAGAGAATTTATCTTTTTCACGCATCATTTAGGGCGTGTTCAACTCCTTTCAAAGAATATAGAGTAGGTTTTTACAGAAAAAGTGTTCAGTTAAGATATAAAGGGACGATTTGGCTTGCCAAAAATGTCTGTAGAAAAATAGAAAATCGATGTAGTGCTCGATGAAGTCAAGACGATTTGACTTTTTTCCGAATAAAATTAGTCCCGTGTTCAGTTACTACAAATAACCAAGCGACCCTTTCTGTAGTTTAATGTGTTTAAAATGCGTTGCTTCAGTTAATAAGAAATTTCACATAGCATTCAGGGCGTGTTCAACTCCTTTCGAAGAATGTAGAGTAAATACTATGGAAAAAGAAAAAATATAGAGTAAGTGAATTTCATCAAATTCCTGTATCGTCATTTCCACTTGAAATGTCTACTCCACAAATCCTCGTTTATACTTGATATGACTGGCGATATTGCTATCTACATCTTTCTTATCCCAAAGTTGAAGTTCCCATGGGTAGTAAAAATTACTTTTATTTTTAAAATAGATATGAATACCGACATAGCCATCTTTATCACGTAAATACCAGTTTTTTAGTCCGTAATTCTCTTGCCAATCATCTAATTTCTCCATGACTTGAGCTATCTCTTTGGAACTTAAAATCATACGAGCACCAAAAATATCATTAAGAATGGAATTCACAGGATAGCCCTCTTGACGCTCTGAAAAACGTGTAATTTTATCTAAAATAGACTCAGAAGTTTTGACACGATAAACATAGGCAATGTCTTGGACATCCGCTTTCATCAGATAGTCATTAATTGACTCATGTAAATTCAGACGGTAGGCTAAAATCGCTTTAGTCGGAACTTTTGAAAAGGTATGCTTGAGATTGATTTTTTCCACCTTACCCGTTTCAAAATAATCTTTAGAATATTCTCGATGAATACGATTAATCTCTGTAATGAGGCGTTCCACTTTTTCAATCATGAGTCTTCTCCTCTCGCTTTTTCATTTTTCTAGTTATTCCCAAACTTCTTCACTCTTTCCTCAGCATACTTAATCATCTTCTCAGCTACTTCTTTATCGTAGTCAAATCCCATTTTTTGAGCAAGGGATTGAGCTTCTTGGTGGAAAAGTTCCATCGTAGCAAACAATGACTGAGTGATTTTATCTAAACTTGAGAAATCTAGCAGATTTGAAAAATCCTTTTCTTTCTCAGTAGGTAAATAGTTAAAGAGATACTTGTAATTCTTTCCGATGTCGACCTTTCCCCTGTCACTTGCGACCTGCCAAGATAAGACTTTCAGGAGTTCTTGTTGACAAATACTGTAGAGATGGTCGGTCGCATAGATGACTTGTTTGCGACAAATGCCCTTGACTACATAGGCAGACACCCACCAAAATTCATTACAGGATTTTTCAAAATCCGTTTCAGTAGCTGGGCTTGTCCAGTAACGTTCTAGATTTTGGGAACAGGATTCAAATAAATGTTCTGGGTCTTCCAAAACAGTGAATCCTGCCTCGCTATCCACCCACTCTTGAATGTGTTCTTCGGGGCAAAGAGTCAAATCAATGCGATTACCATCTTCAAAAAGCATAAGATATAGACGACGATGTTCAAGAGCAACCTCTTGCTCAATAATGCGTTTGCCAAACTGACCTAGCCAAGAAAGGTCACTCGTCATATTATCTAAATCGTCCACGACATAGACCACGTCATAGTCTTGAAATTCATCTTTTGGGGCTCTTTGGGTTTGTCCGTGAACCAGACATGGCGACAGCTTTCGACTTTGTAAAGTTTTTGGCAGTCTGTAAAATCAATCTCAGCATTTGCGCTTCACTTCTATGTTGTCTGCACATATCTTTTATAGAGTTATTTTTCATTGCCGTCTTGCTCCTCTTGTTTTTGGATGCCTCGTATTCTTTTCTTCTCAAGTTCGCCTATTATCAATTGGATAGTTGAACAAATCCCCAAAACGATTAAAAACAAAAATAAAACAAATTAATATCGTTTCTATGATATATTTGAAAGCTTCTCCATAATACAAAAGTATTTACTAATGAAAGAAGGAAAAGTAAAATAGCATTGAATAGGAGTGTTATAGCGAACTTACTCTTAAAATACCTATAATGTTTTCCAATCCGATAGAGAGTATATAGTGAAAAAACAATCATCAAAGGTGTGAAGGCAAGTGCATAAAATAAGATAAACCCTATTCCTGAGTATGGTTTACTTTCCATTGGTAGATCTAATAGACAGATACAAATAGTGAGGATGTTCAATATAAACAAAGATACTGTGCGAGCACACTCTTTTCTACCTTTATTGGTCATTAAGTCATATATAATTCCAAAAATGGCTAGGAGAACAAGGAAAAAAGGTATCATTAATAACGTAATCAATACTGCACCTCCAGGATTATTGAAAGTAGTTAACTTGGAAATAGATTAGCAAACTTTACCTGTATAATTTTTGATACCTGTAATGTAATACCAAATCCAATATTGCTATTTCTTTCCACATTTCAATACCTGTTTAGTTACTATTTTTTTGAGTTTTGTAAAGAATATGTCTATAAAGTGGGCTATCTGCTGGAATTTTTTCATTATCAAATTCTCTAACAAACTCCATACTCAATTGTTGCCTTCCATATAAGAAATTCTTTCTGTGAAATATTTTTGTTTTAGGAAAGGGAGATAAATTCAATCCAAATAATCTAATTTAAACGCGTGTAGTTTTGTTTCAGAGTCATACTGAACTACTGCAATCTTTTTGATGAATTTTTTTCTATATCCTCATTAGTGAGTTGTTCTTTTTTTGCGACATCAATAAATCGATTAATCGTATCTTCATCAGATTCTATAGTACTATTGTAATTATAAATTATCATTTCAGCATCGGTCTTTAAGATAGAATTGAGGATATTATTCCACCACCAAAAGTCACTATCGCCAATTGATAAACCATATAATATAAATAGATCAGTATCATTGAAGTACGATTTATATCTTTTGTCATTCTGAGCCCAATAAGGTTTCAAAAAATTTTTAGCTTTATTTTTATTTGAAGAATTTGTTATTTGATTTGCGTTATCAAAGCCAAATAACATTGATTTTGGAACATTTTGATAACCATGGGGGTGAGTGATGTTGGTCATCAAATAACTGGAAAAATAAGTGGAACTATCCCAAGAACAATGATCGTTAGTAAAATTATTAGGATTTGCCGCAAAAGAAATTTGTCTATCAGCATGTGGCCACGGGTGTGGATCATATTGTTCTTTATCCAATACTAAAATATTATCTAACATAGAAGTATAGTTGAAATTTAAAATTTCCCAATTAAATAATTTATAATGGTATAGCTTTGATGGAAAACTCAATTTTCGGAAATTGCTTTCATCTAAATCTGCCAAAAATTTTTGAAATGATGAAATTGCTAGCTCGCTTTTTACTGCTATCATTTCCTATTTGAGCTAACATATTTGGACTTATTATATCATTTAGAAAAATTAGAAAAATTCAACCTGAAAGTGATTAAAATCATCAGTCAATCTCGCTTCATTGATATAATTATTCTCGTTGAAAAATCTCAATTAAACTATTCTCAAAGTCACTCCAGTTTTTTTCTTAATCTTAGGATCTTTTTCATTATCTTTCTTATCCTCAGTCATTTTTTGAAAGATCATGTTATCTTTATCAAAATTTTTATAGCAAAGATAATTGTAGAAATTTTGATAAGATGTTCGATACGGAGAACCTAGATATTCCATGAGCTGAATATCAACTCCATTACCAAACAAAGCCATAATATTAATTTGACCATCATCAGCCAATTTTTCAAATTCTTGATTTGTATATTTGGTATAACTCATATTCTCTTTTTCATCCTTTCAAAACACCCCACTCTCCTCCAGCGTAAACTTGACATTGTCCTCAATCCACTTACGGCGTGGTTCGACCTTATCTCCCATGAGGACATTGACGCGGCGTTCGGCGCGTGCCAAGTCTTCAATCGTAACACGGATGAGGGTACGCGTTTCTGGATTCATAGTTGTTTCCCAGAGCTGGTCCGCATTCATCTCACCAAGCCCCTTATAGCGTTGGAGGGTAGCGCCTTTGCCGAATTGCTTGCGGAGTTCTTCTAGTTCTCCGTCTGTCCAAGCGTAGTCCACTTCTTCTTTCTTGCCTTTTCCTTTGGACATCTTGTAAAGAGGAGGGAGGGCGATATAGACATGTCCTGCCTCGACTAGCGGACGCATGTAGCGGTAGAAAAAGGTTAAGAGCAAGGTCTGGATATGGGCACCATCTGTATCCGCATCGGTCATGATAATAATCTTGTCATAGTTAGCATCTTCAATAGAGAAGTCTGCTCCCACACCCGCGCCGATGGTATAAATCATAGTGTTGATTTCCTCATTTTTGAGGATATCTGCCATCTTGGCCTTGGCTGTGTTGATGACCTTACCACGAAGAGGCAAGATAGCTTGGAATTTACGGTCACGACCTTGTTTGGCAGAGCCACCGGCAGAGTCTCCCTCGACCAGATAGAGTTCATTCTTAGCAGGGTTTTTAGACTGAGCTGGTGTTAATTTACCAGACAACAAGCCCTTATCTTTTTTATTTTTCTTACCATTTCGGCTCTCATCACGCGCTTTTCGGGCTGCTTCACGCGCATCACGCGCCTTGATGGCCTTGCGGATGAGATTGGAAGCCAGTTCACCATTTTCCATGAGGAAGAAAGTCAACTTATCAGCTACAATGCCATCTACAACTGGGCGAGCCAGCGGACTGCCTAGTTTGTCCTTGGTCTGACCTTCAAACTGAAGGTGTTCTTCCGGAACCAAGATAGAAAGAACAGCCGCTAGTCCCTCACGATAGTCTGAACCTTCAAGATTTTTATCTTTCTCCTTGAGAAGCCCTGTCTTACGCGCATAGTCATTCATGACCTTAGTGATAGCAGACTTGAGTCCCGTCTCGTGCGTTCCACCATCTTTGGTACGGACATTATTGACAAAGGAGAGAATGTTATCTGAAAATCCATCATTGTACTGGAGAGCTACTTCCACTTGGAAACCATTGTCTTCGCCTTCAAAGTATAGGACTGGCGTCAAGGTTTCCTTGTCTTCATTGAGGTAAGAAACAAAGTCTTGTACCCCGTTCTCATAATGAAATTCGATTGCTTCATCTGTTCGCTTATCTGTCAAAGACAAGGTAACATTTTTAAGAGAAAGGCTGACTCATTGAGACGTTCTGAAATGGTATTGTACTTGAAGTCTGTCGTAGAAAAGATAGTCGCATCCGGCATGAAGGTCACCTTGGTACCTGTCTTAGACTTGGGTGCTGTACCAATTTTTTTCAAGGTTGTGACGGGTTTTCCACCATTTTCAAAACGTTGCTTGTAGACTGTACCGTCACGGGTGATTTCAACCTCCAGCCAACTAGATAGAGCATTTACAACAGAAGAACCAACCCCGTGGAGACCACCAGATGTTTTGTAGCCACCTTGACCGAATTTTCCTCCAGCGTGGAGAACGGTAAAGATAACTTCAACAGTTGGAATTCCCATAGCGTGCATCCCAGTCGGCATCCCACGACCATGGTCTTGAACGGTTAGACTGCCGTCTTTATTGATGGTCACATCGATTCGATCACCAAATCCAGACAAGGCTTCATCGACTGCATTATCCACTATTTCCCAGACTAGGTGATGGAGACCAGCACCGTCGGTCGATCCGATGTACATACCTGGACGTTTACGGACCGCATCCAACCCTTCTAGCACCTGAATGGCGTCATCATTATAGTTATTAATATTGATTTCCTTTTTTGACACAAGGAACCTCCTATTTGTTCATCTTTACTATTTTACAGGTTTTCTAGGGATTTTGCAAAGTTTTTCCCATTCAGCTGTCACAATTTCACAAGATATTCTCAGCCTTTCTACACCATTTCATGGTATAATAGGTCTATGATGACATTTGTATTATTAATTTTAGCTTATCTGCTAGGTTCGATTCCGTCTGGTCTATGGATTGGACAAATCTTTTTTCAAACAAATCTGCGTGAACATGGTTCTGGAAATACTGGAACAACCAATACTTTCCGTATTTTAGGTAAGAAAGCAGGTATGGCAACCTTTGTGATTGACTTCTTTAAAGGGACCTTGGCCACTCTACTTCCTATTCTTTTCCACCAACAAGGTCTATCACCTCTCGTCTTTGGACTTTTGGCCGTAATTGGACATACCTTTCCTATCTTTGCAGGGTTTAAAGGGGGCAAGGCTGTCGCAACAAGCGCTGGAGTTGTTTTCGGATTTGCGCCTGTCTTCTGTCTCTATCTAGCGATTGTATTTTTTGGAACCCTCTATCTAGGTAGTATGATTTCACTGTCTAGCGTTACTGCTTCTATCGCAGCCGTTATCGGAGTTCTCCTATTTCCACTATTTGGTTTTATCCTAAACAGCTATGACCCTCTCTTCATTTTGATTATCCTAGCACTTGCCAGCTTGATTATCATTCGTCATAAGGATAATATCACACGCATCAAAAACAAAACTGAAAACCTCGTTCCTTGGGGATTGAACCTAACCCATCAAAATCCTAAAAAATAAAACGCCAGTTTAAACTGACGTTTTTTTGTATGCTTATTTTGATTTGATGTAGTTGATACCATCTGCCTTAGGCGCAACTGCTTTTCCGAAGAAGGCTGCCAAGACAAGGATAGTCAAGACATAAGGGGCGATTTGAAGGTAAACCGCTGGCACTCCTTGTAGGAAAGGCAATTGAGAACCGATAACTGCCAAACTTTGTGAAAGTCCAAAGAAAAGACTTGAAAGCATAGCACCAACAGGATTCCATTTACCAAAAATCATGGCCGCAAGAGCGATGAACCCTGGACCGACGATGGTTGTTGCAGAGAAATTGACAGATGCAGATTGTGCATACAAGGCACCTCCAACTCCTCCTAAAAATCCAGAGATGAGCACACCATAGTAACGCATGAGGTAAACATTAATCCCAAGGGTATCCGCAGCTTGTGGATGTTCTCCAACTGAGCGAAGGCGAAGACCAAACTTCGTTTTAAACATGATAAACCATGATACAAATGAAAATCCAATTGCGACATATCCCATTAAGCTTGTGTTCTTGAAGAAGATATCTCCAATGACAGGGATATCAGACAAGAAAGGAAAATCAAATTTACCAAATGACAAATCGATATTGTTGGTTTGACCTTTTCCGTAGATCGCTTTTACCAAGAAGACAGCTAAGGCAGGAGCCAACAAGTTCAATACCGTACCACTGACAACATGGTCAGCACGGAAGTTAATAGTAGCTACAGCATGGATGGCAGAGAAAATGAGACCAACCAAACCACCTGCAAGGAGAGATAGCCAGATGGTCATGCCACCAAGAGAACTAGCAAAAGTCAAGTTAAATACGACTCCCGTAAAAGCTCCCATAACCATGATACCTTCCAAACCGACATTAACGACACCAGCATGTTCGGAGTAGGCTCCTCCGATACTAGTGAAAATGAGAGGAGCAGCATAGACCAGCATATTCGATACAAGAATTGTTAGTATAGCAACAGTATTCATCCTTACTCTACTCCTTTCATTTGTTTTTTGGGCTTGATGTATTTTTCGATAATGTAATGAGCACTTACAAAGAAGATAATCGAAGCTGTCACAATATTGACAAGTTCTGGTGGAATGGTCGCTGTGATCATACCTGGAGCACCTGTTTGCAAGGTTCCAAGCAAGAAGGCCGCAAAGACAATCCCAATAGGAGAATTGCTAGCAAGGAGGGCCACTGCCATCCCATTAAATCCAATAGCCAAGGAACCAGGTTGAACATAAATGTTCTGGAAGGTACCAATCCCTTCTACTGCTCCACCGATCCCACAGAGAGCACCTGAAATCACCATGGAAAGAATGATGATTCGTTTAGCTGACATCCCTGCATAATCTGAAGCATTCGGGTTAAGACCAACGGAACGGATTTCAAAACCAAGTGTTGTTTTCTTAATAATGAACCAAACCACTGCAACAGCAATCAAGGCGATAAAGATACCAATATTCATCCTTGACTTGGTTAATTCAGTCAGAAAACCTAGACGATAACTTGCATTTGCCCCTACTGTGATACTGGATTCAGAATCGACCATGAAGTTTTTAGGGAAGTTCCGAATGATTTCATTTCCAGCAAACAGGACGATGTAGTTCATCATAATGGTAACAATGACTTCACTCGTTCCTAAAAATGCTCGCAAGATACCTGGAATCAAACCAACGAAACCTCCTGCAATTGCAGCCACAAGGACTGTCAAAGGAATCATTAAGATACGAGGGATATCTTGGAAAGATAAAGCGAACCATACTGCCGCAATCCAACCAGCCAAGGCTTGTCCTGGTAAGCCAACATTAAAAAATCCAGCTCGGCTAGCTATTGCAAATCCTAGAGCAATCAAAACCAGTGGTCCCATAGCGCGGAAAATTTCACCCACATTTTTAATAGAACCAAAAGCTGTCTTGAAGAGTTCTTCATAACCCCAAAGAGCATCATAACCAAAGATCCACATAATGACGGCTCCGAGGATGATTCCTAGGATTACAGAAATCAAAGGAACCGAAATTTGTTGTAATTTTTTAGACATCACTCTTCTCCTTTTCCAATTCACCACCAGCCATCAAGACACCAAGCTCTTGTTTGTTGGTCTCAGATGGCTTCACAATACCTTGGATTTTTCCATCATGAATAACAGCAATCCGGTCTGATAGGTTTAGAATTTCATCTAATTCGAAGCTAACAACGAGGACGGCTTTTCCTCTATCACGTTCACCAATCAAACGTTTATGAATGTACTCAATCGCACCAACGTCCAATCCGCGTGTCGGTTGGCTAACGATTAACAAATCTGGATTCCGATCAACTTCACGAGCAATAATGGCCTTTTGTTGATTTCCTCCTGATAGAGCACTTGCTGGAACAATCTCATTGGCTGCACGAACATCAAATTCTTCCATCAACTTGCGGGCATATGAATTGATCTGATTGTAATTCAACACACCGTTTTTGCTAAGTGGTTCTTTGTAGTAAGTTTGAAGTGCGATGTTTTCAGAAAGCATCATTTCGAGAACAAGACCATCACGATGACGATCCTCAGGAACGTGGCTGACATTCATTTCAGTAATCTTACGTGAGGAAAGGCCAACAACTTCTTGTCCCTTAATTTTAATACTACCTGATTTAACTTGCGAAGTCCAGTAATAGCCTGAATCAATTCACTCTGACCATTACCATCAATCCCTGCAATCCCAACAATTTCGCCTGCACGAACATCAATAGATAGCTCTTTGACTGCAGGAACTCCGCGGTTTTCATTCACGACCAAGTCAGAAATTTGAAGAACCACTTCTTTAGGTTGCGCTTCTTCCTTCTCTGTTACGAACGAAACTGAGCGCCCAACCATCATCTCCGCCAAATCTTTATTGGTAGCACCTTCGATGCTGACGGTTTGAATGGATTTCCCACGACGAATAACTGTGACACGGTCTGCAACTGCACGAATTTCGTCCAGTTTGTGAGTGATGAGGATGATAGATTTTCCTTCTTTAACAAGGGTTTTCATGATATCCATCAACTCCAAAATTTCAGCAGGAGTTAGCACTGCTGTAGGCTCGTCAAAAATCAGAATATCAGCTCCACGATAGAGTGTCTTCAAGATTTCAACCCGTTGTTGAGCCCCGACAGAGATATCTGCCACTTTTGCTGTAGGATCCACAGCCAAGCCGTAGCGTTCTGACAACTCAAGGATATCAGCATTAGCCTTTTTCAAATCCAATACACCTTTATTAGTTACTTCGCTACCAAGAATGATATTTTCTGCAACAGTGAAAGCTTCTACCAGCATGAAGTGCTGGTGAACCATCCCGATCCCTAGAGAAGCAGCCTTTGAAGGAGAATCTAGTTTTTCAGACTTCCCATTGACCACAATTTCTCCGCTCGTTGGTTCCAAAAGACCAGCCAACATATTCATCAGGGTTGATTTCCCAGCTCCATTTTCACCAAGAAGTGCATGAATTTCACCTTTACGCAATTCGAGGTTGATTTTGTCGTTTGCGACAAATTCACCAAAAATTTTGGTAATTTCACGCATCTCAATGACGTTTTCGTGTGCCATTCGAATATTCCTTTCTAGAAAACTATATTTTATTTCAGTAGGACCTGCTAAACAAGTTAGTAGGTTCTATTGAGACAAAATGTCTCAACACCTCAAAAAAAGCGACCCAAGAAGGATGGACCGCTTCTGGAAGGTTCTTATTTCTCAGGTGCTTTTACGCTACCATCAATAATTAGTTTTTTAGCATCTTCTACTGCTTTTTTAGCATCTTCAGAAAGATTAGAAGTAGTCAAATCAACACCACCATCTTTCAAACCAAATGTAATCACTTTTCCACCTGGGAATTTGCCGCCAGCAGTTTGAGTTGCAATTTCTTGAACAGTTTTACCAACTTGTTTCAAAGTAGAAGCCAATACGAAGTTAGATTCTTTACCATCTTTTGAAGTGTATTTACCTTCGTCAACTTGGTCACGGTCTACACCAATAACCCAAACTTTTTCGTCTTCATTTTTCTTCTCGTTCAAGTCTTTTGCTTCTTTGAAGACACCAGCTCCTGTACCACCAGCAGCTTGGTAAATGACGTCAGCTCCTGCAGCGTATTGAGTCGCTGCAATTGTTCTACCTTTTTCAGGGTTGTTGAAGTCTTCAGCATATTGTACATCTACTGAAATGTCTTTGTTTACAGACTTCACGCCTGCTTCAAATCCTTTTTCAAAACGAGTGATAACTTCACCACGTGCTCCACCGATGAAACCAACTTTGTTTGTCTTGGTAGTTTTGGCAGCAGCAACCCCTGCAAGATAAGCAGCTTCATTATCTGCAAAAACAGCAGATGCTACGTTCTTCTTATCACCAACAACAGAGTCAATGATAACATAGTTGATATCAGCATTTTCATCTGCAGCAGCAGTAACAGCTGGAGCAAGTTTGTAACCAACACCATACACTAATTTGTAGCCGTTTGTAGCAGCTTGGCTGAAGTGGTTTGCAAAATCTGCTTCACTTGTAGATTGGAAATAAGTAAATCCGTTATCTTTAGAAAGACCGTTTTCTTTCCCCCAAGCTTGTAGACCTTCCCATGCAGATTGGTTAAATGATTTATCATCAACACCACCTGTGTCAGTAACGATAGCAGCTTTTAAATCAGTTTTTGCATCTGAAGAATCTTTGCGAGACGCACGATTTCCACATGCAGCAAGTCCGATTGCAGCGACAGTTACTAGACCTAGGCCTAACCATTGTTTCTTGTTCATTCCTGAACCTCCTAAATAAGATATGCAACTTAGTTGCGAATTAATGAAAGGGTCAATAGACCGCCTTTACAAAGTTACTAGGTAAGATCTGTAAAGGAATATGGAAGTAATTCCCCGACCGTCATCTCGACCGTCGTTTTATCTTTGGCGACTAGAGTCACTTTTAGATCTTGTTCAAAAAACTCAACCATGACCTGGCGACAAGCACCACATGGCGAGATGGGTTTCTCAGTTTGTCCGTAGACAATCAACTCTGAAAATTCCCGTTGCCCCTCCGAAACTGCTTTGAAGATAGCTGTACGCTCCCCACAGTTAGTCAAAGGATAACTAGCATTCTCGATGTTCACACCTGTATATACGCTACCGTCCTTGGCTACTAAAACAGCTCCAATAGGAAAGTGAGAATAGGGTACATAGGCTTTCTTGCTGGTTTCAATTGCTAGTTCAATCAACTCAGTAGTCGCCATCAGCCAATTCTCCTTTTAAGATTGCTACACCAGCGGATGTTCCAATACGAGTAGCACCTGCCTCCACAAAGGCAAGAGCGTCCGCGTAAGAACGAGCTCCACCGGCAGCTTTAACACCCATATCAGGTCCCACTGTTTGACGCATTAATTTGACATCTGACAGAGTTGCTCCTCCAGTTGAGAAGCCAGTAGATGTTTTAACAAAATCAGCTCCTGCTTTGTGACAACTGGCAGGCCACAACCTTTTCTTCATCAGTCAACAAACAAGCTTCAATAATGACTTTAACTAATTTGTCGCCACTTGCTTCTACAACGGCACGGATGTCTGACTCAACTAAATCAAGATTGCCAGATTTGAGGGCACCGACATTGATAACCATATCAATCTCATCTGCACCATTTTGGATAGCTTCTTTTGTTTCAAAAGCCTTCACAGCTGAAGTTGTTGCTCCCAAAGGGAAACCAACCACAGTACAGACCTTAACATCTGAGCCTTTAAGCCCTGTTTTTGCATGTTTTACCCATGTGGGATTGACACAAACACTGGCAAAATCATACTCACGCGCTTCAGATAGCAAACGATTAATTTGTTCTTGGCTTGCATCTTGCTTCAAAAGCGTATGATCGATATATTTATTCAATTTCATATTCGGATTCTCCCTGGTTTTATGAGATAATTTCAATAATTTCTCGTAAACATTGCACTCCATCATTCATTTTAACATATTTTTGAAATTCTGTAACTAGTTCAGAAGAAATTTTTCCATTTGTATAAACTTTTGCAACAATTTCTCCTTTTTGGACGGAGTCTCCAACTTTTTTTTCAAAAACAATCCCTGTTTCATAGTCCAAATCATCAGACTTGACTGCTCGACCAGCTCCTAATCTCATGGCATAGAGCCCAAATTCCATCGCTGGAAGGGCTGAAATGACGCCTGAATCTTGAGCTGGAATATCTACCACATGGGCAACGTTAACTGGGCGATAGAGATCTTCTAAATCACCACCTTGTGCTGCTACCATTTCTTCAAACTTAGCCAGTGCTTGCCCATTCTCGAGATGTTTACGGATTTCCTCAACGGTTTTCTCAATATCAGCTAAACCAAGCATAATTTGAGCTAGTTCACAGATAAAGTGGGTAATATCCTGACGGCCTTGACCTTGTAAAATTTCCAATGCTTCAAGGATTTCCAGACGATTTCCAATCGCTCGTCCCAAGGGTTGGCTCATATCGGTAATGACTGCTACCGTCTTTCGACCAACGGCCTTACCGAGATCCACCATGGTTTGAGCCAATTCGCGCGCCTCCTCAACAGTCTTCATAAAGGCACCCTCGCCAACAGTTACGTCTAGCAAAATAGCATCCGCACCTGCCGCGATTTTCTTGCTCATGACAGAACTCGCAATCAAAGGTATCGTATCGACAGTTGCGGTCACATCACGAAGGGCATAGAGAAGTTTATCTGCTTTGACCAGCTGGTTCGATTGTCCAATGACAGATACACCAATGTCTTGAACCTGTTTGATAAAATCATCTTGACTCCGCTCCACTTGGTAGCCCTTGATCGCTTCTAACTTATCTAAGGTCCCGCCAGTGTGTCCTAGTCCACGACCACTCATTTTTGCAACCGGAACACCAAAACTGGCTACTAAAGGAGCTAAAATCAAGGTCACCTTGTCACCAACACCACCAGTAGAATGCTTGTCAACTTTAATTCCATTAATAGCTGATAAATCAAACTCTTGTCCTGTCTTGACCATATTCATCGTCAGGTCAGAAATCTCTCGTGTGGCCATTCCTTTGAAATAAACAGCCATAGCAAAAGCAGACATCTGATAGTCTGGAACAGTTCCTGCCACATAGCCTTCTACCAGCCACTTGATCTCACTTGAAGACAGTTCTTGACCATCTCGTTTCTTTTGGATTAAATCAACTGCTCTCATGCTTTCACACTTCTAAGGATATAGTATCCCTTATCTTTTTTAACGACCTCACAATTGCCAAACACGTCTTCCATCTTGTTTTTGGCACTAGGGGCACCCTGCTTTTTCTGGATAACGATTGTTAAGTCTCCACCGTCCTCCAGAAAATCCATGCTCTTTTCGATAATCTCATGAACAACTTGTTTACCTGCTCGAATGGGAGGATTGGAAATAACATGGTCAAATTTACCTTCAACTTGTTCATAGATATTGGATTGGAAAATCGTCGCTGCTACTTTATTTCTTTCAGCATTTTGTCGCGCTAAATCCAAGGCACGATTATTGATATCGACCATGGTTGCTTGGACCCCGTAAGCCTTAGCCAAGGACAAGCCCAAAGGACCGTAACCACAGCCTACATCAAGGACCGTTTCTCCTTGGTTGACCTCAAGGCACTTGAGCAAGAGTTGACTTCCAAAATCAACCATTTTCTTACTAAAAACACCTGCATCCGTCAAAAAGGTCATTTTTTGTCCCAGCAACTCTACTCTCAATTCATGAATATCGTGAGCTGCATCTGGATTTTCTACATAATACATTTTACTCATAAGTCTATTTTAGCATATTTTAAGGTTTTTTAAAACCGTTTACAAAGCTAAAATTCAACAAACAAACTAAATCTGTTATGATAACAATTAAAGAATTTTTGTATTATTGCCTCTATTTTTGACCTTTTAGAGCAACTTATAGCAACTTTCAAGAATCAGAATGAGAAATATCGAATTTCATTCTCTCTTTAGATTAGAAATATGATATACTAAGGTATCAAACGAGGAAAGAATATGACCAACGAATTTTTACATTTTGAAAAAATCAGCCGCCAGACTTGGCAATCATTGCATCGCAAAACGACTCCTCCCTTGACAGAGGAAGAGTTAGAATCCATCAAGAGTTTCAATGACCAGATTAGTCTACAGGACGTAACGGACGTCTATCTGCCCCTAGTCCATCTTATCCATATTTACAAGCGCACTAAGGATGATTTGGCATTTTCAAAAGGAATTTTCCTCCAACGTGAAAGTAAGTCGCAACCTTTTATCATTGGGGTTTCTGGTAGTGTTGCTGTGGGGAAATCGACTACTAGTCGCTTGCTTCAGATTCTATTATCACGTACTCTCCCAGATGCTACTGTAGAATTGGTGACAACTGACGGTTTTCTCTATCCCAACCAAACCTTGGTTGAGCAAGATATCTTAAATCGCAAAGGTTTTCCTGAAAGCTATGATATGGAAGCTTTGCTGAATTTTCTTGACCGTCTAAAAAATGGACAAGATGTGGATATTCCTGTCTACTCTCATGAAGTGTATGATATTGTTCCTGGGAAAAAACAACTGGTCAAGGCTGCAGATTTTGTCATTGTCGAGGGGATTAATGTCTTTCAAAATCCACAAAACGAGCGCCTTTACATCACTGATTTCTTTGATTTCTCCATCTACGTAGACGCTGCTGTCGAAGATATTGAAAGCTGGTATCTGGATCGTTTCTTGAAACTGCTCAGCTTTGCCCAGAATGATCCTAATAGCTACTACCACCGCTTTACGAAAATGCCGATTGGAGAAGTTGAAGCCTTTGCACATCAGGTCTGGACCGGTATTAATCTCACAAATCTACAAAACTATATCGAACCAACAAGGAATCGCGCCGAGGTCATTCTCCACAAGACTAAAAACCACGAAATCGATGAAATTTACCTAAAAAAATAATTTCCCCTTGTCAAAACCTAAGTTTTCAGATATAATGGTATAGTTAGTAAATATGGAGGTAAGAACATTGGCAAACATTAAATCAGCTATCAAACGCGCTGAATTGAACGTTAAACAAAACGAAAAAAACTCAGCTCAAAAATCAGCTATGCGTACTGCTATCAAAGCTTTCGAAGCAAACCCTTCTGAAGAACTTTTCCGTGCTGCTAGCTCAGCTATCGACAAAGCAGAAACTAAAGGTTTGATTCATAAAAACAAAGCAAGCCGCGATAAAGCTCGTCTTTCAGCTAAACTTGCTAAATAAGAAACAGTCCATAGAGGCTGTTTTTTTGTCCTCCATTACGAAAAGGTAGAAAATGAAAATAGCAATTATCGGATATTCTGGAGCTGGCAAGTCAACTCTATCTGAGAAGTTATCAAACCACTACTCCATTCCTAAACTGCATATGGACACACTCCAGTTTCAACCAGGTTGGCAAGACAGTGATCGTGATTGGATGAAAGCCGAGATGAAAAACTTCCTCACTAATCACTCAGACTGGGTCATCGACGGCAACTACTCTTGGTGCTATTACAAAGAAAGAATGCAAGAAGCTGACCAAATCATCTTCCTAAATTTTTCACCATGGACTTGTCTCTTTCGAGCCTTTAAACGGTATCTCACATATCGAGGCAAGGTCAGAAAAAGTATGGCAGCAGGCTGCCCCGAGCGCTTCGACTGGGAATTTATCAGATGGATTCTCTGGGATGGGCGGAGCAAATCCGCTAAGGAACGCTACAAGTGGGTTCAAGAAACCTATCCAGAGAAAGTAATTGTCCTCAGGTCTCAAAAGGAGATAGACCACTTTTTAGAAAATCTCTCGTATAACAAGAAAAACCAACGTGCCTAACGTTGGTTTTTCGCTATCACCCAATCACACTTCCGTTTGGTACAGCTGGATCCACTGTGAGAAGGGTTAGTTTGCCATCATGTTCAGCTGAGAGAATCATCCCTTGGCTGACATATTTTTTCATCATCTTGCGTGGTTTGAGGTTGGCAACGATTTGTACCTTCTTGCCGACCAATTCTTGTTCGTTTGGATAGTATTTTGCAATTCCTGAGAGAATTTGACGGTCTTCACCATCACCAGCATCCAAGCGGAATTGAAGCAACTTATCAGAACCTTCCACTTTAGACACTTCTTTGACTTCTGCGACACGGATTTCAACCTTGTCAAAGTCTTCAAACTTGATTTCATCCTTGTTTAGTTTGAGTTCAACTTCGTCTGGATTCCATTCTTTTTCGACTGCTGGTTTGTTACCTTCCATTTGTTCTTTGATATAGGCAATCTCTTCTTCCATGTCGAGACGTGGGAAAATTGGTGTTCCTTTGGCAACAACAGTCACACCTGCAGGGAAATCTGCCAAGCTCAAGTTTTCTAGGCTAGAAACTTCTGCTAGACCAAGTTGTGCCAATACAGCGCGACTGGTTTCCATCATAAAGGGTTCAATCAAGTGTGCTACGACACGAAGGCTGGCTGCCAAATGGCTCATGACACTTGCCAATTGGTCACGAAGGGCTTCATCCTTAGCCAAGACCCATGGAGCTGTCTCATCGATGTATTTGTTGGTACGTGAGATAAGAGTCCATACTGCTTCAAGGGCACGTGGGTAGTCAACTGCTTCCATGTGTGTATGGTAGTCAGAGATAGATTGCTCTGCTACTTGAGCAAGAGCATTGTCAAATTCTGTCACGCCTTCTACATAGGCTGGAATTTGCCCATCAAAGTACTTGTTAATCATAGAAACCGTACGGTTGAGGAGGTTTCCAAGGTCATTCGCCAGTTCATAGTTGATACGACCTACATAGTCCTCAGGTGTGAAAGTTCCGTCTGAACCAACCGGAAGGCTACGCATGAGGTAGTAACGAAGTGGATCTAGTCCATAGCGCTCTATCAACATTTCAGGGTAAACGACATTCCCTTTTGACTTAGACATTTTACCGTCCTTCATGACAAACCAACCGTGGCCAATCAAACGATCTGGCAATTTTACATCCAACATCATCAGAAGGATCGGCCAGTAAATCGAGTGGAAGCGAAGGATATCTTTTCCTACCATATGGAAGACTGTTCCGTTCCAGAACTTGTCAAAGTTAGCGTGTTCGTCTTGATCGTAGCCAAGAGCTGTCACATAGTTGAGCAGAGCATCAAACCAAACATAGACAACGTGTTTTGGATTGGATGGGACTGGCACACCCCAGGTAAAGGTTGTACGAGAAACTGCCAAATCTTCCAAACCAGGCTCAATGAAATTACGTAACATTTCGTTGAGGCGACCATCAGGAGTGATGAAGTCAGGATGAGATTTGAAAAATTCGACCAAACGGTCTTGGTACTTACTGAGGCGAAGGAAGTAAGACTCTTCTGAAACCCATTCAACCTCGTGACCTGATGGTGCGATACCGCCTGTTACATTTCCAGATTCGTCACGGAATACTTCTGCCAGCTGGCTTTCTGTAAAGAATTCCTCATCTGAAACTGAATACCAACCAGAATATTCGCCCAAGTAGATATCATCTTGAGCAAGCAAGCGCTCAAAGACCTGAGCCACTACTTTCATGGTAGTCATCCGTCGTACGGATAAATTTATCGTATGAGATATCGAGTAATTTCCAGAGTTCTTTGACGCCAACCGCCATCCCATCAACATAAGCTTGAGGTGTAATCCCAGCTTCTTCTGCTTTTTGCTGGATTTTTTGACCATGCTCATCAAGACCTGTCAGATAAAAGACATCGTAGCCCATGAGGCGTTTGTAGCGAGCTAGGACATCACAAGCGATGGTTGTGTAGGCAGAACCGATATGAAGTTTACCAGATGGATAGTAAATCGGTGTTGTAATATAAAAATTCTTTTCAGACATAATTTTTCCTTTCCAGGCAAATGAAACCTGATTTTCTAACACTTCATTATATCATATTTTTAGTGATTTTCGATAGGAAAATCCATACAAAAACAAGACAGACAAATGTCCATCTTGTTTTTTCTGTTCTATATCTTATTCATAACGAAGAGCTTCGATTGGATCGAGCTTAGACGCTTTATTGGCTGGCAAGACTCCGAAAATCATCCCAACACTTGCTGACACAGCCAAGCTAAAGAGAGCGATTGGGAGGGAAACCCCAACTTCGATACCTGCAATCATGTTTTGAAGCAATACTCCAGCTAACATGGTCATTCCTGCGGCAATCCCAAGACCGATGACACCACCTAGCAAGGTCAAGATCATGGACTCAATCAAAAACTGTACCGAGATATTAGCCCGTGTAGCTCCGAGAGCCTTCCGCAGACCAATCTCACGCGTACGTTCTGTCACCGAAACCAGCATGATGTTCATAACTCCAGTTCCACCAACAAAGAGTGAAATCCCTGCGATGGCACTGATAATTGTGGTTATAAATCCAAAGAGTTTTTGAACTTCTTCAAAGGTTGCTGTTTCATCCGCAACTTGATATTCTCCTTGATGTACTCCTGATATTTCTGTCATTCTGCGTGCGAGTTCTGGTCCTAAAGTCGGAGTAAGACTTGTATCATTTACACGAAAGACAACATTAGAGATTTCATCCATATTAAAATTAACAGCAACAGATGTATTGGTTGTAATTGGCAAACCTCCGATACCAAACATCTTTGCCGTTTTAGCCTCAGAACTTGTGTATACTCCGATAACTCGATAATGAAAGTTATTAACTGAGATTATCTGATTAAGAGCTGCCTGTGGTGAGTCAAAAAGACTGTTAGCCAGTTCTTCATCAAGTAAGATCACACTTGCAAAATCTCTGTAATCTTGTTCTCTTAGACTCCTACCAGCGATTATTCATTTTCAGTGGCAGTCATATAAGTCATATTACCACCTGTTAAACTAGCCTGCTCAACTTTTTTATCTTTATAAGTCAGAGTAACATTTATACTATTCGTCACAAAGTAACTATCTACACCCTTTAGTTTAGCGGCTTCCTTAACCCATGCTTCCTGTGTCTTGGGTGGGACAACATAAGCTGTATCCTCTCTACCAGATAGTGTTAGAGAAGACTGTTTTTGGGTAAAAGAGCCGTCCTTACTTTTAATAGGCGAGAAAAAGACCTGAATATTTTTCTGAGATTTGGTCATATTTTTATTGACCTGACGAGACATAGAGTCTCCCAGAGCCATGATGACAACTACTGAAGATACTCCTATAATAATCCCAATCATCGTCAAAAATGAACGCATCTTGTGTGCCATAATCGATGAAAAGGCAAATTTCAGATTTTCCATCTTAATGCCCCTCCCCTTCTAAATGCCCACTATCAGATGCAATAACCCCATCACGGATTACAATCTGACGTTTTGCATAAGCTGCAATCTCAGGCTCATGCGTGACCATAATAATGGTCCTTCCTTCTTCATTTAACTCCACCAAAAGTTCCATGATTTGGCTTCCTGTCCTTGTATCCAAAGCTCCAGTTGGTTCATCTGCCAGGATAATCGAAGGATTGTTGACAAGGGCACGTGCAATAGCTACCCGTTGTTTTTGTCCACCAGATAACTCCGAAGGCAAGTGGTGACTTCTATCAGTCAAATCTACCTTTTTCAAATAGGTCTCTGCCAATTTACGGCGTTTGGAAGCTGAAACTCCAGCATATATTAAAGGCAATTCAACATTCTGAAGGGCATCTAGTTTGGACAAAAGAAAGAATTGTTGAAAGACAAAACCAATCTCTTGATTACGGACTTTGGCCAACTGTTTTTCATCTAATCGAGCCACTTCCTGCCCCTCTAAGTAATACTCACCACTAGTTGGAGTGTCCAACATTCCAATAGTATTCATAAGAGTAGATTTTCCCGAACCTGATGGTCCCATAATGGCAACAAACTCTCCCTCATTCACTTCCAAGTTGATATTTTTCAAAACCTGCAGTTCCTGATCTCCATTTCGATAACTCCTACAGATATTTTTTAGACTAATTAGTTTCTTCATCAGCCTTCACCTCTTTTCCTTCTTCCAAGGAAGTTGTTGGATTACTGATGACTTTAGCCCCATTTGTCAAACCAGAAGTGATTTCTTGGTTTTCTGCGTCAGCATTTCCTAAGCTAACTTCGATTTTCTTAGCCTTATTCTCTTCGTCAACAACCCAGACATAGTTTTTACCTTCTTCTTCTACGATGCTGGTTAATGGTACGAGAAGAGATGTACTGTCGCTTTTAACTTCTACACTAACAGAAAATCCTTGTTTTAACTCACCAATATCACTCGTAATTTCAATAGTGTATGGATATTTAGAGCCGACATTAGATGCACCTGTACCATTACTTCCATCAGCACCATTCTTTGAATAAGTTGCGATATAGTTGATCTTCCCTGTCCACGTTTTATCTGGGTATACTTTGGATGTGAAGGTCACTTCTTGTCCAACTGAAAGCTTGGCAAGGTTGTACTCTGACAGTTCACCTTTTACTTGCAAATTATCATTGCTCACTACATGGATCATGACCTTGCCATTACCTGCAGAAGATTTGGAGAGATCGCGATTTACCTCTACAACTGTTCCTTCTATTGTACTTAGGATAGTTGTAGCATCTAATTGAGCCTTTGCTTTTTTAACTTGTGCTTCTGCATCTGCGCGGTTATCACAAGCATCCTTAATCTGAGAATCAAGGGAAGATACTGTGCTAGCATCTGAACCACCATATTCTTCATAATAAGTCAAGGCCTTACTTCGTGATTCCCTCAATTCATTGATTTGACGATCAATCTTTGCTACTGCACGATTGGCAGCATCGTATGCTGCCTGAGCATCAGAACTATTGTATTTTACTAACGCTTGTCCTCCACTCACCTTGTCTCCAACAGAGACTAAAATTTCTTCAATTTCACCCATACTTGCATCAAAAGTATACATACTGTTCATTTTTTTACAGTAACAGTACCAGATAAGAGAATAGATGAGGCAACCGTTCCTTCTTTGGCAACAACCAAATGAGAGGGGGCATCTTTAACAGCAGCCTGAGAAGGTTGTCTAAAAAGTAAAAATCCCCATAGCCCCGACAATAACAACACTTGCAGTTCCAATAGATGTGTAAAATTGCCATTTTTTTCTTTTTCGTATTTTTTTCTTCATCCCAAAACACCTTTCATATTTTTCCATTAAAGACCATTATATCAAATTTATCCACTCTGAACAATGATTGTACCGTGAGAAAAGAGAAGCATTCCAAAACTCACTTTCAGCTTCTTTCTGGTACATCAATTGTACTAGTTACACAATACATCTTATTTCCATATTTAGCAAGTAATTTCAACTTTTTACTTATGCCGTAGCAGATTTTTGCATTCAAAAAGTAAAAACGATAGAATATGACTATCAAAGCTATAAGGAGTTTTCTATGAGAGAATACGATATCATCGCCATCGGGGGAGGGAGTGGTGGAATTGCCACTATGAACCGAGCTGGTGAACACGGAGCTAAAGCAGCTGTTATCGAAGAGAAAAAATTGGGTGGAACTTGTGTCAACGTTGGCTGTGTTCCTAAAAAAATCATGTGGTATGGAGCCCAAATCGCTGAAAGTTTCCACCACTACGGTCCAGACTACGGGTTTACGAGTTCAGATGTTCAATTTGATTTCGCAAAACTTCGTCAAAACCGTGAAGCCTATATCGACCGTGCCCGCTCGTCTTATGATGGAAGTTTCAAGCGCAACGGCGTTGATTTGATTGAGGGTCGTGCTCATTTTGTTGATTCCCACACCGTCAGCGTCAATGGTGAATTGATTCGTGCCAAACATATCGTGATTGCGACTGGCGCTCGTCCAAACATCCCAACTATTCCTGGAGCTGAACTCGGTGGTAGCTCAGACGATGTCTTTGCTTGGGAGCAGCTTCCTGAATCCGTTGCTATCCTAGGCGCAGGCTATATCGCGGTTGAGTTAGCTGGTGTTCTCCATGCACTCGGTGTAAAAACTGATTTATTTGTCCGTCGTGATCGTCCTTTGCGTGGTTTTGACAGCTACATCGTTGAAGGTCTTGTCAATGAAATGGAAAAAACAGGCCTTCCTTTGCACACACACAAGGTACCCGTCAAACTCGAAGAAACTGAGCAAGGCATTACCATTCATTTCGAAGATGGTTCTAGTCACACTGCAAGCCAAGTTATCTGGGCTACTGGCCGCCGTCCAAATGTAGACGGGTTGGAGTTAGAAAAGGCTGGAGTTACACTCAACCAACGTGGGTTTATCCAAGTGGATGAGTATCAAATACTGTTGTAGATAGTATCTATGCCCTTGGAGACGTTACTGGTGAGAAGGAACTAACTCCAGTAGCCATCAAGGCTGGACGTACCCTATCTGAACGTCTCTTTAATGGGAAAACAAGTGCCAAGATGGACTACACGACTATCCCTACTGTTGTCTTCTCCCACCCAGCAATCGGAACAGTCGGCTTAACTGAAGATCAAGCTATCAAAGAATACGGCCAAGAGCACATTAAAGTCTACAAGTCAAGCTTTGCATCTATGTACTCTGCCGTTACAAACCATCGTCAGGAGTCACGCTTCAAACTCATCACCGCCGGTGCTAACGAAAAAGTTGTTGGACTTCATGGGCTCGGTTACGGAGTGGATGAGATGGTTCAAGGATTTGCGGTTGCTATCAAGATGGGAGCAACCAAGGCAGACTTTGATGCTACAGTAGCTATCCACCCAACTGCTTCTGAAGAATTTGTGACCATGCGCTAATTATCTAAAGAGACCTCAAGAGGTCTCTTTTTACTTGTATAATCGGCCGTTACAAAATTGTTACCTCGTTATAAAAAATAGGTTGACTTTTTTTCTTCTGAATTAGTATAATAGTTACTATAATTTTTAAAAAGAGGTTAACAGTTTTGAAAAAAAGCTCATATCTATGCTATCCCTGCTATCGGCGCTGCTCTCATCGCCGTTTTGGCACAAATCAGTCTCCCTATCGGTCCTGTCCCCTTCACTCTACAAAACTTTGCGATCGGTCTGATTGCTACTGTTTTTAGACCCAGAGAAGCTGTTCTATCTGTAGCACTCTATCTCTTGCTGGGTGCCATTGGTTTACCTGTTTTTTCAGGGGGAGGAGCTGGATTTCACGTTTTAGTTGGTCCAAGTGCAGGCTATCTTTGGTTCGACCTTGTCTATGCGGGACTTACATCTTATCTCATCCATCAAAATAGTGGCTACATTCGCATTTTCCTAGCCAACCTCTTGGGTGACTCCCTCGTCTTTGTCGGAGGTATTCTCAGCCTCCACTTCCTTGCTGGGATGCCATTTGATAAGGCGCTAGCAGTTGGTGTCTTTCCCTTTATTCTCCCTGATCTTGGTAAAATCATTGCCATTAGTTTCATTGGTCGTCCCCTACTAGAACGATTGAAAAACATCGCTTATTTCTCAAGATAAAAAAATGAGCCTGGAACAATAGTCCCGTGGCTCTTTTACTGATTGCCTTTGAAGGCATCCACCATTACTTGAAATTCTTCATTTGTAAGGGTGATTCCTTTTCCCATCTTGGTATGATCAGGGCTCCAAGTTCGAATATCAAACTTTGCTGGCGCTCCATTAAAACTAACTCGGTTTAGTTCTTTTGTCCATCCTTTTTCATTTTCAGACAAGGTCAGTAAGTGTTCTTCGATTTCAAATGTAAATTCTGCCATTTTTAACTCCTTTTTGTGATATGCTTTCTATAGTCTATTCGTAAAAATCTTGTAGTTTTTAGGAAAATTTTATATAATGTGGATAGATAAGAAGGGAGATGCCTATGAGGTACACATTCAAGCAAGTCTTAGATAAGATACGAGACTTTCTCAGTGGACATGATGAACAAGATTATTCTGAAAACGACTCCCCTTATTAGCACAATTGAACAGGCAATCCAGAAAAAAACAGCTGTTCATGTCATACTCGCTGAGACAAGTTTTACAGGTGACATTGTCAAATATGATGTCAGTCGTCAGCAGATTATTGTCAAAAATTTTACCAGAAATGTGACACGTATTATCCGAATCGCTGATATCAAAAGGCTACGTTTTGTCCCATCCACTGTCCAGAGAGCTCAAAAAAATAGATTTAAGAAAGAGTGAGATGTTCATGCATCCCACTCTTTTCCTTAACGGATTTGTTCAAAATGAAGGTGAACTGCGATGTGGTCACCGTACCCACTTCTCTCCAAATCACGTTGCAAGCGATAAGAGATATAGTGCTCTGCAATGGTGATGTAACCTGCTCCTAGTAAACGATTTTCAACCATTGATTGGATCATACTGATAGTCGCACGTTCTACTTTTGCTTCTTCCAAGTCCAAGACTACTTTTTTAGTGACTTGAGCTAGGTTTTGACGTAGGTCATCAGTCAAAACATAAACTGTCTGCGCTGCTTTTAGGACAGCTTGGTAAATTTTATCTGGATCAAAGTCGGCAACTTCTCCGTTACGTTTGATTACTTGCATAGGATTCTCCTTTATTCTTTGTTTTCTTTGATTTCTGCCAGCATTTTTTCTTCTTCTACTGTCAGTTGATAGTTTTCTAGCAAATCTGGTCTGCGCTCGTAGGTTTTCTTTAGACTTTCGTAAAGTCGCCACTGGCGAATCTTTTCATGGTGGCCACTCATGAGCACATCTGGCACCACCATGCCTCGATAGTCATAAGGGCGTGTATATTGGGGATATTCGAGGAGTCCTGAAGAAAAAAACTATCGTCTTGGTGACTAGACTCCTTGCCAATCACTTCTGGAATCAAGCGAACCGTAGCATCAATCATGGTCATGGCTGCTAATTCACCACCAGTCAAGACATAATCTCCTAGGGAAATTTCATCGGTTACCAAGGTCTTGATGCGCTCGTCATACCCTTCGTAGTGACCGCAGATAAAGATCAGTTCCTCTTCTTTGGCCAAATCTTCAGCGTAGGCTTGATTGAACTGTTTCCCAGCAGGATCGAGAAGAATGACACGGGGATTTTTCTTTTTAATGGCATCAAAAGCATCGAAAATAGGTTGGGCACGGAGCAACATTCCCTGACCGCCTCCGTAAGGCTCATCGTCAACATGACGGGCCTTTTCAGCATATTCACGAAAATTATGATACTGGATATCCAAGAGCCCTTTTTCTCGAGCCTTTCCAACGATTGAGTGCTCCAGCGGAGAAAACATCTCAGGAAAGAGGGTTAAAATATCAATCTTCATCATCTAACCCTTCTAAGATTTCCACATCGACCCGTTTATTTGGAATGTCAACATTGAGAACTACTGGCGGAATGTAAGGTAAAAGCAAATCACGCTTGCCTTTTCGCTTGACCACCCAGACATCATTGGCACCCGGTTGTAGAATCTCCTTGATAGTTCCAATTAAGTTGTCTCCCTCGTAAACTTCCAAACCAATAATCTCGTGATAGTAGAATTCTCCATCATCTAAATCGTTCAAATCTTCCTCAGCGACCTTGAGACTGTACCCCTTGTATTTTTCAATCGCATTGATATGGTACATGTCTTTGAATTTGATAATGTCAAAATTCTTATGCTTACGGTGGCTAGCGATGGTCACTGTTTGGACAAACTGATCTTTTTCATCAAATAAAGCCAGCTCTGCCCCTTTTTTAAAGCGTTCCTCAGCAAAATCCGTCACAGACAAGACTCGCATCTCACCCTGTAGACCCTGCGTATTGACGATTTTTCCAACATTAAAGTAGTTCATCTTGTCTCCTGTATTTGTTTCTATCCTTTATTTTATCACGTTCCAAGAATTTTCACAAGTTGGATAGATACTATCTTACGGGCCTACTACTTCTTCAAAAAATTCACCAATAAGTTGATTAAACTCTTCAGGATGGTCATTCATAGGTTGGTGTTTGCTATCTGAAATCGTTACTTGACGCGCATTGGGATTTAGAGCAATGATACCATCATAGATCTTCTTTAGGTGTTTAGGAAAATCGTTTTCACCTCTTACTAATAGCATAGGAGGATTTCCATGATAGCCGTCTATCTCATGGACAGTCAAAAAACCTGTGATACCAAGGTTCAAAAAAACATCTCATCCAGTTTCTATAATGGCCGTCTTGACTAATTCTCTTGTGATAGGATTATCTGTACACATCTTTGAGTTCTTATCTGCAATCACCTTCCAAGGAATCGTTTTATACATAAGAGAAGAATATTTTATGCGATTTCTCTCTTTATCTGATAGGTAACGATGCTGTCCCCAACTATCTACCATGACCAAGGCTAGAACTCGTTCTGGATGACGATAGGTGTACTCTTGAAGTGGATTTCCTCCCCAAGAATGTCCGACCAATATCACCTCATCTAGCTGAAAATAGGACAAAATAGCATCTACATCTTGAACAGCACCTTCTAAGTCAGGTAGGCCAACTTTCATAGGTGATTCACCCTGCCCTCTAACATTCACAAAGTAGAGGTCAAATCCTTCAAAGGCATCATACTGATGGGCCCACATCTGACTACGACCACAAGCTCCATGATAAAAAATAATATGTCCTTTACTTGAGCATCCAGGACGATGATAAACAACCAAATCACAATCTAATACTGGTATAATGTGACGTACCAAAGTCTCGGTTTTTCTGTTATAAAAAGCAATAGCTTCAGCTATATCATTTTGCTTCATTTCTACACTCTCTCCTCTTTATCCTAGTATCATTCTTTTATCTATTTTATCATGCTATATTAAAATCATCGTTCTCTAAACTTTGTTTCATTAAAAATTTTGAATTTTCTGCATCATCTAGATAAAGAAAAAGACTGCTAAGCAATCTTTACTTTTTTCTCATCAGATTCATGCCTAAAATTCCAGCAATAATCAAAGTAGCTCCGATCACATGATAACTAAAAATTGGTTCGTGGAGGATAAGGGCTCCAGCTAGAATGGTCAAAACTGTCCCAAGATTACCAAAGACACTGACAGTTGATGCTCCGAGGCGAACAATAGCATAGATAGAGAGACTACCAGTCACGATAGAGATTGCTGGTAATGTTCGAGTAAATAATCTTGTAATTGCCTAAACGTTAAATCTTTCATCTTCTGCTCTCCACAAAAAAGCGAGACATTGAACTGCACCCCAAAAGTTAGACAGAAAAAATCTAACTTTTGGGGTGTTTTATTATGAAATTGAGTTATGAGGATAAAGTTCAGATCTATGAACTTAGAAAACAAGGATATAGCTTAGAGCAACTTTCAAATAAGTTTGGGATAAACAATTCTAATCTTAGGTACATGATTAAATTGATGGATCGTTACGGAATAGAGTTCGTCAAAAAAAGGCAAGAATCGTTACTATTCTCCAGAACTAAAAACAAGAAATGATTGATAAAGTCCTACATGAAAACTGGTCTCAAGATAGAGTTTCTCTCGAATATGCTCTCCCAAATCGTGGTATGCTTCCAAATTGGCTGGCGCAATACAAGAAAAACGGGTATACTATTGTTGAGAAAAACAAGAGGGAGACCAGCTAAAATGGGACGTAAACCAAAGAAGAAACCCGAAGAGATGACAGAGTTAGAACGTCTTCAAGCAGAAAATGAGTACCTGAGAGCGGAGAATGCTATTCTAAAAAAGTTGAGGGAACTCCGATTGAAGGAGGAAAAAGAGCTAGAAGAAAAAAACAGAAATTGTTCAAGGATTAGTAACAGAGTTTCCTTTAGATATCCTTCTAAACATTATAAAGCTTGCTCGTTCAACCTATTATTACCACTTAAATCAGCTGAATCAAGTAGATAAAGATCAAGCTATCAAATTGGAAATACAAGACATTTATAATGAGCATAAAGGAAATTATGGCTATCGGAGAGTTACTCTTGAACTAAGAAATCGTGGTTTTGTAGTGAATCATAAGAAGGTCCAACGTCTGATGAAAGTCCTTGGTCTAACAGCTCGGATTCGTCGGAAACGAAAGTATTCTTCATACCAAGGAGAGATTGGCAAGAAAGCAGAGAATCTCATTCAACGCCAGTTTGAAGCATCAAGGCCAATGGAAAAGTGCTATACGGATGTGACAGAGTTTGCCATTCCAAATAGCACACAGAAACTCTATTTATCGCCTGTTTTAGATGGATTTAACAGTGAAATTATTGCTTATCATCTTTCTACTTCGCCCAACTTAGAACAAGTGAAAGTCATGTTGGAACAGGCCTTCACAGAGAAACACTATGAGAATACTATTTTACACAGCGACCAAGGCTGGCAATACCAACACGATTCTTATCATCGGTTCCTAGAGAGTAAGGGGATTCAAGCATCCATGTCACGCAAGGGCAACAGCCCAGACAATGGTATGATGGAGTCCTTCTTCGGTATTCTTAAGTCTGAGATGTTTTATGGTTATGAGAAGTCGTTTAAATCACTTGAACAATTGGAACAAGTTATTGTAGACTACATTGATTACTACAACAATAAACGAATTAAGATAAAACTAAAAGGACTCAGTCCTGTGCAATACAGAACTAAATCCTTCGGATAAATTAATTGTCTAACTTTTTGGGGTCAGTACACATCTGTCCCGCTTTTTATTTTTCATCGATAACGATTCTTACTTTTTTGTCTTCAGTTGGGACAGAGTAGACAATCGTTCTTATCGCTGAGATAGTGCGACCCTTACGACCGATAACACGACCAACATCGCTCTGGTCAAGATCCAAGTGATACTCCAAACTCTGGTGTGTCTTCAATCTTGATAGTTAAGGCATCAGGTTGTGAAATCAAAGGTTTCACAATCGCAATAATGAGATTTTCAATCGTATCCATCTGTCAACCTACTTTAGAATTATTTAGAGAATTTAGAATCGTGGAATTTTTTCAATACGCCTTCTTTTGAAAGGATGTTGCGAACTGTATCTGAAGGTTGAGCTCCATCAGCCAACCATGCAAGAACGCGGTCTTCTTTCAAAGTTACTTGGTTTTCAGCAACAAGTGGGTTGTAAGTTCCAACTGTTTCGATGAAACGTCCGTCACGTGGTGAACGTGAGTCTGCTACGTTGATACGGTAGAAAGGTTTTTTCTTAGAACCCATACGAGTCAAACGGATTTTAACTGCCATTTTTAATATCTCTTTTCTTTTATTTTTTATTTCGGTGAAATAGCTAAGCTATTTAGCACATGTTCTATTATAGCAGATTTCTGACAGGTGTCAAGAAAAAAACTTGACAGAGTTTTAATTTTTTTCAACTACTAGAAACTTTTAGTAAAATCTTTTACATTTGAAATCAAACTTCTTTTAAGGTACAATGGTAGAAATGAATTTTTGAGAGGAAAACAATGAAAAAACTAGCAACCCTTCTTTTACTATCAACTGTTGCCCTTGCTGGATGTACTAGTATCCAACGTGGTCTCCGTGGTGATGACTATGTTGACTCTAGTCTCGCTGCTGAAGAAAGTTCAAAAGCGGCTGCTCAAGCTGCCAAAGATTTGAATGACGCTTTGACCAATGAAAATGCCAACTTCCCTCAACTTTCTAAAGAAGTTGCCGAAGATGAAGCTGAAGTCATTTTACACACAAATCAAGGCGATGTACGCATCAAACTCTTTCCAAAACTAGCACCTCTAGCAGTTGAGAACTTCCTTACTCACGCTAAGGAAGGCTACTATAACGGCATCACCTTCCACCGCGTCATAGATGGCTTTATGGTACAAACTGGAGATCCTAAGGGAGATGGTACAGGTGGTCAATCTATCTGGCATGATAAGGATAAAACGAAGGACAAAGGAACTGGTTTCAAAAATGAAATCTCTCCTTACCTATACAATATCCGAGGAGCCCTTGCTATGGCTAACACTGGTCAACCAAACACCAACGGTAGCCAATTCTTCATTAATCAAAACTCAACAGATATTTCTGCTAAACTCCCTACTAGCAAGTATCCAAAGAAAATCATCGAAGCTTATAAAGAAGGCGGAAATCCTAGCCTAGATGGCAAACATCCTGTCTTTGGTCAAGTCATTGATGGCATGGATGTTGTCGACAAGATTGCCAAGGCTGAAAAAGATGAAAAAGATAAACCAACTACTGCTATCACCATTGACAGTATCGAAGTGGTCAAGGACTACGACTTCAGCAAAAACTAAGCCATCAACAGATAAGGAGACGATGATATGATTCTATTTTGGGGTTCTAAAGGTTATCAAAAAGATTTGGGACATACGCAAACTGCTATCGAGTGCGGTCACTGTAACAATGTCGACACATGGGAAATTGTTGAAACTGGACGCAAGTTCACCCTCTACTGGATTCCACTTTTTCCTTATGGTAAAAGTTACTTCGTTTCTTGTCCTATTTGCCACTACGGTAAAGAAATTGAGAAATCTGAAGTTGAAAGCTATTTAAATTACTAGTCAAAAAGGCCAAGTATAAATGACTTGGCTTTTTTAGTGCTTTTAAGTTAGTTTATTAAAGTCCCAGATTTGATCCACCCAGCCTTCATAGAAGTCTGGTTCGTGGCAGACCATAAGAATGGACCCCTTGTATTCTTTGAGAGCACGTTTGAGTTCATCCTTGGCATCCACATCCAAGTGGTTGGTCGGCTCGTCAAGTACTAAAACGTTATTTTCACGATTCATCAAGAGACAGAAACGCACCTTGGCTTGTTCTCCACCCGACAAGACCTGAATTTGGCTTTCGATATGCTTAGTTGTCAAACCACAACGAGCAAGGGCTGCACGAACTTCTGCCTGGTTAAGGGCTGGAAAGGCATTCCAAACTGCTTCTAGTGGTGTTTGACGATTGCCCCTTCTACTTCTTGTTCAAAGTAACCAAGTTCAAGATAGTCGCCACGTTCAACTTCTCCAGCAATTGGTGGAATAATCCCCAAGAGAGACTTCAAGAGAGTTGTTTTTCCCGATACCATTTGCCCCGATAATAGCAACCTTTTGATTGCGTTCAAAGGTGAGGTTTAAGGGTTTGGTAAGTGGACGGTCATAACCAATCTGCAAGTCCTTGGCTTGGAAGATAAAGCGACCAGGTGTACGAGCTGGTTTGAAATCAAAGGATGGTTTTGGCTTCTCGCTTTGGAGTTCAATGATATCCATCTTATCGAGTTTCTTTTGACGAGACATGGCCATATTACGCGTTGCAACACGGGCTTTATTTCGGGCAACAAAGTCCTTAAGGTCGGCAATCTCTTTCTGTTGGCGTTCGTAGGCTGCCTCTAACTGAGATTTCTTCATAGCATAGACTTCTTGGAACTGGTAATAGTCTCCAGAATAGCGAGTTAGCTGTTGGTTCTCCACATGGTAGACAATATTGATCACATCGTTGAGGAAAGGAATATCGTGCGAAATAAGGACAAAGGCATTCTCATAGTTTTGGAGATAGCGTTTGAGCCAGTCAATATGCTCAGCATCCAAGTAGTTGGTTGGTTCGTCCAGTAACAAGATATCTGGCTTTTCAAGGAGGAGTTTAGCCAAGAGTACCTTGGTTCTTTGTCCACCTGACAAGGAGGTTACATCCGTATCCATACCATAGTCCATGACACCGAGGGCACGAGCTACTTCATCAATCCTGGCATCTAAAGTATAGAAATCACGACTCTCCAAACGATCTTGGAGTTCGCCAACTTCTTCCATCAGCGCTTCGATATCTGCTCCCTCTTCAGCCATCTCCATATAAAGATCATTGATACGAGTTTCTGCTTTAAAAAGCTCATCAAAGGCTGTACGGAGAACATCACGCACAGTTTGGCCTTCTTTTAGCACAGCGTGCTGGTCTAGATAGCCAGCGGTCACATACTTAGACCACTCAACCTTGCCTTCATCTGGTAGCATTTTACCAGTCACGATACTCATAAAGGTTGATTTTCCTTCACCGTTAGCTCCGACTAAACCGATATGTTCTCCCTTGAGGAGGCGGAAAGAAACGTCTTCAAAAATTGCACGGTCGCCAAAACCGTGACTCAGATTTTTAACTTCTAAGATACTCATTCTAATTCCTTATCTTGTTTTTATGTAGTAGTTTATAGAGGAGCCAAGCTAGGTAACCACCTAAAGTATTAGTCCACAAATCATCAATCTCAAATACCCGATTAAAATCAAAGAAAAAGTCTAAAACCAGTTGTGTGCACTCGATTCCCAAGCTCAGTATAAAACTGAGAAGAAGAACCCTTTTAGTTTTTCTTAGAGAGGGCAAGAGATAGAGAAGTTGGAAAATCAGAGGGAAGAGCAAGAAGACATTCAAAATGTTCTGCAAAAAGATCCAAATGACTTGTCCCAAACTAGTCACTTCACCCAGATTCCAAAGAGAGTTTAAGGGAGTTAAAAGAAAAACCAGGCGTCCAAAAGTTTGAATACCTGGAGTTTCCACTCCTGTAGGAAGTTGAGGTTGGGGAGTAAAACAAAAACAGACAATGCAAAGGCTGTAAATAGCCACTCCCAATCTTAAGATCAATTCTCTTTTTCTAGTCATTTTATGGATTTACCGCTGCGACTGCCTTCTGGCGGTCACGTTTCATTGTATTGGAACGCAATTGTCCACAAGCCGCATCAATATCTGTACCATGCTCTTGACGGACGACACAATTAATCCCTTTTTTCTTGAGGGTATCATAGAAGGCCATCACCCGCTCTTTAGGACTACGGCTATATTGGTCATGTTCACTAACAGGGTTATAAGGAATCAAGTTTACATAAGATAATTTCTTGATGTTCTTTAGCAATTCAGCCAACTCCAAGGCTTGTTCAACTCCATCATTGACTTCATTCAGCATGATGTATTCAAAGGTCACACGGCGATTGGTTGTCTCGATATAGTACTCAATAGCAGCAAAGAGCTTTTCAATCGGAAAGGCACGGTTAATTTTCATGATGCTTGAGCGCAATTCATTATTGGGTGCGTGAAGGGAAACAGCCAGATTAACCTGTACACCTTCATTAGCAAAGTCACGAATTTTATGGGCCAAACCTGAGGTTGAAACTGTGATGTGACGAGCACCGATAGCCATCCCCTTGTCATCATTGATGGTACGGACGAAATTCAAAACATTGTTGTAGTTATCAAATGGTTCACCAATTCCCATGACAACAATATGACTGACACGCTCGTCCTGACCACGCTCATCAAAATATTTCTGAACCAGCATGATCTGCGCTACGATTTCCCCGTTATTAAGGTCACGTTGCTTCTTAATCAAGCCTGACGCACAGAAGGTACAACCAATATTACAGCCAACCTGAGTGGTCACACAGACTGACAAACCGTAGTGTTGACGCATGAGTACTGTCTCAATCAACATACCATCTGGCAGCTCGAAAAGATACTTAACAGTACCGTCAGCCGACTCTTGTACGATGCGTTGTTTCAAAGGATTTACGACAAACTGCTCATTGAGCTTGGCAATCAAATCCTTGGAAAGATTGGTCATTTCTTCAAATGACTGGACACGTTTACGGTAGAGCCATTCCCAGATTTGACCTGCACGGAATTTCTTTTCCCCTTGTTCTAATACCCATTCTTGCATGGTTTGACGTGTTAAACTATAAATAGACGGTTTCATCTCTTCTCCTTATTCTCTATCTATTTCTGACGAATGACAAAATGGCGCTGTCCCTTGTCCTCTTTCTGAGACTTTTGGTCCTTATGACGACGTCTATTTCTCTTATCCTCATGTGGCTTTCTCTTGTTTTGCGAAGGTTTCTTTCCTCTTCTAGGAAGGTTTTCCTCTTCCTTTTTACGCATTTTCTTGTCAAATGACGCACGCTTAGGTGCTTGATTTTCTAAGACAAAATAAGCACAACCATAACTACAGTACTCCAAAAGATAATCTTGTAAGCGACTAATCTTTTCAATTTTTTCCTCAGTACGTTCGTCTTTGTAAAAACCGCGAAGGCGAAGTTGTTCATTGCTCCAGTCCCCCACGACATAATCAAACTTGGTCAACACTTCTGAAAAGCGCTGATTAAAGACGGTCACATCGAAAGCCTCCTTGATATTTTCAACCAAGGTAAAAGCAATCCCTTCAGTCTCAACCTTATCCCCATTTACCTGAAATTCTGGGCCAGGAAACTTATTATAATTGTATAATTCAGGTGCAATTTCTTTACGCATAGTCTTCCTTTTCCACGATTACTTAACACTCTATTTTACCATATTTTCTACAAGTTGGCACGAATATCCTGAAAATGAAAAAAGTCTGACGATTCTGTCAGACTTCTGCTTATAACCTTAAAAAGAGAAGAACAATTCTTCCCTCCATATTTTATTATTTAGCTGCTGCGTAAAGCTCGTCTACCTTGTTCCAGTTAATCACTGAGAAGAAAGCTTTGATGTAGTCAGGACGCACGTTGCGGTATTTCACGTAGTAAGCATGTTCCCAAACGTCCAAGCCCAAGATTGGTTTTTTACCTTCTGAGATTGGGGTGTCTTGGTTTGCTGTAGAAGTCACTTCAAGCTTCCCTTCTGTGTTGACAACCAACCATGCCCAGCCAGAACCAAAGCGAGTTGTAGCTGCTGATGTAAAGGCTGCTTGGAACTCTTCAAATGAACCAAATGTTGCATCGATTGCTGCTACAAGTTCTGCTGATGGAGCTGTTTTCCTCAGGAGTCATCAATTCCCAGAAAAGAGCGTGGTTCAAGTGTCCACCACCGTTGTTGATAAGTGCTTGACGGATATCAGCTGGGATAGAGTCTACATCGGCAAGCAAGGCTTCAAGGTCTTCACCGATTTCAGGGTGTTTTTCAAGAGCTGCATTTGCATTGTTGACATAAGTTTGGTGGTGTTTGTCATGGTGCAAGTGCATTGTTTCTGCATCGATATATGGTTCCAAGGCGTCATACGCGTATGGAAGGTCTGGTAAGATAATAGCCATCTGTAATACCTCTTTTTCTTTCTATATGAAAATGATAACGCAATCATCCTCTTTTTTCAAGTTTTTTGCTCAATTTGCTTCTGCCGCGATCTGCAAAAGTGCCTTTTCAAACAGGTACCCTTTTTCATAGACACCTGTCTTAATCTGGTAGTCCGTTTCAATCAAATAAGAAATCGCTCGCTTGAGAAAAGTCAAGGAAATCCCTCTCGAATCTCTCAATGCAAACTTGATTTGATAAGGATTAGGATTGCGTCCCAAGTAAGTTCCCAGACTGCTTGCGATCTGCGATTCCGTCTGACCAGTCTCTGATAAAATCTTCACCTGGGTAAAGTTACGAAGCTGTCCTAACATGACAGCTATGAGCTTGATTTCATCCTCCCCTTGCAAGGTCAAATCTCTAACCAAGTCACGGGCCTGGTCAATCTTTTTAGCCAAGATAAACTGAGTTAAGTCGAAAATATTGTCTTGCAAGGTCTTTGGAATAGCCTCGACAATGTCCTTCTCCTCAATCATGCCGTCTGATTTATAAGACTGCAAAAAAAGGAGATTTTTCTGGATTTCACTAAATTGAAAACCAGATTTGAGAAGTAGATTTTCAAAAGATTGCCCCACAAACTGCAAACCTTGTGTCTGACTCCATTTTTGGAAATACTGGCGCAGTTCTTGTTCTTTGGCTTCTACTGCATCAAAAACCTTAGCATCACGCTTAAGTAATTTGACCAACCGTCTCTTACTGTCCAGTTTTCCTTCCGCAAATATCAATAACTTGGTTGTCGGTGAAGGATTGTCAAGGTATTCCTCAAATGACTTGAGTTCATCATCTGTTAAAAACCGTTTCTTGGCTGTCGTGATATCGACAAAATGGTCTAGTATCACGATTTTTTCATCCGCAAAGAAAGGAAGACTGACTAACTCCAGTTCCAAGTCCTTATAGGCTACTTCTTTCATATCAAAATAAGCAAAGTTTAAATCAGCTGGATCATAACCAATCTGCTTCAAGACTTGACTCTTCATAACTTCAAACTGACCCTGATCTGTTCCTGTAAATAGGCTCAGACTCGGTAAATTTGATAAAGTCAAGTTCTGACTTTCTTCAATGGCTAGCATCTTCTCTCCTTTCTTCTGATTTTTCTATTTCATTTAGTCAATATAGCGCAATTTCCCACGGAAATCTTCTAGGTTTTCGTACCCTTTTTCTGCCATAATTGCTTTTAGTTCATTTGTAATGCGCTCAAAAGCACCGACGCCTTCCTTGTGAAGGGTGGTTCCAACCTGCACCATGCTGGCACCACAGAGGATATGTTCAAAGGCATCACGTCCGTTCAGAACGCCACCTGTTCCGATGATTTGAATTTGGGGATTGAGGCGTTGGTAAAAGGCATGGACATTTGCAAGCGCTGTAGGTTTGATGTACTCTCCACCAATCCCACCAAAACCATTTTTAGGACGAATAACGACAGACTCGTCTTCTATATAAAGGCCGTTTCCAATAGAGTTAACACAGTTGACAAACTTGAGCGGATATTTGTTGAAAATAGCTGCTGCTTGGTCAAAGTGAACAATATCAAAATATGGTGGCAGTTTAATTCCAAGAGGTTTGGTAAAGTAGGCAAATACTTCTGCCAAAATCCGGTCTGTTGTCTCAAAATCATAGGCAATCTGAGGCTTCCCTGGAACATTTGGACAAGAGAGATTAAGCTCTGTCAGTCCTTTAAAATCACTCTCTTGGACTTTTTTCAAGATGGTATGTGTTTCCTCTGGAGACATGCCGACTAGGGAAAGGAAGAAAGTTCGGTTTGGTTCTTTTTCCTGCAAGTCCAAAAGATAGTCCAGATAGTAGTCTAAGCCATTATTTGGCAATCCCATGGAGTTGATAGAACCAAGTGGAACATCCTGATAACGTGGTTCAGGATTCCCCTGACGAAAGTCCAAGGTCGCAGTCTTCGTAACAAAAGTACCTGCTGCTGAATTTTTGACCCCTTCTAGTTCTTCTATCGTCATACAAGCCACACCCGCTGCATTCATCAAGCAATTGTCAAACTCAAAGCCAGCTATTTGTGTTTTCGTTGATACCATGATTCTGATCCTCCAGATTCCTTCTATTTCTAATATTATACCATACTTTAAGATTTTCTCTTTGAGAAACTAATCTCTATCTTAAACGTTCGGTTTTGTAAATTGAAAGAATTTTTTTAGAAAAATTTCTGTTTTTTTCTTTACACTCAAAAAATTCTGCTATAATGGCTCATGTAATAAAAATATAACAACAAAAGGAGAACGATATGACATCTGCTAAAGACTATATCCAAAGCGTGTTTGCAACTGTAAAAGCTCGTAATGGGCATGAGGCTGAATTTCTCCAGGCGGTTGAAGAATTCTTCAGCACTTTGGAACCTGTATTTGAAAAACACCCTGAGTATATCGAAGAAAATATCTTGGCACGTATCACTGAGCCTGAGCGCGTGATTTCTTTCCGTGTTCCTTGGGTTGACCGTGATGGAAAAGTCCAAGTCAACCGTGGATACCGTGTGCAATTCAACTCAGCTGTTGGTTCATATAAAGGCGGACTTCGTTTCCACCCAACTGTAAACCAAGGAATCTTGAAATTCCTCGGATTTGAACAAATCTTTAAAAATGTCTTGACTGGACTTCCAATCGGTGGAGGTAAAGGGGGATCAGACTTCGATCCTAAAGGGAAGACTGATGCTGAAGTGATGCGCTTCTGCCAAAGCTTCATGACTGAATTGCAAAAATACATCGGACCATCACTTGACGTCCCAGCCGGAGATATCGGTGTTGGTGGACGTGAGATTGGTTACCTTTACGGACAATACAAACGTCTTAACCAATTCGACGCTGGTGTCTTGACTGGTAAACCTCTTGGATTCGGTGGTAGCTTGATTCGCCCAGAAGCAACTGGTTATGGTTTGGTTTACTACACTGAAGAAATGCTCAAAGCTAACTGTAACAGCTTTGCTGGCAAGAAGGTGGTTATTTCCGGTTCTGGTAACGTAGCCCAATATGCTCTCCAAAAAGCAACTGAACTCGGTGCAACTGTTATCTCTGTATCTGACTCAAATGGGTATGTCATCGATGAAAATGGTATTGACTTTGATCTTTTGGTTGATGTCAAAGAAAAACGCCGTGCTCGTTTGACTGAGTATGCAGCTGAGAAAGCAACTGCTACTTATTATGAAGGTTCTGTATGGACTTACGCTGGTAACTACGATATCGCCCTTCCATGTGCGACTCAAAACGAAATCAATGGTGAAGCAGCTAAACGCTTAGTTGCTCAAGGCATTATCTGTGTGTCTGAAGGTGCAAACATGCCTAGTGACCTTGATGCGATTAAAGTCTACAAAGAAAACGGAATCCTTTACGGACCTGCCAAAGCTGCCAACGCTGGTGGTGTAGCTGTATCAGCACTTGAAATGAGTCAAAACAGCCTTCGCCTCTCATGGACACGCGAAGAAGTTGACGGCCGTCTCAAAGACATCATGACCAACATCTTCAACACAGCTAAGATGACTGCTGAAACTTACGGACTTGGTACCGACTACCTCGCAGGTGCCAATATCGCTGCCTTTGAAAATGTAGCCAACGCTATGATTGCCCAAGGTATTGTTTAACTAGTCGATTCATCCTATCGGAGGACAAATCATGAACTTACGGCCAATGGAAGTGAGAGACAATCCAGCTGTAGCCCAGCTCATTCGAGCTAGCCTAGAAGAATTCGGGCTTGACAAACCAGGAACTGTCTACTTTGATTCTCATCTAGATCATTTGGCCGACTTTTATCAACAGCAAGAGAGGGCAGCTTACTTTGTTCTGGAAGATGAAGGGCATCTCCTTGGCTGTGGTGGCTTTGCACCTGTGTCTGATAAGATTGCTGAATTACAAAAACTGTATGTCACTAAAAATAGTCGTGGCAAAGGTTATTCCAGTCGGCTGATAAAGCAGATAGTCCAAGATGCCCGCCTAGCAGGTTATGAACAGCTTTATCTAGAAACCTCTACTGAACTGGCTACGGCCGTGGCTGTCTATCAACGCTATGGTTTTACATCACTGCAACAACCACTTTCTAACGCTGCCGGCCACCCAGCTATGAATATCTGGATGATAAAATCTCTCTTATCAGATGAATAGATGTCAATATACTCTGACCTTCTCAAAGGCATCATGACCAACACCCTCAACACAGCTAAAACAACTGCTGAAACATACGGACTTGGCAAAAAATACTTGGCTGATACTAACATTGCTGCTTTCGAAAACGTAGCCGACGCTATGATTGCCCAAGGTATTGTTTAAGATTCATTTGCTCAATCCTCAATCACTATGATTGGGGATTTTTATGTTGACCTCAAAAAAGCTCACTATTTAAAATAGTAAGCTTAAAATCAAGATTTATTTTACTTCTACTAAGGCAAAAGACAGGCATTCAACTATTTCATTTACTGCTTCATCTATGTCTAGGACCTCATTATTATTCAACATCATTGGAAGAGCATAAGAAAGACTCAAAGCTAGAATATAACGAACGATTCTTTCATTAGACCAATCTCGGATAACACCATTTTCTTTAAACTGATTCAGAACTGGACTAATTGGCTTAATGATAGAGTGAACAATAACATTCCCTAACTGCTCAGAAATAGTTTCATCAATAAAAGAACGACTCAAGAGAATTTTAACTTGCATTTGATTCTCCTGAATAAAAACTAGTCTATCCCGAACAATACTTTTCAAAAACACTGAAAAAAATTCTCTTGGTTTGCTGTAAATTTCTTCTGAGAAAAATCAGCAATCATATCTGGAATAACTTGCTCAAGAAAAGTCGATAAAATTGCTTCTAAGATGCCTTCCTTGGTCTTAAAGTAACTAAAAACCGTTCCTTCTGAAACTCCGGCTTCCTTGGCGATAAGACTGGCTGTTGTGTTTTCAAAACCAATTTCTGAAAATAACTTTAGACTTGATAATAATACTTGGCGTTGTTTTAAACTCAAGTTGCTATTTTTCTAATGTCTGAGCATACTTTTCTTCTAAACTTTCCATTGCTGGCACCTCTCTGCTACTCTCTTACTTTTACAACTTTCTTACCTCGAGTGTGTCCCAATTTCAGACTACGATATGCTTCTCTAACTGACTTTAGAGAAAAGTCATACACTTGATCAATATTCAGCCGAACCTTCCCATCTGAGACCATCTCCGCTAAAGTCTTAAAGTCATCATATGTAGAGTGTCTCGGACCCGTGAACTGAGCTCCTCTTATCATAACATATGGAGAAGGTACTAGAGTTCCGATCTCACTCCCCTTCAAACCTAGACTAAAAGCTAACTTAACGTAATCACTTCCATAGCAATCCAAGAATTTTGTAATCGGCTTTGGACTTGCTGATAGAAGAGCATTTTGAATATTCTCTTCGTAAGCTACTGGTATGGCACCTAAGGACTTCAGATATTCTGAATTCTTCTTACTTGCAATTCCGATAACTGTTGCACCCTTAGCAACTGCATACTGTACTGCAATACTTCCAATACCACCTGTCGCCGCTGAAATAACTACAACATCTTTAGAATTTAACTCAATTTTTCTAAAAGCACCACCCACAGTTAGAGAGGCTACACCCATAGTAGCTGCGTGGATCATATCAATCATATCTGGTTTCGATACGATTTCCGATTCATTGACACAAATTTCTGTTGCCAAAGCTCCCCTCTTGGTTCCCAATCCAGGGTCACTGATCATTGTTCCAAAAACCTTGTCCCCTACTGCAAACCTACTTACTCCTTCACCGATTTCTGTGATAACTCCAGCAAAATCCCGACCAACACCTCTTGGAAATAGAGATGATTTTGATTCAAACCAACGACTTGGCTTCCTTAGTTTCGTCATAAAAGATAAAAAACGAAGTGGCTTTGCACCCTCAAAAGTCTTATAATCAATAGGATTTAAACCAACAGCATGAACTTCTACCCTAACTTGATTCGCTTCTAAAGAATCAGATTTAATATTCAGCAAATCTAACACTTCTTCATCACCGAAACGACTATATTGTACTGCTTGAACAACCATTTTATGAACTCCTTTGCCCTTCACATATTGAGTGAGCGCTCAATCATTTTCTTGATTGTACGCTTATTCTTCAAAAATGTCAACTATACTGTTCCCACAGAGAGTGGGACAGAAATCGGGAATTCGTTAGAATTCGATTTCGTCGTCCCACCTCCGCACAGTTGAGTAGGGCTGTAAAAGCTGATGAAATCAGCATAGTAGAGCCCACTCAACCACTGCGTCTTGCTCGACAATCCAAAGATAATTGAGAGGCTAGGACTTTTGTCCCGGCCTCTCATAATAAAAATGGATCGAATTTCAGTATCTTGATAAATAAAAAATACTGCTGGCTCAATAGCTCTATATTTCCTTATGAAAGATTATCAAACTATAACTCAAAGAAATCCGACTGCTTATAAAAGCAGCCGGATTTTTATATATCTAATTTTTCAAAAAATTTGCCTGTTGACTGCTTTTCTTTTAGCTTCTCCAGTAGCTCATTCTCCAGAAAAGGACTTAGTCCGTCAAAGTCTTGACAAACCTTAAAAACAGTCTCTCTGTCCAACTGGTCATAAGCTAGTTCGTAATAGTCCTTATGATGTTGCCAATTCTGCTCATAATTGATATCTGTTCGTTGATAGTAAACAATATTTTGCTTCGGTGTTAGGTAAATCTTCTGTGTTAGAATGCTTCTCCGATCTTTGGATAACTTGCTTCGACTGAAAATCTTAACCCCTTGAAAAATCTTGCGCTCGTGGATACCTTGATTTGTGACTTTTAATTCAACTCTTTTATAGTACATATAGTAACCTCCAAAAATTACTTTCATTATATCAGACTCTGGCAGATTTGCAAGCAAAAGTATCATTTCCAAAAATCTTTAGTAGCCTCTAAAATTTCTTCTGTCGGTGTTACTGTGGCCTCAATAATGCTCTTGCCAGTCTTTTTCAGATAGGCTTGTATCAGATGATAGCCATAAGCATAGCCTGCAGCATAGGGCATTCCAACTGGTATTTGACCTTGAATCTCAGCGATTTCATCACCGTAGAGATAAGGAGCCATTTCCGCCATCCCTGTTAGCTGAAGCTGACTAGAAAAGTAAAAAACAATAGAATCAGATTTTAACTCATTCTACTGTTTTTTCTTTATTCTATCTTTCTACTTCCGATACATTTTAAACTGTAGGAAAAGGTCGCTGTATTTTCCTGTCCATTTATGGTCAAATTTCTCATAAACTTCTAGGTGTTTCATGGTATCAGCGTCCGGATAGAAGGATTTGTCCTCACGAGTCTCCTCTGGGAGCATTTCCTTGGCTGGTAGGTTTGGTGTTGAGTAGCCCACATACTCCGCATTTTTCAGAGCATTTTCAGGTTTCAACATAAAGTTGATAAAGGCATAGGCTGCATCTTGGTTTTTCACGGTTTTTGGAATGACCATGTTATCAAACCAGAGATTGCTGGCCTCAGTCGGAACGACATATTTGAGGTTAGGATTTTTCTCCAACATCTGGCTGGCTTCCCCTGAGAAGGTCACCCCGATAGCAGCATTGTTCTGAATCATGTAACCTTTCATCTCGTCCGCCACAATGGCCTTGATATTTGGAGTCAGTTTATAGAGTTTGTTTACCGTTTCCTCCAGCTGCTGAGGATCCTTTGAGTTGAGGCTGTAACCGAGCGAGTTAAGCCCGAGCCCCAGCACCTCACGTGCCCCATCAAAGAGCATGATAGAATCCTTATATTCTGGCTTCCAGAGGTCATCCCAATGTTCAGGGGCCTCCTCTACCATAGTTTCATTGTAAACAATTCCCAAAGTTCCCCAGAAATATGGGATAGAGTACTGGTTATTTGGGTCAAAAGACTGGTTGAGGAACTCTGGTCCGATATTTTCGATTCCTTCAATTTTTGAATAATCAAGAGGAACCAAAAGGTCTTCGTCCTTCATCTTGTTGATCATGTACTCACTAGGGATGGCAATATCGTAGGTTGTTCCCCCTTGCTTGATCTTGGTATACATGGCTTCGTTGGAATCAAAGGTCTCATACTGGACTTGGATTCCTGTTTCTTCTGTGAATTGCTCCAAGAGTTCGGGATCAATGTAGTCTCCCCAGTTGTAGATAACCAATTTTTGACTATCTCGACTGTTGATTTTACTATCTAGATGATGAGCAATTCCCCACAAGACAAGGATAATCGCTACAATTCCTGCTAAAAATGAATAGAGTTTTTTCATGCTTGCTCCTCCTTCTCACGTGAGATAAAGTAATAGCCAACAACCAGGATAATACTAAAGAGAAAGACAAGGGCAGAGAGGGCATTGATCTCTAGCGAAATTCCCTTACGAGCACGAGAGTAGATTTCAACTGATAGAGTCGAAAAGCCATTTCCCGTTACAAAGAAGGTCACGGCAAAGTCATCTAACGAATAGGTGAAGGCCATGAAATAACCTGCAATGATAGACGGAGTCAGGTAAGGAAGCATGATTTCCTTAAACATCTGAAACTGACTGGCACCAAGGTCATAAGCCGCATGAATCATGTCATCATTCATCTCCTTGAGACGAGGCAAGACCATCAAGACCACGATAGGGATGGAAAAGGCCACATGACTAGATAGAACCGTCAAAAAACCAAGAGAAAACTTAAGCTGGGTAAAGAGAATCAAGAAGCTAGCACCAATCATAACGTCAGGCGCAACCATGAGGATATTATTAAGCGATAGAAAGGCTTCTTGGTATTTCTTACGAGACTGATAGATATAGATGGCTCCGAAAGTCCCGATAATGGTCGCAATCAAGGCCGATAGAAAGGCCAAGAAGAAGGTTTGGGTGAGGATCAACATGAGACGACCGTCACCAAACATGGTTTTAAAATGGTTCAGGCTAAAGCCTGTAAAGCTGTTCATATCATCGCCAGCATTAAAGGCATAGCCAATCAAGTAAAAAATTGGCAAATAAAGGATGATAAAGACAAAGGCTAGGTAGAGATTGGCAAATTTTTCATCGTTCTCTCCTTTCCTTGGTCACCCACATAGTGATAAACATGGTCAGGATGAGAATCACACCGATGGTTGAACCCATACCATAGTTGTCATTGGTTAGAAAGTTCTGCTCAATAGCCGTTCCCAGCGTAATAACACGGTTCCCACCAATCAAACGTGTCAGCATGAAAAGACTCAAACTTGGGATAAAGACAGACTGAACCCCACTTCTCACTCCATTCATAGACAGAGGGAAGATAACATGGCGGAAGGTCTCCCACTTGGTCGCACCGAGATCATAACTGGCATTGATGAGATTGTTGTCCATATCATCCAAGACATTGAAAATCGGCAAAATCATAAAGGGAAGCTCGATGTAGCTTGCGACAAAGATAAAGGAGAAATCCGTAAAGAGCAACTGCTGCGAACCGATTCCGATAAATTCCAAGAATTGGTTAATAGAGCCATTCTGCCCAAAAATTCCGATAAAGGCATAGGCCTTAAGGAGTAGGTTGATCCAAGTAGGCAGGATAATCAGCATGAGCCAGAGTTGACGATGCTTGAGACGAGTCAAAAAGAGGGCTGTAGGGTAACTGATTAAAAGCGTCACCAGAGTCACAATCCCTGCATAAAGCACAGAGTTGAAACTCATTTTAAGGTAGGTCAAGTTTTGTGACGCAAAGTAAGATTTATAGTTTTCTAAACTAAACTGCCCCTCAATGTTGAAAAAGGATTGACCGAAAATCAAGACCAAGGGTGCGAGGACAAAGAGTGCAATCCAAAGCATGTAGGGCACTACAAAGAGTTTAGAGCTTGTTTTCTTCATCTCTTTCCTCCTCAATAGCGTTAATCAAACCTGCTTCTTGCTCTTCGATTTCTACGTATTCTTCGATACGAGCATCGAACTCTTCTTCGGTTTCGTTGAGACGCATGATGTGGATGTCTTCTGGTTCAAAGTCCAGACCGATTTCCTCACCAACGATGGCCTTGCGAGTCGAGTGGATCATCCATTCATTTCCGAGTTCGTCATAGGCGATAATCTCATAGTGAACCCCACGAAAAAGCTGGGTATCAACCTTGACTTGGAGCTTGGCTTCTTCAGGAAGGGTAATGCGCAAGTCCTCTGGACGAATGACAACCTCGACAGGCTCATTTGGCTTCATCCCCCCATCGACCGCTTCAAAGCGTTTGCCGTTAAACTCAACCAAGTAGTCCTCAATCATGGTTCCTGGCAAGATATTTGACTCACCGATAAAGGTGGCAACAAAGTGGTTGATTGGCTCATCGTAGATGTCCACGGGTGTTCCAGACTGAACAATCTCACCATCATTCATAACAAAAATCCAGTCACTCATAGCAAGGGCTTCTTCCTGATCGTGAGTGACAAAAACAAGGTAATACCCAATCGTTGTTGCAGTTCACGCAATTCATACTGCATGTCTGTTCGTAATTTCAAGTCCAGCGCCGACAAAGGCTCATCCAGCAAGACCACACGGGGTTGGTTAATGATGGCACGGGCAATGGCCACACGCTGACGTTGCCCTCCAGAAAGTTTACGGATGGAACGCTTCTCGTAACCTTCCAACTGAACCATCTTGAGAACTTCTACTACACGTTGCTCAATTTCTTTCTTGTCGACTTTACGCAAGCGGAGTGGAAAAGCAACATTTTCAAACACATTCATATGTGGAAACAAGGCATAGGATTGGAAGACTGTATGGACGTCTCGCTTGTTGGTTGGGATGTCGTTGATCCGTACCCCATCCAGTAAAATATCCCCTGTCGTTGCATCTAGTAAACCTGCAATGATGTTTAGGATGGTTGATTTTCCTGAACCAGATGCGCCTAGTAAGGTATAGAACTTCCCTTCTTCCAACTCAAAGTTAATGTCTTTGAGAACCTTGGTGTTGCTGTCTTCAAAAACTTTAGAGACGTTTTTGAATTCAATAATTGGTTTTTTCAATTGTCATAAATTCCTTCTTTTTCATAAATTAACAGATCCGGGCTCTGTCAGGCCGCTACTACCTCGTGTAGGAGATTGAACTGCCTACATACTTCTGCACTAACGATAGGCTTTCACCCCCTTTACAATGGTTATAGCAGCAACTTTTCTGCCCCAACCTTATTCTTTCTCACCCAAAATACGGACTTCCCTCTCAAGGGTAACACCTGAGTGTTCCTTAACTTTTTCAATCACAGACTCAATCAAGTCCTCGTAGTCTTTGGCCGTTCCGTCAGCAATATTGATCATGAAACCAGCGTGCTTTTCAGATACTTCAACACCACCGATACGATAGCCTTTCAAACCAGCCTCTGAAATCAACTGACCTGCAAAATGCCCCACTGGACGCTTAAATACTGAGCCACAAGATGGGTATTCTAGAGGTTGTTTGAGTTCGCGAAGGTGCGTCAAGCGATCCATCTCTTGTTTGATAACCTGATGGGTTCCTGGAGCTAGGGCAAATTTAGCTGACAAGACAATGGCACCAGACTCCTGAATGGCTGAATGGCGGTACCCAAAAGCTAAATCCTTGGCTGACAAGGTCTCGATTTCCCCTTCCTTGGTCAAAATTTGACAAGACTGCAAGATATGAGCAATCTCACCTCCGTAGGCACCCGCATTCATAAAGACAGCTCCTCCGATGCTCCCTGGAATACCACAAGCAAACTCAAAACCAGTTAAACTATGACGGAGTGCAATACGTGTTGTCTCAATCAAATTAGCACCAGCTTCTGCTTCGATGGTATAACCATTAACTGAAACGTTATTGAGCTTGTCACACAAGATGACAAATCCACGGATCCCACCTTCACGCACGATGATATTGCTGGCATTTCCTAGCACCATCCAAGGAATATTCTCTTGATTGGCAAATTGGACGACACGCGCCATCTCATAGCGATTACGTGGTAGAACTAGGTAATCCGCTCGACCTCCAACCTTGGTATAGGTATAGGTCTTCAAGGGTTCCTTGAAACGAATATCAATTCCTTCTAATTGTTCTTGTATTTTAGTTACTAATCTCATATCTCTCATCCTTTTGTAAAGTCATTTCATTATACCATTTTTAAAAGCTTTTGACGAACCGAAAAATGGAAGTGTCAAAGCATCGCATAAAAAAAGAGGTAAACCTCTTTTTATGATGATTTTTTCCAAAATGTAGATTTTGTTAGCCAAACAAAGGTCAGTACTTCTACAAGGAGAATGCCCTCCACTAGAAGTGGATTTGAAATCCATCCCACTTGAGATAAAGCTGGAGCCAAGTCAAACAAGGCATGCAAACCATAGGCAGCAAAGAGATAGTTCCATTTCTTTTGGCTAACACTTTGGTAAACCCAGATGGAAAGACCAATTTGCAGTACTAGAGCCAGCACACGCTCAACTCCTAGTAAATAAACCTGCCACACAGAAAGAGACTGAACCGTTTCGAGTGTAGTCTTTGGAAGAAGATTGGCCACATCAGTATTTGAAGACTGGATGAGTGAAAAGAGGATCAACAAACTGATCAAGCTTCCCATCCCGAGATAGAGCAACTCCAAACCTCCATGTCCCAAACCATAAGCCAAAGCGTCTTTCTCTTCTAGACTTCTCTTTTTCTCCAACCATTTAAAAAAGACAAGTCGGGCAGTTTCCTCAAAGAGGGCAGCCATGGCAATCCCGTAAAGAACATATAGAAAGGGTTGCTCATTCATGAGCGAAATCGTTCCATCTTTTTGTGGTTGAAGAACTAGAACGTGAACCAGCTTCTCTAACACTTGAGACGAAACGAAAAATGCAATTGCCCCCAATCCCATGACTGCAAGAGAAATCTTAAAGCGTTTTTTGGCGTACCAAGTCCCACCTACTAGGACTAAAACCAAAGCGATCATAGTAAGGATAATATGTAGTGTCATCTTTTTCTCCTATTCTGACTTATCAATATCTTTCTTCATCTCGTCAACGTTAAATTTGGCAAATAAATACTGGCGATCTTGGACTGGAAAACGTTGATCCAACTGGTCGACTGCCCCAACCTCAATCATTCCTTCTTTGATAACAAAGTCCATCACATGCCCACCAAAGGTCAAATCATCTGAGATAAAATGCAAATGGTAGCCTGCAACACTCACTCCATGGAAAATCTCCGGTGTCCAAAATCCAACAATAGTTCCCGATACATTTTCACGGCTATATTCAGGTTGGTGTGTCGCTACATCAGCAAACTTGGTATCAGGTGTGGATTTGGGAATCATCCGTACGTGCATTTGTGAAAATTCGCCATGAATCTTGATGGAACGAAAAAGATTTTCCCCATCATAGTAGGACTCAATTCGTTTTTCCAATTCCTTGTCCGTCATTTCAAAGCGCTGACGGAAAATCACTTCTGCCTGATGAGGAACCACTGCTGCATAGGGAATAAGAGCATCCGCTGCCACCTCAACGATTTCAGGCGTTTGACCAGATCCCTTGGCTTGATAAGCCTTGCCATCAAGAACAATCAACTCCCCGTCAATCGAATCCAAAGTCCCCAAGCCGAGGTCACCATGTTCCAGCAATTCTCCTACTGTCATAGTTCCACCATAGAGACCTGCCATTAGGGCACCTAAAGTATTGTATTGAAATAATTTAACCGGTTCCTGCACTTTTCTATCCATTCTCTTTCTTATCTTCTGTTCAATGAATCATCATACTTTCTAAGTATACCACATTTGCTCCTAGTTGTGAAAGGGAGAAATGCTTTTCCCATTGCCAAGTAGGCAAAAAAAAGGTACAATGTAACAAAATCAACGGAGGTCTGGAATGAAGAAAGAAAGTAAATACCAAGCAGTCGTTTCCTTTCTCAAAAAAGGGATTGAATCAGGAAAATTTCCAACTGGTAGCCGGCTTCCCTCCATCCGTCAACTGAGCCAAGACTTCCACTGTAGCAAGGACACTATCCAACGAGCCCTGCTAGAATTACGCCATGAACAATACCTCTATGCCAAGCCCCAAAGTGGCTATTATGTTCTGGAACAAGGACAGCATCAGGATTTGGAAATCGAAGTCACTGACGAGCATGCCAGTGCCTATGACGACTTCCGACTCTGTGTCAACGAAACCCTGATAGGCCGAGAAACTACCTCTTCAACTACTATGACAACCAAGAAGGCCTTGAGGAACTCAGACAATCTGTCCATCAACTCCTCTTTGACCAAGCCCTCTACTGTAAACCCGACCAATTGGTTCTAACATCTGGCACCCAGCAAGCTCTCTTTATCCTTTCTCAGATTAACTTTCCGAGCGAGGGAGAAGAAATTTTGGTCGAACAACCGACTTACCACCGGATGAACCGCCTCTTGGTCGCTCAAGGATTAGCCTACCAGACCATTGAACGCCGTATTGATGGGCATTGACCTTGACGAACTAGAAGAACAGTTCAAATCTGGAAAAATCAAGTTTTTCTATACCATTCCTCGCTTCCACTATCCCCTAGGTCATTCCTATTCTGATCAGGAAAAGAGGGCTATTCTGGATCTAGCAAACCAGTATGGTGTTTATATCGTTGAGGATGATTATCTAGGGTGACTTAGACTCTAGAAAAGGGACAAACCTTCCACTATCTGGATACTGATGATCGGGTCATTTATATCAAGTCCTTCTCAACCAGTCTCTTTCCAGCCCTTCGTATTACCGCTCTCATTCTCCCAAATGCCCTAAAAGAGGCCTTTGTTTCCTACAAAAATATCCTGGACTATGACAGCAATCTCATCATGCAAAAGGCTCTTTCTCTTTACATCGATAGCCAGTTATTTGAAAAAAATCGACTGGCTCGCTTGACCCTTCAAGAGAACTATCAGGCTCAGATTAAGGAAGTACTTGAAGAAAACACCTGTCCCTTGCCCCACTATCCTCTACACGATGGCCTTCTCCTTGATTTGAGAAACTATCCTAAAATTGCCAGTCTGAAACACAGCTCACTCAAACTAGACTTTTTTGAGAAGGCTTATTTGGACGCCTGTCCTTATCAGTTCGCCAAAGTCACTCTCGAAAATCTAGAAGAGCTATTAGAATACATAAAAGCAGAATTGGATTAAAGTCCAACTCTGCTTTTTCTTATTGTTCAACTTCTGTTAGTTTCGCTGCTTTTTCAAGATAAGTTTGATAGGTTCCGTCATCTTTCAGTTTTTGGATAACCTTATCTACTACCGCTTTCAAGTCTGATTGATCCTTCTTGATAGCAACGGCATTGGCTTCGCCATCTTTCATTGTCAAGTTAACAGATGCAACGACAAGGTCTGAGTTTTTACCTGCGTAGCTAAGAGCAACTGGTTCATCCATATGAACAGCATCCACTTTTCCAGCCTGCAACTCATTGACTGCTTCACCCATATTGGTCAAGGATGTCAACTGGGCATTTGGTAATTGTTCCTTGACCATGGTTTCTGGAACAGTTCCCTTTTGAGCTGCAATATTGGCACTTGCGAGGCTTGAAAGATCCTTGTATCTGTCTAAATCGGCTTTTCTAACCAAGAAACTCATCTTGTTTTCATAGTAAGGGATTGAAAAGTCAAAGACTTCCTTTCTTTCATCTGTGGCACTAATTCCTGCAATAGCCAAGTCAGCCTTTCCAGTTTGAAGGCTGGTCAAGACATTGTCAAAACTCATACTTGAGATTTCAAGTTTAACCCCAAGCTCGTCCGCAATCGCTTGAGCCATATCAATATCTGCACCAACCACTTGGTTTTTACCATCTACCAAGGCTTGGAATTCAAACGGCGCATAGTCTGGGCTGGTCGCAACGACTAGCTTTCCTTTTTGTTTGATAGCGTCCACAGCAGACTGGGAACTATCCGTACCTGACTGGCAAGCTACTAGAACCACACTGGCAAGCATGCTACACACAACTAATATCCATTTCTTAAATTTCATAAATAAACGACCTTTCTGTTAATTCTGAATAATTATAACTCTTTTAAAAATAGTTGTCAACACTTTCTAGAATTTTCATTTTAAAAAATTCCTTTTTATTCAAAAATAAAGACTAATCTGAGTTTTAATTAGCCTTTTTTATTGCATATTTAAACCATTTCTTAGAGTTCGACAATCTTACCTGTTTCAAAGTAAACAACCCATTCACAGATATTTTTTGCGTAGTCCCCGATACGTTCCAAGAAGGAAATGACCTGGAAGTAATCACGGCCTGTAACGATAGCTTCAGGATTTTTCTTGATTTCCTCTGTAGCTAAATCACGGATGCTATCAAAGTAATGGTTGATTTTTTCGTCCATAGCCGCTACTTCATATGCTTGATCCACAGAACCGTTCAGATAAAGATCTAGAGCTGCTTCGACAAAGTCTTTCACGTCGCGTCCCATCTTTTTGATTTCTTCTTCAACGGCGGGGATGCGTTGCTCTCCCTTCATGCGAATAGTTGCTTCAGCGATAGACACTGCATGGTCTCCCATGCGTTCCAAATCGGATACGGCCTTGAGAACTGTCAAGACAGTACGAAGGTCTTGCGAAACAGGTTGTTGAAGAGCAATCATTTCAAATGATTTCTTTTCTAGTTTCACTTCATATTCATTTATCTCTGCATCTTCCTCGATAACTTCTTTTGCCAAATCACGGTCATGCGTGACAAAGGCACGCACTGTACGATTGATTTGTGAGAGCACTTCTTGTCCCATGGCGTAGAACTGGTTGTGCAATTTCTCCAAATCTTCTTCAAATTGAGATCGTAACATCATTCAACTCCTTATCCAAATTTTCCTGTAATATAATCTTCTGTTTCCTTGTTTTGTGGGTCTAGGAACATCTTCTTAGTATCGTTAAACTCAATCAAATCCCCATCGAGGAAAAATCCTGTTTTATCAGAGATACGTGAGGCCTGTTGCATGGAACGCGTTACCAAGAGCATGGTGTATTTATCTTTCAGACCATACAAGGTTTCCTCAATCTTACCAGCCGATATAGGATCCAAAGCTGAAGTTGGTTCATCTAATAGGATGATTTTCGGGCTAGTTGCCAAAACACGGGCAACACAGACACGTTGCTGTTGACCTCCTGAAAGACCAATGGCTGAATCATGCAAACGATCCTTAACTTCATCCCAGATGGAAGCACGTTGCAAGGCCTTTTCTACTGCTTCATCAAGGACTTGTTTATCCTTGACTCCATTGATACGTAGTCCGTAAACAACATTTTCGTAGATAGACATAGGGAAGGGATTGGGCTGTTGGAAAACCATGCCGATTTCCTTACGCAATTCAACCGTATCTGTGCGGGGACTGTATATATTGTGACCATTATAGACCACTGATCCAGTTGTTGTCACCTCAGGATTTAAATCTCCCATGCGGTTGATGGCCTTGAGAAGAGTTGACTTCCCAGATCCAGAAGGACCAATGAGGGCAGTTATTTCCTTGGATTGGAAAGAAAGGGAAACACTATTCAAGGCCTTCTTTTTGTTGTAATAAACGGATAGGTCTTTAACCTGCAAAATCGGTTCTGTCATACTGTTTCCTTTCTAACCAAAGTGTCCTGTTACATAGTCATTGGTTGACTGTAACTTGGCATTTTGGAAAATATTGGATGTCTTATCATACTCGATTAAATCACCCAAGTAGAAAAATCCTGTGTAGTCACTCGCACGGGCAGCCTGCTGCATACTGTGGGTAACGATAATGATGGTAAAATCCTTCTTCAATTCCAACATGGTTTCTTCCAGCTGGGCTGTCGCAATCGGATCCAAGGCTGATGCTGGCTCATCCATCAAGAGGATATCTGGCTTGACAGAGATAGCTCGCGCGATACAAAGACGTTGTTGCTGACCACCAGACAGGGTCAAGGCTGACTTGTGCAAATCATCTTTTACCTGATCCCAGAGGGCAGCCTGACGTAGAGAGGTTTCGACAATTTCATCAAGGACTTTCTTGTCCTTAATACCTGCACGTTCGTGGGCAAAAGTGATGTTACGGTAGATAGACTTGGCAAATGGATTTGGACGTTGGAAGACCATTCCGATGTGCTTGCGCATCTCATAGACATTGATTTCTGGACGGTTGACATCAATCCCTTGGTAGAGGATTTGACCTGTTACCTTAGCAATATCAATGGTATCATTCATCCGATTGAGACTGCGAAGATAAGTAGATTTCCCAGATCCAGAAGGACCAATCAAGGCTGTAATTTTATTCTTTTCAAATTGCATATCGATGCCCTTGATGGATTCATTTTTACCATAGTAAACATGTAAATCCTTGGTTGAGAGGGCCACTTTTTCTTCAGGGAAGGTGATGATATGCTTTTCATCCCAGTTATATTTTGACATGGCTTCTCCTTTAGGCAGCGGTTAATTTCTTGTGTAAATAGCTTCCGAGTTTGCGAGCTCCAAAGTTAAAGATCAAGATAAAGATCAGGAGTACTGCGGCAGAACCTGCTGATACGATGGTAGCATCTGGAATGGTTCCTTCGCTGTTGACTTTCCAGATGTGGACAGCCAAGGTTTCTGCTTGACGGAAGATTGAGATAGGACTAGTTACGCTGAGAACATTCCAGTTAGACCAGTCTAGAGCTGGTGCAGACTGTCCTGCCGTATAGATAAGAGCGGCAGCCTCACCAAAGATACGGCCAGATGCCAAGACAACACCCGTTACGATACCTGGTAGGGCTTCTGGAATAACAACATGAACAATTGTCTCCCAACGAGAAATCCCAAGAGCCAAACCAGCCTCACGCTGTGTATGGTGAACGTGTCTCAAACTATCCTCGACATTCCGAGTCATCTGAGGCAGGTTAAAGACCGTTAAGGCCAAGGCACCAGAAATAATGGAAAATCCATACTCAAACTGGACTACAAAGATTAAGTAACCAAAGAGACCTACAACGACTGACGGTAGAGAAGACAAAATCTCAATACAGGTACGAATAAAATTGGTCACAGGTCCTTTTTTTGCATACTCAGCTAGGAAAATTCCCGCTCCCATGGATAAAGGAACAGAAATAACCAAGGTAATGACTAAAAGGAAGAAGGAATTATAAAGCTGAATCCCAATACCTCCGCCAGCTTGATAAGAGGAAGATTTCCCAGTCAAGAAGGACCAAGAGATATGAGGTAACCCTCGAACCAGGATATAGAGAATCAAGGACGCCAGGATAGTCACGATGATACCCGAGATGGTATAGAGGACAGCTGTTGCAAGTTTATCTAATTTCTTAGCGTGCATAGTTTTTCTTTCCTCTTTCTTTCGTAATCAATTTAATCACACTGTTAAAGGCCAAACTCATCAAGAGCAATACCAAGGCCAGTGACCAGAGTACGTTATTATCAACTGTACCCATAACGGTATTTCCAATACCCATAGTCAAAACAGAAGTCAAAGTCGCAGCTGGTGTTGTTAGTGAAGTTGGGATAACTGCTGAGTTTCCGACAACCATCTGAATAGCAAGAGCTTCACCAAAGGCACGTGCCATCCCAAAGACTACTGCTGTAAAAATACCTGAACGCGCTGCTTTCAAGGTCACACGCCAGATGGTTTGCCAGCGAGTCGCTCCCATAGCCAAACTAGCTTCACGGTAGTGACGGGGCACAGCACGTAGGCTATCTGTGGTCATAAAGGTTACAGTTGGTAGGATCATGACAAAGAGAACGAAAATCCCTGACAAAATTCCAAAACCAGTTCCACCAAAGACGCTACGAACAAAAGGCACCACAACTTGCAAACCGATAAATCCATAGACAACTGAAGGGATACCGACGAGGAGTTCAATGGCTGGTTGCAAGATTTTTGCACCCTTTGGTGATACTTCTGTCATAAAGACTGCAGCACCAATAGCAAAAGGAGTTGCTATGAGGGCTGATAAAATCGTCACAATAAAGGAACCCAAAATCATTGGAAGGGCACCAAATTGTTTCCCTGAAGGATTCCAAGTTTGTCCAAAGAGGAAATCAAAGATGTTCACTCCATTGACAAAAAAAGGTCGACAAGCCTTTTTGGGCTACAAAAAAATCAAAAATCATCGCCACAATGATAACAATCAAAGAAAGGCAAGTGAAGGTCAAACCTTTACCAAACTTCTCAAGACGAGAGTTCTTTGAAGGAGAGAGTAATTTTTTAGATAATTCTTCTTGATTCATTATTGACCTCCTTCTACTGCTGTAACGGTACCTGAAGCATCCTTTTGGACTTTCATTTCATTGATAGAGATATAGCCCATACCCTTAACAATTCCATTTTGGGCTTCATCTGAGAGGACGAAATTCAGAAATTCAGCAGCTAACTCATTTGGCTGACCAAGTGTGTACATATGTTCATAAGACCACAAAGGCCAGTTATTGGTCGTTACATTTTCAGTTGTCGGCTCATAACCATTGAGCTTCATGGTCTTAACCGAGTCATCCACATAGGCAAAGGCAAGATAAGAAATGGCTCCTGGAGTTTGGGAGACAATCGACTTAACCATCCCGTTAGAATCCTGCTCTTGGCTCTGCATTGCCGCTTGACCATTCATTATGACATTATCAAAGGTTGCTCGGGAACCAGAACTTGCTGCTCGGTTGATAATCGAAATCGCCAGGTCTTTGCCACCAACCTCTCTCCAGTTGGTCACTTCACCGGTAAATATTTTACGAAGTTGCTCAGTTGTGAGATTTTCAACATCTACTTCCTTGTTTACAATCACTGCCAGACCAGCTACTGCAACCTTATGGTCCACAAGCGCTGAAGCATCAATACCATCTTTTTCCTCAGCAAAAACGTCAGAGTTACCAATATCAACCGCTCCAGACTGCACCTGGGAGAGTCCTGTTCCAGAACCTCCACCTTGAACGTTGACTGTTTTTCCGATATTTTTTGAACCAAATTCGTCAGCTGCGGCTTCGACCAGAGGCTGAAGGGCAGTTGAACCGACGGCTGTCATGGTTTCTCCACGATCAATCCAGCTTGCACATCCGGCTAGAAAACCTGCAAGCAAAAGTGTCGCAAGAGATAGGACGAGCTTCTTTCTTTTTTTCACTGTTTTTCTCCTTGAACATAATGATGAATGTTCTGATTTCTTTCAGTTCCTATCATGCCAATTAGCGATGATAAGATTTGGCTTACGATTTATAGACTGCAGGCCCCTTGAGGGCCAGCAAGTTCATCACATAATATAAGTAAAAATGAAAGACTCTCAGAAAAACCCATACTTCCACTATAACATAGAATAGGCTCTTTGACTAGCTTTTTCACTTGAATCTGAGGCCTTTTTGGATAATAATTTTTAAAAACATTTCCAGTAACTTTTGCAAAGCCCAGTCCGTTTCCTTGAACAAGAACTTGATACCAGCCATTTGGTAGACTTTCTGCTAGTTGAACTGTTTCGCCTGCCACATATTTTACAAAGTCCTCATCCTTGATTTCGACCCTTTGTTTTACTTGGCTTGGCTTCAAAGCTAATCCCAGAGCAAAGCTTGGTTCGAAGCGTTTCTTCTTAAAAGTACCCAGATGGAGGCCATTTCTAGCAATTTTGAGTTTCCCTAGATCAGGTAGCATCTCTGGTAAGAGATAGAGTTGGTCGCCAAAAGTTTGTAGAAGGCCAGTTAGTGATATTTTGAGATATTTTTGGGCAAATTCCTGCCATAAAGCTAGTTGTTCGCGACTGAGATTGCTCTTGCTGGCTTTGAATTTGGGTGCTGGATTTTCTCCCTTAAACTGCAAATGGGCAACAAACTGACCTTCTCCCTTAAAATGGTGAGGGTACATCCGAGCCGTTTCAGGGAGATCAATCCCTGCTACCATGCCATTCACATGCTCGACCGGAAGCAGTTCAAAATCATAAGCATCTAGTAACCAGCGAACGATCTCTTCGTTTTCCTCTGGCGCCCAGGTACAGGTCGAATAAACCAGACGACCGCCTTCAGCAAGCATGGTGACTGCATCTTCTAAAATCTCTCTTTGGAGGCTAGCACATTGGCTCGGATAGTCGATGTTCCAATAGTCCATGGCATCTGGTTGTTTACGGAACATCCCTTCACCTGAGCAAGGGGCATCAAGGACAATCACATCAAAATAGCCTTTAAAAACCTTGGCTAGGCGGTCCGCAGATTCATTGGTCACGACAACATTTGTCGCTCCAAACCGCTCTATATTTTCCACCAAAATCTTAGCTCGTTTGCTTGAAATTTCATTGGAAACAAGGACACCCTGATTAGACAGATAAGCAGCCAATTGAGTAGATTTTCCACCTGGCGCTGCCGTCAAGTCCAAGACCTTCATACCAGGAAGGGGCTGAGCTACCTGGGCCACCATTTGAGCTGCGGGTTCTTGTGAATAAACGAAGCCTGTCACGTGCTCTGGTGACTTCCCTGAAACCTTGCCATAATGCCCCCAAGGGGTATGAGGAATGGCATCCGCAAACGATAGTTGACTTTCTTTTAAGGGATTAACCCGAAAAGCCGAAACTGCTTCTTGTTCAAAAGAGGCAAGAAAATCTCTTGCCTCATCTTCTAGTATCGCTTCATATTTTTCAACAAATCCTTCTGGAAATTGCATTTAATTTTCTTTCCTTTCATAAATGTAGGACTGAATCTCTTCTTGCATCTCGCTTGGCACCAACATGACCGGCTGGCGTGTTTGAAAATCAACAGGCTCACCAGAAACTGTAAGAAGACAATAGCCCAGACTTTCCCCTAGGATGCTGGCTGCAGCGTAATCCCATGGTTGCAAGTAGGTGATATAAGTCAGAAGACGTCCTGATAAAACCTTGGCAAAACTGATGGCTGCACTACCATAGACACGGACTCCCAACGCTGCTCGGCCCAAATCCGCCAATCCCCACTCATTGGTTTCAAACATAGCTGAGTTTCCAGCCACTAAAAATTCTTGAAGAGGTTTCTTTTTAAAAGTCGGTAAGGGGTCATTATTACGATATGGAGGAAAGTTACCACCACCATGGTAACAATCTTCTTTCATGACATCATAGATGATGCCAAATTTCCCAACCCCATTCTCAAAGTAGGCCAACATAACAGCAAAATCTTCCTGCTGAGCGACAAAGTTATTGGTACCGTCAATGGGATCAATTACCCAAACGAAACCTTGTCCAACTGCCGCACGCAAACAGCCTTCTTCTGCACAAATCAAGTCCTCAGGATAGGAGGACTTGATCCGCTCAACAAGGAGTTCCTGAACTTCCTTATCCAAACGCGTCACCAAGTCTGTGGGGGAAGACTTACGCTCGACCTGCAAATCTTCTTGCATGTGGGCCCAAAAATGTAATCTGCAGCTTCTTGCACAATCTGTTTGGCAAATTCAAATTTAGTTTCAAGAGAAATCTTCCCTTCTCTTTTTTTCTTTTTGCTAATTGAACTGCATGATAGAAGGAATAACCGCTAGCCGTTTCAAATTCGCGACCTAAGCGCTTTTCTTCGCTTTTGCTCGGAACTACGGATTTAAATTCCTTGTAGGAATCTAGCAGTTTTTTTGCTTCTACCTTATCTTCATAGGCAGCTTCAACATCATTAAAAAAAGAAAGCACTGAAGCAAGTTCTTCAGTGCTCCACGACAAATCTAGTGGGTAACTATACTGTTTGTTCATCTATCCAATACCAGCTCTCAATGTTGCTTCTTTCAATTCTTGTTTACGGTAACTACGAGGGAGAAAAGCACGAATCTCATCTTCATTAAAACCGATTTGCATGCGTTTAGTATCTATAATAATTGGGCGACGCAAAAGACTAGGATATTGCTCAATCAACTGAAGCAACTCCGATACTGAAATACTCTCTACATCAATATCCAATTTTTGGAAAATTTTTGAACGAGTTGAAATGATGTCATCAGTACCATTTTCGGTCAAGGAAAGAATATGTTGCAATTCTTTTCTTGTTAAAGGACTGGTCATAATATTATGCTCTTGAAAGGGCACCTTATGCGTCTCTAACCAGGCCTTTGCCTTACGACATGATGTACAGCTCGGTGATAAAAATAGTGTAATCATGCTTTTCTCTTCTTTATCTATACTTTGCTATTCTTATTATACAAAAAAATAAAGCGCTTGACTAGCAATTTTCTAGAAAAAAGCCTATTTTTTTCTAGAAAAATAAACTGTATGCGAACGAATACCTCTATTCTGACTAGATTAATTCACCCCTCATCAGAATTTCTAAATCCGTTTCTATTTTATCTATGCAAAATACTAGAATAGTTTACGATTATGACTTTTCAAATAAAGGAAGCCAAAGAAGCTTTCATAGAAGCCAAAGAAGAGAAGGAAAGTATGGAGAAAGAAGGTCTCTGGTAAAATCAAAATAACTGGGTCCTTTGCTGGATCAAAAAGCCAGGTATTATCTCCCACAAAGAGAATCTGATGAAAAAGAGTAAAGAATTGCTCGAAACCAATCAACACTCCTACAAGCCCAATGACCAAAGGAAAGACTAATAAAGTCAGAATACTTTTACGATATAGTGATAAAAAGCCTTTTTTTACAATCTTTTTAACAAAGAAATAAAAACATGGTAGTGTCACTAGGGCAACTAGCTGAACCAAGTGAAAGAGGTTCTTCACCACCGCAAAGTGGTGCAGGCCTGCCGCTGACGAACGAAAATCTGGCATCTCTAAGACCTGACTAAAGGGATTGGTCAGGTAATTCATCAAGATATGAAAGTTGTACTGAATGGTTTCTGACTTTAGAAAGACACGATCCGTTAAATTCAGCCACTCAATCTCCAAAGGATAGAAAATCCATGCCAGATAAATGGTTAAGAGAATAGAAAGGGAGAGGAAAAAGAGCATACTTCCCCAAAAGGTTAGTTTAGTTTTCATCAAAATCCCACTCCGCAAGGCTAGACACCACATGAGTTGGTGCGATTGGCAAGTTCGCCACTTCTTCTGCCTTGGTAAAACCTGTCGTCACCAAGAGCGTTGGAATATCATTGTCAATCCCTGCTCGAATATCGGTCAAGTAGTTATCCCCAACCATGAGCAAGTCTTCTCGATCCAAGCCCAGATGTTCCACGGCCTTGTCCATAATGATAGCATTCGGTTTTCCGATATAAACTGGTTTTACCCGAGTTGTTGCTTCAAGAAGTGTTACCAGTGAACCAGCACCTGGCAAGAGACCACGCTCTGTTGGAATATTGAGGTCGGGGTTGGTTCCGATAAAGTGGGCACCCTTTTGAATGGCAAGAGTTGCCGTAGCAAATTTTTCATAGTCCACTTGCCAGTCCAGTCCAACTACCACATAGGCAGGATTTTCCTTGTCTTCGACATAACCAGCCGCCTGAATGGCATCCTTGAGTCCTGCTTCTCCGATGACATAGACTGTCTTTTCCAGTCCCAAGTCATTCATATAGTCGATGGTTGCCAAAGTCGCTGTGTAAACCGTTGATAGAGGTGTGTTGATATTAAAATTCTGAGCCAACATCTCTTGGACACTCTCAGGAGTTCGAGTTGTATTGTTGGTCACAAAGAGATAGGGAATCTCTCGTTTTTGCAATTCATGCACAAAGCCTCACCTGCCGGAATCCGGTCTTTCCCCTTGTAAATGGTGCCGTCTAAATCAATTAAATAACCTTTATAAGCCATATCGTCCTTTCTAATTGCCTTCAATTTCTTGCCAAGTAATCATAGCTTGGGCATTGATCTCGCCATCACTGATAATCTCATGCTTGCTTTCTAGTCCCTTGAGTTCATAAGCTGAGGCAATCATGCCACCTGGCCGCACTTCTTTGACATACTTAAGATTGATTTTCTTTGGAATATACTTAGTTAGAAAATCGGCTCCCATGACCTCAAAAATCCAGTCTAGGTATTTACTATTATTAACATGACCATTCATATCCAAGTCGTAAAAACGAACATGGTAGTCTTTACTGATTGGATCTTCTAGATTTGCATACTTTGGCCCACGGATGAGTTTTTTATCAAACTCAGACTGGTAAGGCGCAACAATTTCCGGTTCGACAGCATGAACTTTACGACTGTCTCTGTCCATGAGAACAAAGGTTGCTACCATGCGAATGATTTCTTGACCTGCTTCATCATAAATAGTGAAACGGCGGTAGCAAAAAAGACGATTGTAAGTCAATGCTTCTGTTTCAATCGTAATCTCCTCAGCAAAGCGAGGCAATCGAACCACGTCAATCTCATAGTCTGTAATAATCCAGACCAGATTGTAACGTTCTAACATATCCTTGTCGCTAACTCCCAGTTCAATCGACTGCATACCTGATACTTGCAAGGACAGCAAAATCACATCTGGAAGTTTGATATGGCCGTTCATATCCGCCATATCAAAAGGAATTTTCATTTTCATTTGATAAGTTAAACCCATTGTTCTACTCCAAAATAAATCGTTCTGCTACAGTATCTCCTAAAAAGAGACCTCTCTTTGTCATTCGGACACGGTCATCATCGATCTGCATAAGACCCTGTTGGGTTAAGTCTTTGACGATTTCTCCATAAATTCCTTCAAAGGAACGTCCGAATTTTTCCTCAAATCTAGCTATGGAAACTCCAGATTTCTTGCGGAGTCCCAAAAACATTTCTTCTTCCATCTGCTCCTTTTGGCTCAGGTGTTCTTCTGTTATCCGAGCATTTCCTGCCTCTACTGCACTGAGATAATGTCGAATAGGACCGTGATTTTTATAACGAACTCCGTCTACATAGCCTGAAGCACCCGCGCCGATACCATAATACTCAGCATTATCCCAGTACATGAGATTGTGGCGACTTTCAAAGCCTGGTTTGGAGAAATTTGAAATCTCATAATGCTCAAAACCAGCTCGCTCAAGTTCCGCAATGATGTACTCAAACATTTCTGCTTCTAATTCTTCCTTGGGCAGGGGCAATTTCCCACGTCGCATACGGTTCATAAAGACCGTATGATTCTCCAAAATTAAGCTATAAAGGCTCATATGAGGAATATCCAGTCCAATGGCCTTAGCCACATTTTCCTTGACCTGATCCATAGTTTGACCCGGAAGAGCATAGATTAGGTCAATGGAGATATTGTCAAAACCAGCCAGTTTGAGGCGGTCGATATTCTCATAAATGTCCTTCTCCAAGTGACTACGCCCAATCTTTTTCAGCATTTTGTCATCAAAAGTCTGCACACCTAAGGAAACACGATTGACTGGCGAATGTTTCAATACCGCAATCTTATCCGCGTCCAAGTCTCCTGGATTGGCCTCAATGGTCAACTCTTCCAAGACAGACAAGTCCAAGTTTTTAGTCAAGCCATCCAAGAGCACCTCTAATTGCGGAGCTGACAAAGCCGTTGGAGTCCCACCTCCAATATAGAGAGTTCGCAACTTTTGGATATCATAAGAACGAAACTCTTCTAGCAGATGCTCCAGGTAACTATCTACTGGTTGATTCTTGATAAATACTTTTGAAAAGTCACAATAATAACAAATCTGTGTGCAAAAGGGAATATGCACATAGGCTGACGTTGGTTTTTTCTGCATAGTACTTATTATACCACAAAGACGGGTTTCCAGATAAAAATCACCATCCCCAGAACCTTAGATGAACCAGAGACGGTGATGTTTTATTCTTCTATAATATCAATAATAATCTCTTCTTCGTCTTCTACGATATCTGGAGTTGCTGACTGTTCTTGCCATTGCTCCTTGAGATTGTTAAAGGTTTCTTTCGATGCTTCTGTCGCTTGTCGTGCACATGTTTTGGCTTGATTAAGGACACTGTCAAAAGTAATTTCACCAGATTCTACTTGTTCCTTTGTTTTCAGCACAAAGTCAGTTGCCTGTTCTTTCACTTCTGTCAATTTCTCACAGACTTGCTCTTTGGCATATTCTGGATCTTCTCTCAAGTCATCTAGAAAATCCTGAGCTTGACTACAAACTTGCTTGCCCTTGTCACTGGTTAAGAACAAGGCCAGAGCTGCACCTGAAACAGTTCCTAAAAGGATAGAGGATAGTTTTCCCATGAGATTTCTCCTTTTTTATTTTTTGAAAAATTTACTAGCAACACGGAGTGCAGATAATCCAGCACCCGTCTTAAGTGTTTTTGATCCGACTGATGAAGCTTTCTTGCTCAAGACACGCGCTTGGCTATTGAGGTCAGATACTGACTCAGATAAGTCTGCTACAGCCGTAAAGAGTGGGTCGATCGTCGAAACCTTAACATTGATATCATCTACTAAGACATTAACTTTTACCAACAATTCATTGGTATGATGTAAGGTAACATCTACATCTGAAGACAAGGTTTTGATGGTTTTCTCCGTCTCATTAATCATTCGACCTGCTTTTTGAATGGTGATCGTCAGATAGACTAAACAAACGATCAAAGCAATCGCAACAAGAATATAAGCAACTTCTAACATTTAGTTTTCCTCCTTAGTATGATAGAAAGGGGCTTTCTTTCGATTTTGATAAAGTATGATGTGAACACCCAGTCCAATGAGGACAACTGATAACCATTGGGACACCCGCAGTCCAAAGAACATAAGACTATCCGTTCGCATTCCTTCGATGATCATACGACCAAAACCATACCAAATCAAGTAGAAAGCAGTGATATGACCACGTCTGATTCCCTTCAATTTTCTTCTAAAAATCAGAATCAAAGCAAATCCAACCAGATTCCAAACCGACTCGTAAAGGAAGGTCGGCTGACGGTAGCTACCGTCAATGTACATCTGATCACGAATGAAGCCTGGCAAATAATCCAGACTATCTACTGCTGCACCGTAGGCTTCTTGGTTAAAAAAGTTCCCCCAGCGACCCAAACTTTGGGCAATCATGACACTCGGTGCTGCTATGTCTAAGAAATCCCAAGTATTGATCAGCTTTCTATCTGCAAAGATATAAAGGACAATAGCTCCTGCTATCAAACCTCCATAAATGGCCAAACCACCATTCCAGATGGCAATAATTTCACCTGGATTTTGCAGATAGTAATCTAAGCGAAAGAGTACATAGTATAATCTAGCGCCTAAAATCGCAACTGGAAAAGCAATCAGGATAAAATCCAAAATGTCATCTGACAGGATTTTCTTTTTAGGAGCTTCTTTCATGGCAAGATAAACTGCCAAGACCAAGCCTGCAACAATACACAAGGCATACCAACGAATGGAAAAAGGTCCGATTTCAAATGCAACTGGATTAATCATCTTTCACCTCATTTTTGGAGATGAGATTAGTCAAGCGTTCTTCAAATAAACGCGTCGCATCAAAGCCCATTTCCTTAGCGCGATAGTTCATAGCTGCTGCCTCAATAACAACTGAGATATTGCGTCCTGTTTTTACTGGGATACGAATACGTGGAATAGTCACACCAGAAACTTCTAATTCTTCAGCATTGTTTCCTAGACGATCAAAAGTCTTTTGGGTATCGTAATTTTCCAAATAGACTGCCAGCTGAACTTGTGAAGAATCTTTTACAGCGCTTGCTCCGTAGAGACTCATCACATCGATAATCCCCACTCCACGAATCTCAAGCAAATGCTTCAAAATTTCAGCGGGCTCTCCCCAAAGGGTCATTTCATCCTTAGCAAAGATATCCACACGGTCATCTGCTACCAAACGGTGTCCGCGTTTCACAAGCTCGAGACCTGTCTCACTCTTACCGATACCACTATCCCCTTGGATCAAGACACCCATGCCATAAATGTCCATCAAGACACCATGCACACTAGTCCGTTCAGCTAAACGGGAATCAAGGTAGCTAGATAACTCTCCCGACAAGCGACTAGTAGCTGTACGACTGGTTAAAATGGCAATCTTACATTCCCTAGCAGCTCTCAACATCTCCTCTGGAATCACCAAACCACGCGCAACAATAACCACTGGTGTTTCTGGTTGAAACATCTTGGTCAAGACTTTATAACGGTTGTGAGAAGACATAGCGACCAGATAAGACCACTCCTTCATCCCCAACAGTTGAAGCCGTTCCGGAGTATAGTAATCAAAATAGCCTGTCATTTCAAGACCTGGTCGAGAAATGTCCGCTGTGTTGATTTCTTTTTCAAGCAATTCGCCCTCGCCGTATACAATGTCTAGTCTGAGTTTTTCAATGATTTCTCTTACTAAAACTGACATAATTTCCTCCTTCAATCGAGTTCTCCTTACTATTATATCAAATTGTAGTTGGAAGTTTCCTTTTTTTGCAAGATTTACAGTATTTATTTGAAGTTGATTGGAAAAAGATTTATCGGGCAAATATTTTTGTACTTTCTCAAATCAGTTGAGACAAATCTACTGCAAATCGATCAACGTCTATCACCAAATCCCTTCCTGATTTTTCTATATAAATTCTTGGAAGGCCTTGTGTCAACATTCTGTTTGCATCAGCCATATCTTGAGGATAGATATAGAACTGTTGACCTTTTGGAAACTGATTTCGGACTTGCCATTCTTCAAAGTCCTTCAAAAAAGTCTTATGAGACGGCATGCTGACTTCTTCGAACAAGGAATGGTCAAAAAATCGTACCAATCGATATAGACCATGAATCTCATCCGCAAAGCACTTATCAATCTTTTCATAAGGATAACCTCGTCTCTGATAAGCTTGGCATAAACTTTGTAAGGACTCACTTAATGCAACAGCATCTTTTCTTGCCAAGTTTATAAAATACCGAACAGAAAATTCTTCCATACCAGTTCGTTTTTTCTTCTCCAAAAATGTTGTGCCAGCGAGAGCGACTCGAATAATCTTTCTTCATCTTGATAATAAAGAGCGTATAAAAGATTCATCACATTTTCTGGATAATAGTTTCCTTTCAACAAGGGTAAATCTTTGGGGACGAATGATGGAATGGCTGAAAAATCATTACAAGCAAAAGAGGTAAACAAGCCTTTCAAAATTCCATCTGTGTAGATGGTTCCACTTGCCAACAAACCGCCTCTCAGCAGCTCGGTTCTTCCTGTTTGCCATAGAGCGTTGTTTAACTGCTTATAATCCCCATCTAAAAACGCAGCATAATAGGCAAAAATATTGAATATCATCTAGCAATAAGCTACTGTACAATTTTACTCTTAAAACCTTGTCAGACAATACTTTTGAATCCTTCAAATACTTTTCAAAAATTCTACGGTTTGACTCTTCAAATTCCTTCCAATCTATCGGATCAGCATAATAACCCCAATCTTCCAAGTGATTGTCACGCATTCTTTTTATATTCTTTTATATACTCTCTCATAAGAATTTTTTTCCTCTAAATACTATGTAAAAAGACTAGACAAGTCTAGCCTTTCATTTCAATTAGAATTTTTTACGTTTACGAGCTGCTTCTGATTTACGTTTACGTTTTACAGAAGGTTTTTCATAGAATTCACGTTTGCGTGTTTCTTGAAGAGTACCAGCTTTAGTAACCGCACGTTTGAAACGACGAAGTGCATCGTCAAGAGATTCATTCTTACGTACTACTGTTTTAGACATTTTTTTCACTCCCTTCAAGTTCAAGATCTATTCTATTTTACACACAAAGTGAATAATTGTCAAGAGAAAAGCAACCATAAACTTTTATTATTTTTGCTTTCTTCTTGTATCCATAAAATTAATTCATCCATAGCAAATTCTCGCTAAGTGAATTATCAACCTCTAATCGTTTTAGTGGTAAAATATTAATGTTCTTCCAACCTCACCTTTATCGTCTTTATTCTATTGTTAAGATATCTATTTGTTCATCGTTAACGATAATCGCTTGGTGATTATGAAGCGGTAGCAATTCAAGCTGCTTTTTATACATTTCAAAGGTCTTTTTGCTACTATCAGCAAAAGGTTCCTCACCATAATGTGGAAGGATGTAAAAATCCACTTCATCCAATCCCGCTGTATCATATAACTCTGTCGCTACCGTCTTGTCGTCCATGAGTTTATTGTAGTCAATATCCTTGGCTGTAATGATAGCCCCTGCTGATTCTCCCACATAGACTAACCCATCTCTTATTTGTTCTTTGATGAGAGATAGGAGTTGCTTTTTCTTTAATTCTTGCAATAAATAAAAGGTATTTCCGCCTGATACATAAAGAATCTTGCTTTGGAAAATCTTTGCCTGCGCGATTTCTCGATCACAAGAAGCAATATCCAGAATCTCTATCTCAAAGCCTAAATCTCTGAATGTTTGCTGAGCCTCATCGATATAGGCAGTATAGTCCTCTTTGTTCCCAGCGGTAGGAATAAATACAACCTTTTTTTCTAGATTTTTTTCCTTTGCATAATCACTAAAAAGCTTTTTGACTCCAGCAAAGTATGAACATAAAAATAATTGTTTCATGATTGTACCTCCATTAATGTTTAACAACTTTATAAAGGATCCATGATCCCTTTCTTTGACTAGTTACGAGCTCAAGCCCTACTGATAACAAGAATCGTCTAAATGCTTCTTCGCTTTGGACCTCTGGTAAAAAGTAAGACAACTTGTTATATTCACAAGCCAGTAAGAGCATCCCGTCTGATTTGAGTATTCTTCGAAGTTCCATAAAAGAAGCCTCTAAATCCTGCCAATGAAAATGAGTTTGAAAAGCTGTGATTAAATCAACACTTTCATCAGAAAAACCTGTCTCCCTAACATCTCTTCGTTCAAAATTTAGATTAGTCATCTCTATCTGTTTAGCTTGAGCTATTGCAGTATCTGAAATATCGATTCCAGTTACAGTACTTCGCGGAAAGGTTTCTTTCAGTAGAATGGTTGAACGACCATTTCCAACTCCTACATCTAAGATTACAGGGTAAAATGTCCTATCCAGATGACGAATTGCCCATACAAACATGGGGATATAGGCTCGATTCCACAATTTCATCATTCATTTTCCTAGAAAACCTGAAGGGTTCTTTGATTGCTGAATGAGACGACAAAACAGTAACATTAAAAGTAAAAAACAAATAAAACTGATTATATAAATCAAAGTTCGAGCCTCCCCTGTATAGCTATATTATACCATTTTAGCGGAATAGTGAACATTTGAAGTAAAAAACCACTCACTCCAAAGAGCAAGTGATTCTTGTACTTTTTATTTTTCAAGCAAGCTGAGCGCTTCAGCATCCGCAATAATAGTCACATCAGGGTGGTTTTGTAGGCTACTTGCTGGTAGACTTTCAGTTACTGGGCCTGACACTGTTCCAGCAATAGCTTCTGCTTTTGACTCACCGTAAGCAAAGAGTAGGATAGACTTGGCATCCAAGATGTTTTTGATCCCCATTGAAATGGCTTGAGTTGGGACGTCTTCAATCTTGTCAAAGAAGCGAGCATTGGCTTCGATGGTAGACTGATCAAGTTCGACTAGATGCGTTTGGCTATCAAATGGAGTGCCTGGCTCGTTAAAGCCGATATGTCCATTGCGTCCGATTCCCAAGATTTGGAGATCAACTGGGTGGTCAGCCAAAATCTGATTGTAACGTTCAACTTCAGCTTCAGCATTGTCCTTAACCCCACGAGGCAAGAAGCTTTCTTTAAATGGTTTTTGATTAAACAAGTGTTCTTGCATGAAGTAACGATAAGACTGAGGATTGTCTCCGTCAAGTCCCACATACTCATCAAGGTTGACACTGGTTAGATTTGAAAAATCAAGGTCACTCTCAACGATTTCCTTGTAAAACTCAAGCGGGCTGCTTCCTGTCGCAAGTCCTAATGTTTGAGCACCATTGGCCAATTTTTCCTTCAAAATCTCAAAAGCAACTTTTCCACCTTCGATTTGATTCTCAACTTTTATAACTTTCATTTTATATCCTCCATGTTTCTATATTTATTATATGGTATAGACCAATTTTTGTCAAGTGAAAACGATTTAATTTCTAAAAAAAGAGCGTCTAAACTTGAAACATGTTATAATGGATAAGATTAGAACTTAGAAAGAATAATGAAAAATGAATACAGCTGATTTTGATTTCCACTTGCCTGAGGAATTGATTGCCCAAACTCCCCTTGAAAAACGGGATGCCTCTAAGCTTCTCATCGTCAATCGTGAGACGGGAGAATTTCAGGATAAACACTTCCACTCTATTATCGATATGCTGGAACCGGGTGATGCCCTTGTCATGAACGACACCCGTGTTCTCCCAGCCCGCCTCTATGGTCAAAAGGAAGAAACAGGTGGCCATGTGGAACTTCTCCTTCTCAAAAATACTGCTGGTGATGAGTGGGAAGTCCTAGCTAAACCTGCCAAACGCCTCAAGGTCGGTACTCGCGTCAGCTTTGGAGATGGTCGTCTCAGCGCTGTTGTTACGGAAGAATTGACTCACGGGGGCCGTATTGTCCGCTTTGAATACCAAGGAATTTTCCTAGAAGTTTTGGAAAGTCTAGGTGAAATGCCATTACCACCTTATATCCATGAAAAACTGGATGATCGTGAACGCTATCAAACGGTCTACGCTAAAGAAAGTGGCTCTGCTGCTGCACCGACTGCTGGGCTTCACTTTACCAAAGAACTGCTAGCAGAAATCCAAGCCAAGGGTGTCCATTTGGTTTATTTGACCCTCCACGTTGGTTTAGGAACCTTTAGACCCGTTTCTGTTGACAATCTGGACGAACATGAAATGCACTCAGAGTTCTACCAACTGTCTGAGGAAGCAGCTTCTTCCCTTCGCTCTGTCAAGGAAAATGGAGGTCGTGTCATCGCTGTCGGAACCACTTCTATCCGTACGTTGGAAACTATTGGTTCCAAGTTTGACGGACAAATCCAAGCAGATTCTGGCTGGACCAATATCTTTATCAAACCAGGTTACCAATGGAAGGTCGTGGATGCTTTTTCAACCAATTTCCACCTCCCCAAGTCAACTCTCGTTATGTTGGTTTCTGCCTTTGCAGGCCGTGACTTAGTCCTAGATGCTTACCAACATGCTATTCAAGAACACTACCGTTTCTTTAGTTTCGGTGATGCCATGTTTATCTATTAATTTTCACAATCAAAAAAAGCGCATATTATCAAGTTTGATAGTATGCGTTTTGTAATGGATAAAGAATTAGTCTTTTTTAAAGTTTGGATCTTTTAAGCTCTGCACACTGGCATTGATAACTGCCCCGATAATCAAAATTTTAGCAATGAGAATAAACCAGAACATCATGACTACCACGATAATGGAACTGAAAAATCGGACGTCAACTAGATGATTGACATAACTATTGACATAAACAGAAAAGATATTCAATAAAAAGATAAGAGTTAGCAAGACAAAGATACTTCCTGGTAAAACATAGCGGATTCGTGGTGCTTTTACTTTGGGAAGAAAATAGTAAATCATGACTAGAATGGCAAAGATCAAGGCATAGACCAGAGGGCCTGTAAAATCTTGCAGGTAGGAGAGTAGCGGACTATCTGATTGCCAGTAAGTTTTGAAAAGGTTAAGCAACATACGACCAAACATACTCAAAAACAAGGCTAGGGCAAAAAGAATCTGCAGGCCGAAACTAACCAGTAAACTTATCAACTGATGGGAGATAATTCCTCGACTCTTGGTCACTCCATAGGCTTTGTTAAAGGCCTTTTGGAGGAAATCCATTGATTTTGAGAAGGTCCATAGAGCTGACAAAACTGCAAAGCTCAATAAGCCTGTTGAGGGTTGAGTCAGAACTTCTCGGACAATCTTGGCGACCACATCATACACTGTATCAGGTAGAAATTCTTTAATCGTGAGTAAGAAATTTGAGACCGGAATCTGAAAATAAGGCAAGATATTGACCATTATCATTAGCAAAGGAAAGATTGAAATCAACCAATAGTAGGCAACAGCAACACTGGTCAACTCGCTATCAGATGCTTGATAATAATGCAAAAAAGCTTTCAATAAGGGCCTGTCCATCAGCTCTTTCCACCACTTTTTCATGTTCCATCCTCCGTCATTTTCTTCATCATTTAAGTTCTTCTGATTAAATCTAGCATATCATAAGGCAAGGTATTTGCGGCCTCTTTCAGAGAATAATTCTCTAAATTATTAACATTTTGGCGTAGTTTTTTGGCATACTTGGCTGTTATCAGTTTAGCTTCTTCGTATTCAAAGATTGCCTTACGTTCGAGATAGTAGCCTCGTAGCATTTCATCGATATTGTTTGGCTTGATGCGATTGATAACCCGCTCAACAAAAGCACCACTTCCGATAATGGCCGTCTCGCGTAGACGAGACTCTTGCATAAAGCTAATCAGAGAACTCTTGTAAACCCCTTTGAGGTTTTCCAAACTCTCGATAATCAGCTCTGTATTTTCCAAATACAACTCTGAAATCTGATCATAGTCAACTGCTAACAGTTTTCGAGATTCTTCATTCATCCAACTACGAAAAGTCTTACCAAATGTAAACATTTCATGGAGTAGAAAGCGCAGTATCCGTAAAGAAACTAAGAAGTAATACGTAACTCTAGAAGCGAAATTACGATTGATACTCTGCTCCATGTTTTTTAGGTAACGTTGGTAAACTCGATAGCCACGCTCACTGATTCTATTTTCCTCGTAGGCTTGCTCCAAGCCATCACTCTCAATGCTCAAGATAAGAAGTTTGAGGGACTCCCAGTCCTCTTGGACTCCCTTATTTTCCAGACTAAGGATGAGGTTTTCAATCCGACCATGATAGTTATCAATAGCTGCATAAAGAGGGAGTTTGTTCTTGTGATGATTCAGTTCTTTTTCTAATTCTGCCGCTACATCATTCAAAATCGCTATATGCATCAAATGATCCTTACTTTCCTCTTGTTCCTCAGATAAGTAGGGGAGAACCAGTAAACCTGTTAAAAAGCTCAATAGTGTAACGCCTGCTACTAGGAAGAGCAACAGAGGATATTCCTGCTCCAAATGACTTGGTATGAGGAGAATCGTCGCGATAGATACTGTCCCTTTGACACCAGAGAAGGTCAAAAGAAGCATATCTTTCATGTACTTATGGATTTTTTTCTTGAGTCGATGTGTTCTCACAAAGTAAAAACCAGCAATCATGACAAAACGGATCGCAAAGAGCATGAAGGTCAGTACCACAACTGAAAGCAGTAAAAGAAAGGGATTGTAGAGAGAATTAGACAGAATCGGCTCCGCAATCAACTCTAATTCCATTCCCAAGATAACAAAGACAGATCCGTTTAGCATAAAGGTCACGGTGTGCCAGACGGTCTCTGTCACGGTGTCCACCTGAGCCTCGAGAAGCGTAATTTTTTTGAAACGACTAGCCTTCAAAATCCCTGCAACTACAACTGCGATAATCCCTGAAACATGGATTTCTTCGGCAATAAAGAAAGTCATAAGAGGCAAACTTAACTCTAGCAAGAGTTCACTGGCTATATCTATCGCTCGCACACTCAGTAAAAATGTATGCAAGAAACGATTGACCATAGCTGTCACAAAACCGACTACAAAACCACCAAGGATAGAAATTGCTAGGGAAGTTCCTGCTTGGCTGAGAGAAAAAGTTCCTGTTGTCCAAGCAGCAAGAGCCATCTGAAAGGCAACCAGGCCAGAAGCGTCATTTAAGAGTCCTTCCCCTTTTAGGATATTGGATACCCGTTTTGGGAAACTAAAACGCTCAGACAGAGAAGCAAAGGCTACCAAATCGGTTGGCCCAAGTGCCGCTCCAACTGCTAAACAGGCCGCCAAAGGAAGAGTAAGCCAAAGGAAGTGAGCCATGCCCCCTAAGCTTAAGGTCGAGATAAAAATCACAGGAAAAATCAGGAAGACGACAATCCGCCAGTGCTTCAAAATGGATGTAATGTCCGCTTCTTCTGCCTCCCGAAAAAAGTAAGGGACCAATAACCATGGCCAGAAACAGCTCTGTATTGAGATGAAAGTCCGTATTGGGGACAAATAAGCCAATCCCAATCCCCAAAAAGGATTTGCACAAGAGGAAGGGGCAAAAAAAGGTAGAAGTTTATTGGTCGTGGTTGAAAATGATTAAGACAAATAAAAAAATAGAATCAAGTATATGAGTAATTCCACACCATTCCTCCTTAATCTTTTTTACAACAAGATTCAAAAATCTCCTTTTGCTCTTGGATTTTCTGATCAATCTTTGAGCAGTCTTTATGCTCAATTTTTTTCTGGCACCGTTCCATTTCAAGAGCCACTAATTTTTTTCTTGATTTTAAGCATCTTTTTTTGCTCATATGTGCTTCGTCAAGTACTCCAACCGCTCGCTCATGCTGCGTTGACTCGACAAAAATTTTTGGCGCATAGCCTCTAATTTCTCACGTAGGTATTGTTTATCCATGTCTATATCTTTCTAATTTCTCAATCATAACTAAAAACGGGGGATTGTTGACTTGGTTGAGGGTCCGATAAATGGCAGCAGTGTACTCTTGTTGGTTCAGCTGGCTAACAAAGTCCAAAACAGCATCCCTCTCAATATCTCCCCCTCATGACCATAGTAAATCATGATGGCAATCCTTCCACCCTTGACAAGCAAATGACACAGCTTTTCTAAGGCTTCGATAGTAGTCTGAGGTTGGGTGATGACGGATTTATCAGCAGAAGGCAAATAACCCAGATTAAAAATCCCTGCCTTGGCTTCTGTCACAAACTGATCAAGTGTCTCATGTCCTTGCAAAATCAACTGGACATTCTCTAAAACCGCATCATTTAAACGCTCTTGGGTTTTCTCCAAAGCCTGCTCCTGTATATCAAAGGCATAAACTTGTTTGGCTAGCTTGGCTAAAAAAAGCGTGTCATGTCCATTACCCATAGTTGCATCCACTACGATATCCTCTTTTGTCACGACTTCAGCCAAAAAATCATGTGCCATCTCAAGTGGTCTTTCATTTTCAAACTCCTGTTTTACAGCCTTGCATCCTTGAACACTGCCGCGGCGTCTCATTTCAGTTTCAATAGCATTTAGCACTTCCCATTTATTGAGGCTCCACATGGGACCAATCAACATATCTCTAGGCGCATCTCCTGTGATTCGATGGATGACGATGTGCTTGGGAATGATTTCCAATTGGTCACAAATGACCTTGACATATTCGTCTTGACTCATCAGTTGCAAGCGTCCTTCGTGATAATCTCGTTGCATACGTGTATTAGTCATAAGGTGGAGCAAGTGCAGTTTAATGCCTTGAATATCATTATCCGTGACACAGCGGCGGACATTTTCGACCATCATCTCATGAGTTTCCCCAGGTAGTCCGTTGATCAGATGGGAAACAATCTCAATCTTAGGATATTTCCGCAAGCGTTTGACCGTTTCTACATACAATTCATAAGAGTGGGCACGGTTAATCAGGTCAGATGTTGCTTCAAAAGTAGTCTGTAAGCCCAATTCTACCGTCACATGCATGCGATCCGATAACTCAGCCAAATATTCAATGGTTTCATCAGGCAAGCAGTCTGGGCGCGTTCCGATATTGATTCCTACTACACCTGGCTCGTTGATAGCTTGTTCATAACGCTCCCGAATCACTTCCACTTTTTCATGAGTATTGGTAAAGTTTTGAAAATAAACCAGATATTTTTTAACATCTGGCCACTTGCGGTGCATAAAGTCAATTTCCTTATAAAATTGCTCACGGATCGGGGCATCTGGTGCTACAATGGCATCTCCAGAACCCGAAACCGTACAAAAGGTACAGCCTCCATGCGCCACAGTTCCATCCCGATTGGGACAGTCAAACCCCGCATCAATAGGAACTTTAAAAGTCTTTTCTCCAAAGAGTTCTCGATAATAATCATTCAAAGTATTATAAGATTTCATAACTTTCATTATAACAAAAAACACTAACAATCTCAAAAGCTTGACTTTGCCATAAAATCCTCTGTTTCTCGTTTCCTTTAGTGATTTTTTATGATACAATATGGGTATGATTTTAATGAAAATAGCATCTATTTTATTATTGATTTTAACCTTGGTGGTTTGCTTTATTGTCACCAAACTGTTCGGACTTAGGAAATTAGGATTTAATTTCGCGGATTTAGCTTTTCCACTTTTGGTATTCGAGTACTACCTTATCACTGCTAAAGCTTTTACCCACAACTTTCTACCGCGACTTGGCCTAGCACTTTCACTCCTAGCAATCCTCCTAGTTCTCTTTTTCCTCCTCAAAAAAAGAAGTTTTTACTATCCTAGATTTATCAAATTCTTCTGGAGAGCCGGTTTTCTCCTAACCTTAGTCCTCTATATCGCTATGATTGTAGAATTAATCTTGCTAACATGATTTCTCAAATCTCATCATCCTACTCCTCGTATAGCTACTAGAAAATCATTTCCCTAGTAGTTATGCGAGGAATTTTCGTATGTCCCAAAACAATAATACCTGCTTTCTCATCCATTTATGAAGTCTTTCAAATAAAATAATCCTAAAAACCCTTCCCGTTTCTTCGAACAAAAAAGAGAGGTATCATCCTCTCTTAGAAGTTATTTCACTTGGTGTAAAGTATTTTACAGCTAAAGAATAGCCTGATATTGTCCTAAATCAGCCTGATTTGCTGCTTCTTTCTGTCTAGAAAGAGCCTCTTTCATCTCTGATGAATGAGCAAGGACACTTTGAATCTTCTCTACCATGCCTGAAACATTTTCTGCTGGGTAAATGTGACTATCTGCAATAAATCGATGGCTATGACAAGTGTTTGTGAAGCTGAGAATCAACATATTGTTCTCAAAGGCTGTGCGACAAGCATTAAGGATTTCATCGCTGATATTGATATCTAAATACAAATCACATTTCTCAAAAAGCTCAGCAACTCTAGCTGGGCGGATATTTGGATAAAGCGAAACATTTGCAAAACGATTTAGTCCCATTAAATGACCGGACATTTCTGTAATCGCTCCAATATGAAAATGAACATTTGGTAGCTTAGTCACAAGTTCTTCAATCTGCTCAAGCTGATCACTATTAGTCAAAATCAAGGCTTCCGGATTCATGTTATTAAGGCGTTGATAAGCATAGATATATCCAAGATTGTGGAAATAGTTTTTTTCTTCAGGAGCCACCAAGTTTTGAATTTTCTCATAAGCCTGCTTATCTTGGACAGCAATACGAACGTTTCGATTCGTTAGCTTCATAGCTGCCACCATATTACCTGGTAACTCTTCTCCAATAGGTTCTTGCCAGAAAAGAACATCTTCTGCACGACCATTTTTAGGAGGAAGCGAATAGGCCACCAAGAAAGGAGTCGATAGCGAATTATAAATAATTCGATCTGTATCGTACCCACGGTATTGGAGGTAAAAGATAATAAATTCTTGTTTGGATTTAAAGATATGCCGTTTTCCTTCCCATGTAAGGATGATATCTCCCGTCAAATGATTTTCCATAATCACAACGACATTGCTTTGGTCAAAATAGCGAGTATGGGTCGGACGTTGTGTCTTATCATAAGTTATCTGCGCAAAAAGTCGTCCTTTACGATTGTAAATATCTGCTACTCGAACTTGCCCCTCTGAATCCAACCATTCGACAGCCCGAACGCGTCTTTCATGAGTTGGTTGACGATAAAAAATATTAGCACGTTTCTTACCCATGTCTAGAATTTCACCATTCACATTACTAGATCGAATTTCCCACAAGTGAGGTTTTGGAACTAGATTAAAATAAAGAGGTCGACTTTCTGGTGTCTCTAAATCTCCTGTGAAATAACTATAAGGAGACTCAACATCTGGAGCAAGATAACCATCGTCTTGGACAACAACAACGGGACAATCTAGCCCTGCTGTTTTTAGTGAACGTAACAAATCAAAACTTGCCTGATCATAGCGTTCAAACAAACAAATCATAGTTTTTATACCTTTCTTTCTGAACCCTACTTAGTTTGTCTGAGCAGATTGGACAAGATCAGACCAACGCTGAGCGATATGCTCATCAAGATAAGGTTTAGCTACCTCATAAGATACTCGAGACAAATCTTCTTGAGAGTGCTGAATAAATAGCTGAATAATCTTCTCTGCATACTCTGTCGTCATAGCCTCCAAGTCATCTGGACGAGCCTCAGGAATTAGATAACCATTTTCACCATCACGGATAAATGTTGGATTGCCATAACGTACATCAAATCCAATAATAGGCAGACCAGACCCTACTGCTTCTAGCAAGGTCAGGCCAAATCCTTCACTCGTGGATGCAGTCAAATAAGCTGAATAGTTCTTATAAACATCTGTTAGATGATGATGGCCCATCAGACGGATATAATCTCCTGCCTCCAATTCTTCAATCAAATCCCGAAGCATAGCCTCCTCACCGCCAGTACCATAGATGTCAAAAGTGAGCTCTGGCAAATGTTCATGCGCCTTCACCACAGAGCGAATCAGCCAATCAATGTGTTTTTCACTTGCTAATCGAGAAGCTGTTATCAAACCAAAAGGCTTCCTCTCCCTCTCTGGTCGACGTAGCTTATCCAAACTCCCCACAGGAATAGTCCATATTTCCTTTGGTTTAATATTGGTATACTGTGCAAACTGCTCTGTGAGAAGTCTTGTCTGAGCATCCGTCGAATTGATAATGTAATCTACCTCGTCAGCATGTTCAAACTGATACTCGTAATAGTTATTCCACAAGATATAGTCTTTTTCTGCAGGATTTTCACTGAAGTGGTCAGCATGAACGATAACAGCTAATTTAGCCTTCCCTTTATTAGCAAAAATTGGCTGCCCAATATCTGTCTCCCTATCCAAAATCAATAAGTCTTTGTCAGTCAACTCTAAACTTCTCATGAAATGGGCAACAAATTCCTGCTTGGAGTAGAAAACATGATTTGGAAAACGATAGATTTGCGTCTCCTGCTTGCCGTTCACCTCATCGATAATCTCTTCATAAGCTACACTACCGTCTTCATTAAGCCAGGTTCGTTGGTAAAGTCGAGCACGACCATCTACAGGACTATAATACTCAACAAAGTTCTTGACGTAAGTATAATATTCCTTTTGAATTAGACAACCCCGTGAAACAATTTCTGCTCGCTCAATTAGCTCATTATCCATATCGCTAGCATAGCAAGTCACAAAATCATTGTCTCCAAACATAACTCGGAAAGTTTTATTTTCAGGGTTACGGATAATCTCTAGTGGCTCTCTATCAAAACCAGCTAAAACATGAGCTAGAGTGTAGGTCGTTGGAGCAATTTCAACATCAGTGAAATACTGATAAAGCCAGATGACTTCAGAATCTTTAAATCCGATATTTTTAGTCAGATGCTCAATATTATCAGCTGAAATAAAATCCATAAAGATGAATTTTGCATCTAAGCCCACACTGCGGAATAATTTTGCTCGATAGATTTGCGCATACTCCACTCCACTGCTCGCCCAGCCAATTCCCAAATTGATGTTATAAATTGTCATAAATCATATTCCTCTTACAAAAAGATATCGTCTTCAACTCTTGAAAGATGCTTAGTATTTTCCTCTTGTTGCTCTTCTTTGTTGTTCTCTTCTCTAGTTAGTTCCTTCTCAGAAGAAATAAAGTAATTAACAGGGACTGGACTTTCTGAACCAGTCTTTGCAACAATGTTTTCAATCTTTACAACTTCTATTTGAGGTAGGGAATCCTTTACCTTCTCTTCCTCACCCGCAAACAAGTCTAATTCTTCCAGCTCTTCTTTTTGCTCTTCGTCATCCAAAGGAGCTTCAAACAGAGTTGTAGCATCGATTTCTTTATCTAGATTTTCGTCTTCTAAAAAGTCATCAACCTGATTTAGAAGTTCCTTTATCTTTTCCTTTTGTAAATGATAGAGTCTTTCAGCCTCTAGACGTTTTTTTGTCAAGATATCAATCTCTTCCAGAATAGATTCGCGTATGTCCAGATAATCCTTTTGTGCTTTTTCTAAAACTTCCTTGGCTTCTTGCTCCGCACTTTTATGAGCTGAAATGACAAGTGATTTTGCATAAACAACAGCTTCACCTATCTCTTTTTCCTTTTCCCTCATGGAGTCAATTTTTTTACGCAAAGATTCGATCTTTTCATTTTTTTTCTGAATTTCACTATAAAATCCCTCTTCCAAGGATTCGATACAATCGTCGACTTCCTTTGCACGATAACGACCGAACAATGTTTTTCTAAGTCTCATTTTGCTCCCTCTATTCCTTATTTATCTAATATATACCACGATACCCATTGTAGCATAAAATAGCACGTATTACCATTATTTTCTAACTCTCCGACGCTAAATAACATTACAAAATTTGATACTCCATAATCGCTTCTTTATCGATGAATAATATCAACTAAATCAACGAAAATTTATAAAAGGATATGCACTAAAAATCTATTACTCCTTTATAGATAAATTCAAATATGCAAATTGAGATCAATGTAAAAGGACTTAGCCCTATGAAATACAGAACTAAATCCTTTACTTAAATGATGTGCCTAACTTTTTGGGAGCAGTACACCCAGATTGGTCTGACCATTCTGATATTCTGTGGTATCTTTAACAATAAGTAAGCTCACTTTTAATTTGTTATCTTGTGTAAGTTTAGAACCCAAATAAACAAGTTCTTTGTTATCAAAAAAATGATTTATCAAACTTTAAAAAGTTTCTTAAATTTTTTTAATGCCATTTTCATTCCTCTTTTAAAAATATAAAATATTTAATTCATCTTGCATCTAGATCGAGAATACTAAATTCAAAAAAATCTGTAACTAATCTAGATGCAAAATCCATTTTATAATTAATCAGCTACATTAATTTTTATGCTCAGAAATAGCTAATTCTATAGCTTCAGAAATATCTTTGTCTGTAAGTATATCTTTACTCCATTTTTTTGCTAAAAAGTATCTCTTGTATAGTATTAATAATTAAATTATTATCCATGTTTTTCTCTAGAATAGTGATTAAAAAAATTATAATTTTAGTTTTTTTGGAAGATCTTTTAAATTTCCACTCTATTTTTTTGAGTCTTCAACTATTCTTGAATCTGAACAAACTAGTTTCAAATCGCCACAAACAATTTTTTTCGAAAAAATCAGTTATTTCAGTCTTCTTATAGATTTTATTTGTATAAACTATTTCATAAGCTGTAAGAACATGATCTGATTGATCTTTTATAATTTATTTGTATATATTTGAGCTTATCATTTGAATCTAATACCCAGTATTCGTGTAATGGCTTAATTATGATATGAGAGTTACTACAATTAAAAATCTGAAGAAACAATTAACACTATCGACATATAATTCTCCTTTTTTTCATTAGATTGCTTTATTAAATTATTTTTAAAGATAAACCACCTCATCCTTTAATGATGCATCACATTATTTGAATATTCATAGTTAAATTAAAACACATTTTTTTAAAAATTTTGAATACGACGTTATTATATAAAAATTATTGTATTTTTTTATATAATGATGATACTATATATAATAACGATAACCATTTTTTTCTATAAATGAAAAAAACTCTAAATCTATTGGTTTATTTATAATTGATATCTAAATCAAATATCAAACTTTAAAGTAAATTATTTTTAAAAACTTATATATTATTTTTCAATAATTTTTTTATAATTTTATACAAGAGGTACTTATGAAACACAAAAAAATGGAATATTTAAAAAAACTCTGCAGAATTTCTTCATGAATCAATTTCTTTTTAACTTAAGTGAATTCTTGAAAGAAAAACAAACAACCACAATATAATTTATTAATTGATAATTCTGTTCCAGAAAGAATTCTGAACGGTGAAATTAAAAATATTGATGCCGAGAATTACTACTCTCATTCTAAAGAAGGTGCATCTTCCAAAAATAAGTAACTTACTACAATGTAAAGAGAAATATTCAGATGGTATCATAGATCTCATTTGTAAGAATATAGATAAAAAGTGTTGATGAAATAGTTTGGCTTAAACTTCCAACTAAAGATAATAACTACAATTCATTTTGTATTTTTATTTAAATATTATTATCCCTATGCTATATGATACATTTTTGTTCAAATGATTATCATGATTACATGAAAAAAATTATATTTTAGAATACTATGATTTTTTTCTGATGTTACTATTAAAAAAACATACAAGGAGCTTACACTAATATAGAAGAGTATTATGATAGTATGAAAAAGAATTTTTTTATATATCTTTCAAAAATAAACTTGCTATTAAATTTGATGCAATTGCTCGTGATAAAGGTTTTATAAATTTTCATGAATACTTCCTTGATTTTTTTCATAATAAAAAAAGAACCCATTAAGAAATTTAGAAAAAGTATTATTATGAGTTTTTTTTATTTTTAATGAAGAAAGAATTTTTAGATTACACAGGTCCCAACCCAGAGGGAAGTGACACTTTTTGCTAAGTATTATCTCAACTTAATGATCCACAGGTATTCTTTAAAAAATTAAAAAAATCCAGAAATTCAATTAAAATTTGACTACCTTACATCTGAATTAGTTGATTTACTTGAGGAGATTGATTATTCAAAAATAGAAAAAAAGGTGACAATTTTTTTGTAACCTTTTTATACTTCTCTATGCTTGTATCATATATAACTCTTTACTACTATTGATTTTTTTCTGATGACTCGCTACTTAGGAAGTTATCTTAAGTATTCCAGTTGATACTGTTTTTGAGTAATTATTATCACAATCCGTCAGTACAAATGGAGACATAAGTAATGTTGCTATAGCTTTAGCAGTTTGTGTGTTAGGATTTCCGAGCTATACTGGATTCACAAAAAAATAGATACCTACACTATTTAGAACTTCATATACACCAATATTCAATATTAAAACCTTTTTAATAGCTAAAAAAAGACAAAGATCTAATTTTTTTCTTTTAGAAAACTAAAAAAAGAATGTTGATTTATCAGCATTCTTTTTTTAGTTATAGCAATAATACCCCTATATAATTACATAACAATAATACCATCTCTTCCTAGAGATATAGATGAATCTTTATGTAAATAATTTTTCATAAGAGTAATATACCTCATACGAAAAGTTAAAAAAATAGATTTGAATAAATTAGTTTCATTCCTATATTTCAAATCCATAAAAATTAATAAAAAAAGTTTTTTTCAGACTCATCTATTCTAAAGTATTCCTTCAAAGTTCCAAAAAAATAAAGCTATTCAATCCCAATTTATAACCTTCAAATTCAACAAAAAAATATAATTATTATTATTCATTGTTATAGTTTTTTTGAGTCTTTATAGTTGAATAATATAAGAAACATAATATTTTTTTATAATACATTAAAAATTTCAAAAATCATTATCAAATTTATAAGTTATTGTACCAGTATCTTCCGGATCAATATCACAGATATTTAATTCTCTATTTTCAAAATAAGCTCCAACTACATGTCTATCAAACTTTGTGATTTTTCTTAAAGAATTTCTGAAATCGATAGACTTGATAGCATTTACTTGAGCTTTTGCCTTAAAAACGGTTGAGGTTGCTAAATTTGATCTATAAGTGCCTTTTAGCTTCTATTAAGATTGGAGTATGAAAAATCAAAAATTTTTTTAAAAACCAAAAAAATCAGGACTTTTATTATTATAACCTTTATATCGAGTTATATTTTTTTAATAACTGGATCTTTTAAAATGAAATAAAAAAATGGAACGTTATATTCTTTCTCTGCTATTGCATATGCTGCCATGCTACCAATGAAATAAGAAATAGCTGTTTTTTTATTGTTGCTTCTGCGTTAAAAATAGTCATCTGAAATTTCAAAGATTCCATTTTTTTCTTCAATGGCCATTTTAACTAAGCTAAAAATAGAATTTCATTCCATTAAAAACTAAGCTTTGTATTGCTAAAAGCTCCTAAATTTATAAGATATCTTATAAAAATCTTTATCAGTACAACTTATAGATGAGTTGTTAAAGGGGTTCTTATTTTTTTAAAAATCTATATCACTATTATAAAAAAAGATACATTGACCATACTTCTATACCCTCAATCAAATCACAAACACCCCCACAAAGTTATGTGGGGGTGTTTGTCGGGGAAGTTTCAAAGGAAACATCTCCTATTATAACGCCTTTACAAATAACTAAAGGCTTTTTAAACTCGGCTTTTCGCCCTTAAACAATCAACAATTG